>Ga0208548_100918_pt1 | contig 10025 bp, 6 predicted proteins | sample ECH_Chost_MetaG_FD_187133 | JGI IMG/M metagenome (GOLD analysis project Ga0208548, IMG submission 187133) | Hot spring microbial mat communities from Yellowstone National Park, Wyoming, USA - ECH_C host_MetaG (SPAdes) (version 2) | ecosystem: Environmental > Aquatic > Thermal springs > Hot... | reverse complement strand
CCACACCTACGACTTCTACAAAATAGCCCACGAACACCTATACATCTTCAGAAAACCAGAAAAAGACGAAGACCTAACCAAACTAAAACTAAGCCTAAAATGGTGGTAGCAACCACCAACACCACCCGCCAGAAGACACACACCAACTAACCAACCACCACCACAACCAAAACACACCACACTAAAAACCAGCGAGAAACCGATTGCATAAAGAATAAGGCACCAGTACTGTTTTGTTCTAGGAGTTTAGTTGGCGTGTATAGTTGGCCGTAAGGTTAAGCGGGTAGTATGGGTTAAGACCCGGGTCAGTGTAGCTATACGCCGGCTCAATGAATCTACGCTCAAAGTACTCGTTCCAGCTGTAAACCACTACAAGTGAGACTTGAGACCTATGCCCCAACACGTATTCCCACTGCTCCTGATAGAGGTGAAGTGTGAGGTTCTGATCAAGCACTAGAGCACCCGGCCTGCAGCCAGACCTGTAGAGTAGGCTGTCATCGAAGCGTGGAGTCACCGAGACGTAGCCGTCAGAGCTAATCGTGGGTGAAAGATTAACCCCACCACCCACCGTGACCACCCCCCCGGGCTGGGTGGGTAACGCTGCCAGCACCCTAGAGCAGCCAGTCCACGGGGTTAGGTATATTACCAACAGTTTCAAGCGTGAATAGGTTGGTGAGGGGTGGATGCAAACTCATAGGGTCAGGTGTGTTGAACACCACGAGCAGCGGTTTACCTTCAAAGTAGAGGTAACTAGAGTTATAGGGAACCACGTAGTTCCGGTAAACATACTCATAATCATAGAGGTAGCCAAGCGAGTCATTGTAGGCGTCAATCATGATGGCCGCCTTAAAACGGGTGTGCATCGAGGCCAAAACACTGAAGAAGTTCAGCGCCGCACGGTTAATCTCGTTATCATCCCTGTTCGAGCCAAGCGGCCCCCACCAGGACACGATGAAGAAAGAGAGGCCAGCCGCCTCCGCCTCAGAAACCTGCCACCTAACCACACTATCATTCAAACTACTATAGTAGCCAAGCACTGGTCGATCACGCGTCACCGTACAACTATTACTATTCCAGTGCAAGTCAGCGGGCAAACCATACCACACACAGTATTAGGCACCCACCAAAAACACTGTGATTCGAGCTTAGCCGGGACAGCTCCACCTCAGCTTGGCTGAGCTCCCCCTTAAGCTCCACAACTACACCCTCAACTCTAAGGTAGGCGTACAAGTAGCCAGCCAAAAAGCACAAAACCAAACCAATAACCACGAACGCGAAAAGCCGCGCCGCCATACACCCAAGAATACAAACCAAGCTAAAAACAGTATCCCCAAGACAACACGGCAGAGAGGAAACAATTGTAGCCGAACACCGGTCTACAGGAACCTCCCTCCCCTACTCACCATCGCCGTCAGTGGATACGTGGCATAAAAGGTTATATTGCTTAGACAATACTATCCACTAAGAGTGGATTTGATATCGAAGCTTAAGCTCACGAATTTTCGGGGTATAAAGCAGGGTGAGGTTGACCTCTCACCGCTAACAGTGCTCGTGGGGTCGAACAACTCAGCGAAGACCACTCTACTCGAGGCAATCTACCTCACACAGGGCCCATTCCACCCAGCACCCTACACTATACTCAACCCCACTCCCATTGGCCAACCCAACCAAGGATCTAACGTACTCAACGTGCTCGCCTATCTGCACAAAACACTCAACGACCAGTTCTCTGGAGCAACATTCCTACTTCACAATTACGTTGAAAAAGAGGCGGAGATAACACTAGACGGAGGCACGTACACACTACGAATAATACTCACAAATCCATACACAGCGGTCTTCATAGCGAGCCCACCCAACTCAAACACTCAAATAACCATCGGTGAAAGAAAGATAACCGGATTGAACCTAGGCGCAGTGGGCCCATCACAAGTCCAACTAGCAGCTCCACCTCAGCCCCCTCCTGGCTCCCACACTTCACTCTTCTACAATCCCCAGCTTATTAAGGAGGGGGTTGGCTTCCTTTATAACAACTGGGTCTCGCTTGTGAACTCAGGGGTCTCGAAGACGGTGGCCCAAGAGGTCTCAGAGCTCTCAAACGACGAGTACGTGGATCTGACAGCCGAGCCATTCGTGGGGGGCACCAACACACTCTACGCGTATACAGTCGAAGGCAGGAGGATTAGGCTTGGAGACGTTGGTCAAGGCATCCAATCCTACATCGTGGTGCGAATGCTCTACGAATACACTAAGCCACAAATCCTGTTGTGGGATGACGTTGAATCACACATGAACCCCCGCGTCTTACTCAAAATAGCCGACTGGTTCACAACCCTAATAAGCCAAGGCGTACAGGTGGTGGTCTCAACCCACAGTCTAGAAACAGTCAACACACTCCTACAAACACAGGAGCACGCAAGAGCACTACTACTAAGCCTGAACAAGGGCGCATTGGGTTGTAAAGCGCTTGACCGTGAATACCTCGAAAAGCTGATGACAGCAGGAATAGATGTGAGAGCCGCGGAAGGGCTCCCCATATGAGGCTTCGACCACTTGAACCAACAAGCAAAACCGCTGTAAACATACAAAAACTCCAAAGACAACTAGGAATACAAGTGCTTGATGCGAAGTCAGCCATCCAGCTAGGACTAATAGTGCTGGGGGACGGCACACCAGACGACCAGGTGGTAGCCCTACTCGCATCAAAGCTGAATGGGAAAGCAGTTGCAGGGATAGTCAAACCAAAGTACACGGGAGTTGGCACGATCCAAGCGCTTCCACAGTACACAAACTTTAGAAGGGTAGCCTTCATCGTAGATCAAGAAGACAAAGAACTGGACAAACTCTATAAAGAAGTTGAGAGCAGCTTAATGCAAAACGGTTTCAGCGTAGACTCTAAGCAAATAATACATAAGAGAGTCATCCACATCAGGAGCACACGTGGCCCAACATCCATCCAAATATATGTTTCATTCAACGGTACAGACAACACCAGCTATAGGAAAAACACGATCGAGAACCACTTTATACCATACATCAATACCCTGCGTAACTATCCAGAGGCAAAGGACGCGTGGAACACACTTAGGGAAGAATTAAGATTGGAGATCTTAAGGAAAATATATGCTGAGGGGGATCTCAGTCAAGTGTTCCCCCAGCAACTTCTTACGCTAGCAAAACTAGAGGAAGCATTCCAATAGAATTAATTACTGTGCCGTGGTAGTATTTGATACCGTTTAAGTCTCCGCTTGGGAGGCACAGCCCAATACCGAATATTGTGTGCTGGAAGTCGATTTTAGCTTAGACATGGATCTGGACTAGTAATATCACAGATCCGCTAATATCATACGCGCGTCATGCCTTAATCCAGCACCAACACACCCTCCACACCTTCGGAGGTTTCGGATTGCTTTGCTCAGATGGTTTCAACACATAATCCAGTGGCCGAGTGAAGGGGTATTTTTGATCCTCTTCAGTTTGGCTGAAAAGTGTTCTTTCGGCTTCCTCTAAGAGTTTACCCTTCTTCCACGCATCCTTAAGCATCTGCACAAGTGCCCTATCATTTGCGCGCTTTCTGAAGATAGCAGCGAGCTTCTCACCTCTACTGCCCAGTTTTGCAAGCGCATTGTAAACATCCCTGACATCCCTAGTGACCTCCACTGGTGCCCCCCTAATAGTATCCATTTTCCTAGCCGCTTTGGTGAGGTCGTCTAGCAACTCCTGTTTGACTTGAACTAGCCTCTGAATCAGGTTTTCATAATCCACTCTTTCACCCTTCCTATCTGTTTCACCAGTGAATAGGATCTTGACTATTTCAGACACGGAAGTCAGAGTCTCATGTTTACCGTCGAAGAACCTCAGCCTCCAATAGGTGCGTCCAGCCTCATCCTTAAAGAGCACGAACAAAGCCTCTCTTTCCCCCTTCTTATACGCACCTATCCCATCAGGCAATCCCCTAAGCCAGTCAAGACCCTTATCCTCAAAGATCTTGGCTAGGGCATCAATCGGGTCGGTAACAAACTCTTCGAGTTCACGTTGAACCCTAGTTAGAACACTCATATCCCCCTTCGCTAGGGCTTCCTGTAGGCCGAAGTCCCGAGGCTCAGCTTCTTCACCCAACGTAGATGCATCCAACCCAATGGTTTCCCTGATCGCCACAAGCTTAGTGAGTAGCTTCCTAATCACACCCAAAAAGTGCTCCAAGCTTCGTGGATCACTTGCATCACTGTTAAGAGGCATCATATTGGTCAGATACACCTTATCATATGGGGAGCCCAATCTATCCACCCTTCCAACCCGCTGGATCACGACCACGGGATTCCACGGGAAATCATAGTTAATCACGTACTGAGCGTTCTGAAGATTCTGACCCTCACTCATCACATCCGTGCTCACAAGAACACCACCACTCTCCCGAAACCTGTTTATTATGACGGCTTCCTCCCTGTTCCTACCATCTTCATCCCTACTTTCCTCCCCAGTCACAAGCCTCACAGGGACACCTAAGCCCATAGCCCTCACCTGACTGTAGAGGAAAAGCGCCGTGTCCCTATACTGCGTGAACACAATCACCCCATTCCTAGATCCAATCTCCATAGATGACAGTATAGACCTAAGCCTCCTTTCAAAAGCCCTAAACTTCGGGTCAGCCGAGTCATCTGAAGGTATAAGCGCGAGAAGCTCACGGATCTTAACCCTATCACTAAGACAGCTTTCCACAAACAACCGCACCTCCTCCTCAGTTAACCTGCACTTTTCAAGATACCCGGAATACTTGGGCTTAGAGAACAACTGCTCGGGCTCAGGTAATTCTTCATCCAAATTAAACAGCGGCTCAGCACGCATACGTGGGGGGACAAACACACCTTTACTCTGGGCGTAGCTCACAGCACGCTCCAAGTACTCGTCAAGCGACTTCAAAGTTGCCCTGTAGGCCGCGTACCCACTCTCCAGTCTCTTAAAGAGGTTCAACTGCACTATAGCTTTAATCAACTCCTTAAGCTGCTCCTTTTTCTGAGCCTCCACAAGCCTTTGAAGAGGTTCACCTTCAGGTGTCCTAAGTTCGCTACCCAGCTTATCAATGGTTAAGTCATAGAACGATAGATTCATAGATGAGAAAACCTCTTCAACCCGAGCATAGTCAACACCAGCTGGATACCTAGAATTCGGATCCGTATCAAGCACCCGTTCAGGAAACTTCAGCCTAGGGTCATCCTTACTCAAGGCTTGGGCGCCACGCCTCGAGTGACGAACCATGAGCCTCTCAAGCACAGGCTCAAGGTCCCGAATAGGTTCACGGTTAAGCCAGCGCTTCTGATTCACCTCAAAAACCCTCCTCAAAGACTGACCCGTTATATCACTCACACAGTCCTCCTCCGCGTAGAGTGCAAATAGATAGTAGAGATCCAGAAGGCTATTATTTACGGGGGTAGCTGTGCCAAGCACCACCTGGGCACCATTCTTAACCAAGTAGTTCCTCAACGCAGAGTACCGCTTACTGAACGGATTACGAAACCAGTGAGCTTCATCCACAATAACAAAATCACGCCCCTTATACTGTGGTTCCTCAAGTATTTCCGGCTCAGCGGAAATCATCTCAGTGTTTATATTCTTAAACATCTGCCTTTTCTCGAACTCCTCCATCCAAGTCGTCTCAAGCACACTCTTGGGGGCAATAAGAAGAACATTCCTACCCTGTTTCAACGCGTTCACTCCAAGCATATACATCACAAGGGTCTTACCGAGACCCGTTGAATCTGCGAGAACGACTCCCCCATACTTCTCGAGCTTCTCGATGCACTGCTTATAGGAAAGAAGCTGGTGGGGCATGAGCACCTTGCGGAGTGATGAGGTATCCGGGTCCTGCTCAAGCTCCCCCTTATACGTCTCGTACAGAGCCTTCGCTACAACCTCATACGCACTACGGGTTGTCACATAATTGGAGAGTAACTCTATAAACTCCTTCTTAAAGTCCCTCGAGTTCGGTTCAGCCCACTGCTTCTCAAACCACGAAGCAAGCTCCGAGACCGCCTCCCTATCAGTGTTGAGCATGTTAAGCTCCCTGTTGGACACAAGCCCACCGTAGGTAAAGTTACTTGAGCCAACAACCGCTACACCGCTCCTAACATTACTGAGGGAGGGGCTGGCGGCGAGGTATGCCTTACTATGAAAATTCCCCCTACAGTAAAGCCTTACCTCACGTTTCGGGTCACTGAAATACTCCATAGCCCTCTGAATCAAGCCAAAGTATCCAAGCTCATCCTCATTACTGGACAAATCCTCCAAAACACTACGTTCAAGCTCCCTAAGCGCCTCTTCCTTCCACTTAGACTCCTCCTTAGGCTCATGACCAATAAGGAAACGAAGAGGCTTACCTCTAAGACCCTCCTCAAGAGCCCCGAACCCGCGAACATCAAAGAAAGCCGACGCTATCGCCACCTCAGAGGCATCCTTAAACTCCCGCACAAGCGCATCACTAAGCTTCTTACCCTCATTATCAATAATCTCCGTCACTCAACCTCAACCTCCCCATCCACATCAGAGAAACCCCCCTCTTCGACCCTTTCAGCAAGACTCCTACCAGCCTTAATCAACCTATCCCTGACAACTTCTAAATACTCTTGATACAGCTCATCTAGAATAGCTCCAGCATCAGCCTCTGAGAACCCAAGACCCCTCAACACAGCGAGGTCAAGCCTACGCCGATCTTCCTGCTTCACCTCCTCAGAATAATCCAGAGTGGGCCTATCCCCAAACACAACACCTACAAGAGAACGAGAGAGAAGGCCAAAGTCGGGCACAGGTAGACTCTTATAATCCACGGTTAAGGGGTGAAGCACACCCCCACCCATTCTACGCGTCCAGAGTTCAAGCATCAAAAAGTGAACCGTCGAATTCAAGTAAAGCCTCAAGGCACGCTCCGAACTGGGAGAGTCAGGGTAAACCAATTCGAAAAGGTGGTCTGCTAGCAAAGGTCTGTCTGAGAAGAGCGACAAGAACCTTGCTGAATAAAACTCTGAGAGGAATATCGTTGTTGGTTTTAGCTGGGGTAGTTTATACCACGGCGTCCTCGCTTTCACCGTGGATAAGTTATGATAGCCCTTGACCACACCCTTATTTGACCCCCTACCCACCTCCACCTCCATCGCTTCACCGTGGCGGATATATTTCTCCGTAAAGGGGCTACCCACCAAATTATCAACGTACAAACAAAGCGTACTGGGGGTTCCTGAAATATGTGGCTTCACATAATCCTTGATGGATCTAATAATGGGTCTAACACTGGCACGCTCCAAAACGAATCTCCCCCCTCCCTCGTTCTCTATATATATCAACCCCTGCTCCTCCAGCTCCTTACTGGTCCTCGCCTTTACCCCCCACCTCTCAAATTTCTCCGGGTCCGCTAGCCTATCAGCCTCAAACAGGTGGCTCACATCCTTCATATAGAAAAACTCGTTAGCGCCTGTCTTCAACCCAAACTTTATCTCGGCGAAATCACCAAGTCTGTGAGTTAATTTAGGGAGAATCTTCTGTGTAAACACTTCAGGCGCTTTCAAATAGAACCATTTACCGGGCCTCAGCGTGCTTCTTGGTAAACTGACATGTCTCACGACCCGCTCCGAGGCAAACGACTCTAAATACGTGAAGCTTACTGGCTCATCCAGCTTCCTCTTTGAGTAAACCGAAATCACGGTGTTCACATCCGCGCCAAAGCTTCTCTTCCTCTGGCCGTACACCGCGAGCAGGTGAGGCTTCACTTTCTCCTGAAAGCTCACACCATAGCTTGTTTCCAGCCATTTATCAGAAGTTATGGCAGCGAGTGCTCCACCCTCACTTAAGAGTTCCAATCCACGTAGGATGAAGTATACATAGATATCTGACTTCTTGTCGAGTGAGTAAACGCTTGAATAATATTGTTTGCGGCTCTGATCAAGCTCCTCCTGCCTAATGTAGGGTGGATTCATCACGACTATATCTGGCTTCACTGAGTATATTTCGATGAGCCGCTGTTGTGAGCCTGTCTTTCGTTCAAGTTTACCCGCGAGCTCATCAAACCTCGACTTGATCTCCCGCTTTTCCTGTGTTGTATGGGTCCTCACATACTTCTCCCTCAGGTCTTGGAGCTCATCCAGCATGTTTTTCACCTCTCTATCCACGTATATGTCCAGTTTATACTGCCCTTTCTGGAGTGAATCCTCGGTTTCCACGATGTTGAGGTCTAGATTCGGAAGCGCCTCTGGTTCCTTTTTGGCTATGACTAGTGAGAGCCACAATCTCAGGCGGGCTATCTCGACTGCTTCCTTCTCTATGTCGAAGCCGATTAGGTTTGGAAGTATCCTTTCCTTGTACATTTCAACGTCGGTTTTGAAGCCAACCGTAGCATCCGCCTCTTTTAGGATGTCGACTATTTCCTCCATCGCCGCTACTAGGAAGCCCCCTGAACCCACCGCTGGGTCAAGTATTCTCAGGCTGAGGAGCTTTTCACGTAGCTCGCGCACATCACGTTCACTCTTCTTATCCGCAAGCTCTTCGAGGTACGCTGTCAGCCCGTCCACAAAGCGCTTTCCACCTGCATCTTCAATGACTCTATCCTTTAAACCTAGGTAGGCTGAGAGGGCACGTCTGATGATGAAAGCCGTCTCAGCGGGCGGCGTATAGTATGTACCCTTTGCTCCCCGCTGATTCTCTGGGAGCATGTTTTCGAACACTGTCCCAATCATCGAAGGGTCTAGGCTCACATCGATATCCATCGGTGAGGACTCATCGACGGTGAAATTATATCTATTAAAGAACTCACGTGCCTGAAAGAATAGTGGCTCCAATACCCGTTCAAGCGCACCCTCAAGTCTATCCATGTATTCCTCACGGTCAAAGAGCGACCCGTTAAGGTAGGGCACGCCTAGCGGAGAATCCTTTCGATTGAATCCTTCGTAGAAGAGTAGGTTGAGCTCTGAGACGTCCTTCACACTATCGATATAGCGCTTGTCCGAATTTATCCACCCCTTCTTCTGGATAAAGTATATAAACATGAGTCGACCTAAGAAGCGCTGAGCATAAGCGGAGCTTTCAGCCTCGATACCCGCGGTGCGAAAAACTGGTCGAACCGCTTCCTCGATCTTAGCATAGAGCTCACGGTACCCCCTGAAGAATTCGTTCCTAACCTTCTCATATGGTAGAAACTCCCTATCATAACGCTCCTTATACCTCTCGGGGTCTGGGTCAAACCGCATAGACTCCAATACCTCAACGTCTGTATGATAAAGCCTCTCAGAGAGATTGAAAACACGCGCCTCACCCTCCGAGCCCGGGCCCGGCACAGTGGTTATAACACTCTGCTCACCATCCGAGAATATGAGTAGGGGTCGTAGCAACCTCATCCGCTTCCAACTCCTAGCCACCCTTGTGGCTGAACTCTTGGTAAGCGAACCGGAAACCAGTATCAAGGCTCCCTCAACATAGTCCGTACTCAGGAACCTGCGAACACCCTCTACCCTAAGATTATCTCCAAGAGAGCGGGGAAAAACCTTCTTCTCAACTAGTGTCCCAACGTCGAGCTCCTCAAGCCTCATATCGTACCCCAGCTCACTCAGAGCCTTAAGCCAAAAATCCAAATCGAATCTAGTCTCCTCCATAATACGGTCACGTAAACCCATAGTCTAACCACCCAAAACCAACCAAAAACAACCAATATACATACGTTTATGAAAGACCCATATATACCTTCCTTCCAAATAACAAGGCCTCAGACCTCAGAGTTGCTCCGAGACCTAACGGTTATACCAATCATCATCTAGCTACAATTCCATTTCAATGAATAGTTTTACTGAATAGGGAACAATTTGAACAGCGCCCCTGGCTGAGCGCGCATAGTAACAAAATTTTTTGATGTTACTTAAAGATACTAGTGATTGAATATATGCTTTCTCCATAATCACGATTGAGCTATGTGTTTCGTAGATAACGGTATTAACTAGAGAGCTGCTCGATGTTCTTTAGATGGTTTCTACCTAAATCCGTGATAACCC
>Ga0208548_100914_pt1 | contig 10103 bp, 12 predicted proteins | sample ECH_Chost_MetaG_FD_187133 | JGI IMG/M metagenome (GOLD analysis project Ga0208548, IMG submission 187133) | Hot spring microbial mat communities from Yellowstone National Park, Wyoming, USA - ECH_C host_MetaG (SPAdes) (version 2) | ecosystem: Environmental > Aquatic > Thermal springs > Hot... | reverse complement strand
TTTATGAGGGCAGTTTCGAGGAGAGGTTAGCTGTTAAGGTACTCCTGTCCATATTATCTCTCAACATACATCAGATGATGAAGGGGCCTGATGGGAACTAGGATTAGGTTTAAATATGAATCTAATCTTTTAGAATAATTGTGAGGATAAATGAATAGTTATCGTAGAAGATGGAAAGTTCCTTTAGATAGAGCTTGGTTCAAAAGTTATCCTCAGGGCGTAAATTTAACAATAGATCTTCCAGAAATGACTTTAGTAGACATATTAAACAATTCAACTAAATTTTATGGATATAAAGTATAGTATCATTTATTATGGAAATAGAATAACCTTAATAAAACACTTCCATAATGGTGGTAAATATGGCTTTAAAATCTGTTGAAAAATATTTAGAAAGTTTAAACGATGGGAGGATAGTTTATTATAAAGGTAAAAAAGTTGATAATGTTGTAATACATCCAGTTCTTAGAGCTTCCGTAAATCATGCATCGCTACTATATAAGTGGCAACAAGATCCTAGAAAAAGAAATATAGTTGTTAAAAAAGATCCTGAATTTGGAGAAATAAGCAGTTTTTATCACATACCAAAAAATGGAAACGATCTAATGAACAGGTTTGAATTAATATACGAAACAACAAGATGGGGGAGGGGTTTCTTTAATATAACAAAAGCAATAGGATCAGATGCACTTTTTGCTCTAATGATAATCACAAAACATATGGACTCTGTGCTTGGAACCAGCTATTATCAAAGAGTTTTAAATTATTATAAATATGTGGTGGAAAATGATATTGCAATTGCGGTTGCACAAACAGATGTGAAAGGGGATAGAAGCCTGAGACCTCATGAGCAACAAGATCCCGACATGTATCTAAGGATTGTCGAAAAAGGAAAAGATGGCATTGTAGTAAGAGGTGCAAAAGCCCATACAACTCAAGCGTGTGTATCAAACGATATAATAGTTTTGCCAACAAGGGCAATGACGGATAAGGATAAAGATTATTCTGTTGCGTTCGCAATACCAGCTAATACAAAAGGAGTAAAAATGATATCAAGACTAGAGAAAGCTACTGAAGCTGCATTAAATGATTCGTGGTTTGTAATGGGAAGGGAAAACGTTGAAATTGAAACGATAACAATATTTGATGATGTTTTTATTCCTTGGGAAAGGGTTTTCATGGCTGGAGAATATCAATTTGCAGGGCCATTAGCAATAATGTTTCCTACGTATCATAGATTTACAGCCATTTCTTATAGGGCAGGCATGGCAGATTTGATTATTGGACTTGGCAAATTACTAGCTGAATACAATGGCATTGATGATAAATCCCACATAAGAAGAGATGTGGTTGAACTGATCAAATATAAGGAAATTTTAAGAGCTACTGCTATAGCAGCTTCCAACCTTGCTTCAATAGATGATCAAACAGGCATCGCTATACCAAATCCTGTAATGACAAATGTGGGCAAATTAATTGCGAATGAAAACTATACTGATGTTATAAAACATTTAATTGATATAGCTGGAGGACTTGTTGCAACATTACCATCATCACAAGATTTTGAAAATCGTGAAGAAGCACCTTATTTAGAGAAATATCTTGCTGGTAAAAAAGATACAAGTTCATTAGAAAGAGCTAAGCTAATTGCATTAACAAGAGAACTGATATCATCGTTCGGAGCATTACTTATTACGGGTATGATACATGCAGAAGGATCAATAGAAGCAAGTATTATAGAATTATATAGATTGTATGATTATGGAGAAAGCAAAAAATTAGCATTTTATGCTTCTGGCTTGAAAGATGAACTTTAAAATTTTTATTTAATTAATAGTTTTATTCTAAAAGATCCTCGTTAGAATGTATAAGCAAATTTCAAAAAATGATACTTTATGACATTTAAAAAGGCAAAAATATGGTCATTATAAGCAAATATTAACTAGGCTATTAACTTCATATCGTTTTCACATAATAAAATTACTCTATTTTTCCATGCTTTCCCATACCCTGAAGGAATCTCTTAACTCCATCATAAATCTCATAGGACTTTATTGATTCAAGCCCTAAATTCATCTCAATAGCCAAACCAACATTTAGTGATTTACCTAAGCCCTCGTATAAAGCTAATCTATCATTCCTAAGAGTATTTTGTGGATACTTACCTATTAATTCAGCAATCTCAATGGCTTTATCAAGAGCCCTACCTTCATCAACTAAATAATTAACTAATCCCCATTGATAAGCCTCTTCAGCAGAAATTAAGCGGCCAGTAAGTATCATATCAAGAGCTCTACCAACCCCAATAATTCTTAAAAGTCTTTGTGTTCCACCATCAACAAGAGGAACGCCGAAACGTCTTTCTAAGAAACCAAATTTAGCCGTTTTATCTGCAACCCTAATGTCTGCCCAAAGCGCTATTTCTAATCCTCCAGCGACACAGTAACCACTTATTGCAGCAATTATTGGTTTCGAAAGAATAATCCTTGTGAATCCTAATGGGCCATTAGGATCATTAACTCTTCTAATAATCCTATCTATATCGTAGAGATCAGCACCAGCTGAGAAATTACCGTTGGCCCCTGTTATTATGCCCACATATAAATTATCATTATCTTCAAAATACTTCCAAGACTTATATAGCTCTTCAGCTGTATCAGCATCTATCGCATTTCTCCTCTCAGGTCTATTAATTGTAACAACATATACATGACCTTTTATTTCAGTAATTACATTATTCATTATTAGCCACCAATTTTTATTAAAATTTTATAAATTCATTTTCGTTCTTTTAGCTTTAGCTTTATATAATTAGTCATGTCTACAGTATCTTCGGTTATCCCTTGTTCACGTAGTTTATACTTCTCTATTCTACCAGTTGCTGTTCTTGGCAATGAATTAGTGAAACGCACATAACGAGGTACCCAGAACTTAGGCATATTCTCAATAGCATAATCAATAATTTCCTCAGGATTTAATCCTTTTTCCTTTGGTACTATGACAGCCATTACCTCATCTTCACCAACCTCAGATGGTGATGGTATAACAGCAACTTCCGCTATCTTAGGATACTTAAGGAGTATTTGCTCTACCTCATATGATGAAATGTTTTCTCCTCTTCTTCTTATTGCGTCTTTTTGCCTATCAACAAAGTAAAGGTAACCATTTTCATCAAACACTCCCAAGTCACCTGTATGAAACCATAACCCCCTAAACGCTTCAACGGTCTTATCAGGCATATTGTAGTATTCTTTGAAGATGGCCCAAGGTAACTTTGGCCTTATAAGTATCTCTCCAACTTGTCCTGGTGGAAGTGGAAATCCATCATCATTAGCTACACTAACATCAAATGGTGGCCCTGGTTTTCCACATGCTCCAGGAGGGACTTTTCTAGAAATTACCTCATTATAGGGGCTAGAAACGGGTATTCCAGCTTCAGTAGAACCATAGCCACCAGTTATATATATGCCGAACCTCTTCACTGTCTCAACCCAGATATGTCTCGAGGAGTAAGCTAAAGCTACGATAGGACCATGTTCCTTTTCGAATTTTGTCTCGGGTTGCTTAAGAAGAATATCAAATATTGGACCGACGGCATGAAAATGAGTTATTCCATACTTTATTATATCCTCCCAAAATCTTGATGCATATAAACGCTCAACAAGAATCATCATGGAATTCGCTAACATTGAGGAAATTGTTGCAAGGTCAAGCGCCATTATGTGATAAAGAGGCAAGTAAACATAAACCTTACTTTGAGGAGTTATACCACCTGCATCTATCATTTCTAAGGCTGTATATATGAATTGGGCATTGGTTTCTACAACAACCTTAGAGAGCCCTGTAGTCCCTGATGTTAATATCATAGCCGAAGTATCGTATGGCTTAGGATTAACTTCATTTTTTATATCTGCTTTTGATTTTAAGAGATTATTAAAATTAACATGTTCTTTTTTACCTTTATAATCAATTCCATCGCCTATAGTTATTACATATTTTATTTTTGGCAATTTGCTCTCAACTTCAAAGTACACATTTAGTAACTTAGAATCAATTATCAAATATGTTGAATTAGATTGTGTTAAATTATAAACCAAAGGATCTTTCACAAACATCGTGTTAACGGTAACTGGTATACCACCGGCTTTAAGTATACCAAAATAGCCGATTATCCATTCTGGTGAATTTGAAGCAAAAATTGCAACCTTATCATTGTTCTTAATTCCCAGAGATTTAAGACCCGTTGCGAATGAAGAAGTTAGTTGATCTATCTGCAAGTAACTTAATGTTCTACCATCCTCGTAAATCATCCAAGTCTTTTCGCCGTTTTCTTTCGCTTTCTCTCGAATTAGGTGTACTATACTAGGATAGCGCTTTATTGCTTCCATATATATTTCAATAGGATAAAATCCCTGTTTCAATGTAGGATCTGGTGGAAACATATTTTTACTAGTAAGTATAAATTAGATTCATATTTAAACCTAATCCTTGTTCCCATCAGGCCCCTTCATCATCTGATGTATGTTGAGAGATAATATGGACAGGAGTACCTTAACAGCTAACCTCTCCTCGAAACTGCCCTCATAAACCTCACACCAAACTCATCCAACTGAGAAAACCTCGTCTCAATGATCCTCCTCACCACAGATAAGAACCGATAATACATCCTCTCAATCTCGCTCTTTATCATATTAACCCTCTTTATAGCCACATACCACACCCCCTAGCCCTCATAACCTCCGCAAACCCCTCATCAACATAACCCTTATCAAGAAGAAGAACACAACCCCTAAACCACTCACAAAAATCCTCCACCCTCTCCTTCACAATAGTTATATCATGCTTATTAGCTGGATCAACATAGATGAGGCTCAAATACCTCCCATCTGTACAACACATCATTTTGTATCCTACATAGAATCCCCTTTTAATGGATTAAACCCTACACGCTCCCTTCCTTAATCAGGTGTGAGCTCCCCCTTTTCTCATGCCTCCCAAGCCTGGAGAGTTTCTTTGTCTCTATTAGTTCGGAGTCCACGATTCTCGAACTTGAAGAGTCCTAAGCATTCGATTAGGAGTTTTTCGAATCTGTTGAGTCTCTCAACTACCTTGTTGTATCTTACTTTGGGGAAGAGTTTGAGGTCTTCTATTAGGACTCTGTATACTTTTTTGTATATTCCATCGAAGTGCTTGTGCGCCATTATGCCGAACGTTATGAGGTCGTAGAGGCTCATCTTCTGATGGTTTGCCTTTAAGGGGTAGTGTTTTTCTACGATGGGTGTTATAACGGATCTTATGAAGTTGATCTCCTCCTCCAAACATCTGCACCCACACATAAGAACTCAGACCAACACATAAGCTTTATCTGATAGTAACTAGGGTTTCCTAAGTAGATTGCACTAAAATCATAAGTTTTGATGCTACTTGCCACACTTAACTATGTCCAGGCTAGAATAAAAGAGAGGATAGTAATAATGAGAGACATAGTGTCGTTATTCAGTTGCAAACTTTATAATTATGGAGCTTAATATTACTTAGACATAATTTAAATCATAGGATAAAAAGCACACAATTTACTATTTCTTCAACAGTAGATTAAATAAAAAGTGTATCAAAAAGAAAACACACTCAAATCAAATTTTTCTATTAGAAAACCTTGATTTTCCTTAGTAATTTCTAAATGAATTATAAATTTTAGCAATAACGGCAGGAGAAATCTTATGCCCACAAAATCGATTAAACAAAATTATATATTCCTCAACAAACAGTTCAAATCTATCTTTCTCTAGATAAACATGTTGGTCTTTCATAAAGAGTTCATTCTGAGTCATACCTAAATGTTCTCCTGAAATTATTCCAAATAATAAGTGAGGATGTTCATATATCTCCTCTTCTAATTCACCAATAGCTTTTCTAATATCATGTGTTCTAAAAAATAAATTAGTATTTTTGATGAATACAATATTTGGATATTTTTGAGGAAGTTGTTTTTGTTCTTCTCTGATCGCTCTTTTTGTTCTTAATATTTCATTCACATCAAAAGGTGGGCCGATAAACTTTCCAACATGTAATCCCTTGTTTGATGCCCACTTTTCTAAAACTTCCTTATCTTTTTCCAGTGCTAATCCAATCTCAATTAGGCCTTCAATAGAGTAGTTAAAAAACTATATATCTTCCCTTTTAGAGTAGAAGTATCACGCGTTTCAAAAAATTATTATAAATAATGGAAATCTGTAATATTGCAATAATGAACAATTTAATTATTTTCTATCTAATTTAAAAATTAAAATAATAAAATATAAGAATTTTTATAAAAATACTAACGTTAAGCTGATAGATATCTATGAGGAATAAACACAGTTTCTGATATAAGTTTTAAAGTTTTTAATTAATAAGGAGAATTGATTTTATGGAAAGGTTCTTACGAGAAGTTGAGAAAAATTTCCCTAATTCTATCATAAGGGATATTGACAAGTATAAGAGAGATTGGACTCCATTACTTATCTTAAAAGAGTTTTTAGGTCAAGATTTGGGAAAACCTTTATCTGTTATCTCACCATCATTAATTAACGAACTAATTGAAATCATTAAATTAGCTTATGAAAATGATGTTTGCATAGTACCTTATGGTGGAGGGTCTAGTGTTGTTGGAGGAGCATATCATAATAATTGTGTTATAATAGAAATGTCCAAGTTAAATAGGATAATTGAATTCAATGAAAATGACCTTACAGTGACTGTTGAGGCAGGAATTAAGATAAGTGAGCTGGAAAGTTGGTTAAACAGCAAAGGATGCACCTTAGATTATCATCCGCAGTCATTTTACTTAGCTACTATAGGAGGTGCAATAGCTCATAAGGGTTCTGGATCTCATAGCTCAAGTAATATTGAGAATTTAATATTATGGATGGAAGTTCTACTCCCTAATGGAGAGATAGTCTCATTAGGCCCTAATAACGCTGTAAGAACTTCAATGATCCCAGATTTAATGAGAATATTCATAGGTTCTGAAGGCACATTAGGGATAATAACTAAGGTTAAATTGAGAGTATTCCCGTTAGCAAACTTACACACTGACTTGGCTTTTAATTTCGACAGTTTTGAGACCTCTTTGAACTTTGCTAGGGAATTAGCTTTAAGACTCCCTCCACCACATAGAGTGGTTATTCATGATAAAGATAGTAGCATGTTTATACTTAACGTACCTTACAATATAGCTTTAATAAGAATTAGGGGATATGATGAAGAACTAATTTCAGCTCAGGAGAAAGTTATTAAGAAAATTGCTAAAGATTATGGAGCTTCAGAAGCTGAAGGTAATTTACTTAAAGTTTGGAGGAAGGTCTTTGCTAGGAAGTACGAGGAACAATTATTGAAATTAATCTCTTTAGGATTATGGAGCGATACCTTAGATTTAGCTGGAAGTTGGAGTGTTTTAAGAAAAATCTATAATGAGTTAAAGAAGACTCTACTACAAGTAGAAGGAGTTAAAAATGTACTTTCAAGAATAACTCATTTATATACTAATGGAGCCTCACTTTATAATGTTGTGATAATGAAGCAAGATGAGGGGACTTTGATAAGAGTATGGGAAACTACTGCTAATGTGACTATAAGTAATGGTGGTACAATATCACATCATCATGGAGTTGGATTATTAAAGAGAAATTGGGTTGAAGATGAGGCAGGGAAGCAGTTAGAGCTTTTAAAGAGTATTAAGAAGTTGTTAGATAAAAAAGGTTTGTTGAATCCAAGGAAATTAATATAATTTAGATGATAATAATTTATTGAAAAATTTTAAAAAATCATTTTCTAAAATATTATTTTTTTAGAAACCCATAAAGGGAATTGAAAGCTAGTAGTTCCACCTCCACCTTCATACGCGAAGCAAACATTCCTCGAGGAAATGAAGTCCATGAAGCTATTTATGAATTTATTAAAAAAGATCCAAAAGCAGCTTCAGCTGAACTAAATTCATTTTTAAACTTTATAGAAGGTAATGGACAAAGGAAAGATTCGATAGAAATAGCGCTCTATTGCACAGATACAGCAAACAATAGGCTATGTGCCCAGCTTGTTTATGAATACTTACAAGAAGAAGACTTTAGAATAGTTAGCGAACCAATTGTAATAAAGGGAATAAGTGCATTGAAGGATTTTGAAACTGGATTATTGGAAATATTGGACAAAGTAGTTAGAATAATTGTTAATAAGTCAAAGCAAGGTTACGATATTTTTATCTCAGCTACAGCTGGATTCAAGCCTGAAACCACTTTCTTTGTTATTGCAGCTTCCTTATGTTCTTTTAAATCTCCCATCGTTTACTACATACATGAAAGCTTTAGAAATATAGTAACTTTGCCTTTACTTCCTTTGCAAGTTCCTGATGAATATTTAAAAATAGCTGAGGAATTCAAGGAGCCAAAGCATCAAAATGAAGTTTTAGATATTCTAAAGAAGAAATTCAATAAAGAGTATGATTGCTTCAATTATTTATTGAATAATAAAATACTAGAAAGAACCTCTGATTTCATGATTAGAACAAGTACATGGTTAAGGAAGATACTCGAAATTAAAAACTCTTAAACTGAGAATAGGATTGAAAGAAGAATTCATCAAGTCTATTTGTGTTTTTTTACTAGTAATACTTAAACTAAAAAAGGGATTGAAAGGAGCTTGCCACTTATCCTTGGCTGTCTGGGAAGCCTCGGCCTGTTCGTGGAATACCTATAAGGATTTGAAACATGCCATGATTAAAGAAACAAATATGCTTAAGCTTTTCAAAAAACTTAGGGTAAGAATGGTGCAGTAACTATTAGGGTTTCTTGTACTGATTTAGAGTTCTTGTTATGAGCTCTGATAATATTGTTATGAGATTTTCTATTTTAATTACAGCATCTTTAAAGCTTTCTTCGGTTAGAAAGTTGTGATAAAAATTAGCATGTAACCTTTCGGCTTCCTTATATAGTTCTACTATTTCTGGATTTTCTATTGCAATATCATTCATGAGTTCTCTTAGATTGCTGTGGTCTTTTATGGGTTTCCCAGATAATAATATACTGAGTACTGATGCTGAAGTATTTATTACTCCCCATAAATCTTCTGAGGCTTTATCAAATTCTTTTAGATCTCTATGTGCTAAATAATTATTGTAATACCTTTGTGCAATAGATATGTATTTTTCGATAACACTCTCCAGTTCGATTGACATGCTTTAGGCCTCCTTTGTTATGATATCTCTGTGAGGATATAATTCTGTTTCCTGAGTTTTCTGTGTTAAAGCTTCTATAGCGATCATTTTTTCCAGTCGTACTTTTATTTGATATTCTTCGGGAAAAATTCCACAGTCACGAAGTGATGTCCATGATGCTTTGTCAAGATAAAGTCTATCATATGTTACCAGGAAACCAGGAACTAAGTAGAATTTAGCAGGTTTCCCAATTATATATTTTTGAAAAACATCCGTTTCTTCCTTACTTAGCACGCCATAGATTTTTGAAACTTCTAAGAACGTTCCTGCGATCCATATTTTTTGTGCAATTAGTAAAGAGGGGATGGAATATTGTTCACTTAAGTACTTCCTATCAACCTCTAGATACACATTACTAATATCACTACTTAAAGAAAATCCCTTCTTAAGTATAGATTTTATTATTAGTGCCATTCTTGAATGATTTTATATTAGTAAAAGTTAATATTATATTTAGTGCATCTTTATAAGAATACGAATTAAAACTGTCCACGCTTGAATGGTGTAATGTATGAAAGGCAAAAAACAGGATGATTTTTTATTCTTAATGTCTAAGCATATAGTTGGATTTGCTTAGACGTTATAAAGATCAAATATACTTCAAGTTTCCATAGCTACCATGAATGAGGAATTTAAAATGAAAATTGAACCAAGAGCTCCACCAGTAAAGACTAGACTTGAAATTTTAAAGAAAGCAAAGGAAATTGGATTGAAGACAGGGGTTATTAAGGAGCATCTTCGTAAGGTGATGGATTGTAACGCTTCTCAGCTACCAGTTTTAAATCTAAAGTTAGCTTTAGAATAAGCCACTCCCAGCTGCCTGGATAGTGATCAATTCCTATAACATACAAGT
>Ga0208548_100902_pt1 | contig 10238 bp, 8 predicted proteins | sample ECH_Chost_MetaG_FD_187133 | JGI IMG/M metagenome (GOLD analysis project Ga0208548, IMG submission 187133) | Hot spring microbial mat communities from Yellowstone National Park, Wyoming, USA - ECH_C host_MetaG (SPAdes) (version 2) | ecosystem: Environmental > Aquatic > Thermal springs > Hot... | reverse complement strand
TTAGTGTTGTTTCTAATCCTGAATTCACGAGAGAAGGAAGTGCAATACAGGATACACTGCAACCTGATAGAATAGTAATAGGTGGCACTGACAAAAAGGCTGTAGAGCTTGTAGAAAAGCTGTGGTCGTTTTCAAATGCACCAATAATAAAGACAACAAACGAAAACGCTGAATTGATAAAATATGCTAGCAATGCATTCCTTGCAACAAAGATCTCATTTATAAACGAGATTGCAAACCTTTGCGAAAAGATACCAGGTGCGGATGTAGATGTTGTAGCACAAGGAATGGGTCTTGACAAACGCATTGCACCATATTTCTTAAAGGCAGGCTTAGGATATGGCGGCTCTTGCTTCCCTAAAGATACAAAGGCAATAGCAACGTTTGCAAGGGAAAATGGAGAAGAGCTAAGCATTGTAGAAGCGGCAATGCGGGTTAATGAGGAAAGGATAGAGGGAGTGGTTAAGAAGGTAAGTGAGTTAATGCCCAAGAGCAATGAGGAAGATGCAAAGGTATGCGTGCTGGGTATTGCATTTAAGAACAATACAGATGACATAAGGGAATCTCAGGCGCTCAAGCTTATATGGGCACTTAAGGAAAAGGGATACAGGGTAATTGCCTATGACCCTATTGTCAAAAGGCCCATTGAAGGAGTAGAGATTGCAGGCTCGATAGAAGATGGAATAAGAAACGCGAAGCTGGTAGTGATTGCAACAGAATGGGAGGAGTTTAAAGGTATTAAGACAGACAAGCCGGTAATAGACGCAAGGCGCATATTGGACCCAGAAAAGAAGAATGTATATGCAATAGGCCACGGCAAGGCAAAAGCGGAGCAAAAGGATAATTTAAAAGCGCTAGGATTAGATAATAAAGATGAAAGAACTAAAAATAAGGTTAAACATTAAGAGGTTGAAAATATGATAAAAAAGGCAGTTATACCTGCTGCTGGGCTTGGAAAGAGGTTTTACCCGCTTACAAGGGCTCAACCAAAGGAGATGCTGCCAATACTGGACAAGCCGGTAATACACTATGTAGTAGAAGAAGCAGTAAGATCCGGCTTAGACGAAATCCTTATAATAGTAGGAAAGGGCAAAGATGCGATAATAAACTACTTTGATAAGAGCGTTTTAGATGATGAAGCAAGCGAAGATTACGGGCTTGATGATTTGCCAAATATATACTTTGTAAGGCAGAAGGAGCAGAAAGGCCTGGCAAATGCGATAGGCTATGCAAAAGGGTTTGTAGGAGATGAGCCGTTTGCTGTGCTTCTTGGCGACACTATTTACACATCAAACACAAAGGAAACAGTTACAAGGCAGATTATAAATGTTTATGCGAAGTACAAGAAGCCTACAATTGCAGTAGAAAAGGTAAGAAGAGAAAAGATAAAGGACTATGGCATAATAAAGGGAAGAGAGATCAAGCAGGGAATATACAGGATAGAGGATTTGGTAGAAAAGCCGAGCCCAGAGGCAGCGCCAAGCGATATAGGCATTACAGGCACATACATTCTAGAGCCAGATATTTTTGAATACATAAAAAGAATAGGGCCGGGCGCAAACGGCGAGTACCAGCTTACAGATGCACTCAGGCTCTTATGTAGAGATAAAGATTTACTGGGTGCAACGTTCAGCGGCACAAGATACGATATAGGCACAAAGGAGCAATGGATAAATACATTTATAGAATTTTCAAATAAAAGCGAGTACAGGTAACCCTCGTAAAAAACAAGCGAACTTCTCAATCTTCTAAACTCAATATAAATGGTGTTAAATTGAAACTAGATTTTGATCCGAGAAATAATATGTCTGCTTTTGCTTATTTTACTGCCAAGATAAATAGCAAAATAAATAAGATAAATGACCTTTTGTCTATGAGAAAGATTGCAAAAAACTGGATAGATGTCGCATTGTTTAGGATAGGCTTAAAGAAAACCTTAACGATAAAGTTTAGGGATGGAAAAAGTGCTCACTTCAAAAGCAAAAAAGAATATTTTGAATTTTGGAACCAGGAGGTAGGACAAAAAGAACTTCTTAAAACAGTTAAAAACATACACTATAAAATTAAAGGTAATAATATTGAGTTAGAGTATCAAAATAAGAAAATTTATTTCTATTATGATACGAACAAGCAACTAAGTAATAGTATCGGCAATATAAATGAAAATTTTGTAGAAGAACAATTTAAATGGCTTGATGTCAAAGGTAAAGATGTTGTTGATGTAGGTGCAAATATTGGTGATACTGCAATATACTTCGCACTTAAAGGTGCGAAGCGCGTTTATGCTTTTGAACCTTATCCTTATTCATATAATATTGCAATTAAGAATATTAAGCTAAACCACCTTGAAGATAAGATTACTCTGCTCAATGAAGGCTGTGGCAGAAGCGGATTTGTAACAATAAAAGAGGATTATAAAAATACAGGTGGAACCGATCTTAAAAACTTCAAAGAAGGAAATAAAATAAGAATAGAAAGTCTTGATGAAATTGTAAAAAAATTTAATCTGAAGCACGCTGCGTTAAAGATTGACTGCGAAGGTTGCGAATATGATTTAATATTAAATGCAAGTGATGATGCTCTAAAAGCGTTCGACCAAATTATTATGGAATATCACTATGGTTATAGAAATCTTGTAAAGAGATTAAAGCAAGCGGGATTTAAAGTTAAATATAGCAAGCCAGAGTATATACACAATACAGAAGCAGAAGATAGTAATATGTATGTTGGTTTTATACATGTGAATTTTCCTACTATATAAATTGTTTGGAAAGAAAGGGCAACCACTCTAGAATTAACTTTTAAGCTCGGGATTTGCTAAAGATCCTAAGATTAGGAGTTATACAAATCAGTTTATAATTTAAATACGTAGCAAAAATTCCTAAAAGAATGTCAAGCTTTTAATGATAGGTTTATAAACACATAAACAAATAAAATGCATTAATTATAAACGAACAAAACTCAGGATTATGTATAGCTTATCTCTTGCAATATACAAAAATGGAGTATCAAGAAAAGCGATATTTATATTTCAGTCATAATAAATACTAATTATAATCATCAAGACTTCGTTTTTCGTTAATTTTTAGCTCATGTCTCATAAGCTTAACAAAAACATTGCACATCTTTTCACAACTAAATTTTTTAGCTGTAAGTAATCCATTTTTTGAAAGCCTTTTTATCATCTCTTCATTATTTAATAAGTAAATTATTTTTTGAAATAGACATTCTGAATCTTTAATAGGGCATATTAAGCCATTTACTTTATCTTTTATATATTCATTAACTCCTCCGTTATCCGTTACTATTACAGCAGAACCACAAGCCATTGCTTCGAGCGGAGGCAAAGACATGCCTTCGACAAGAGATGGAAGTACAAATATTTTGCTTTGATTATAAATCTTGAGTAATTGTCTTCTAGTAGGTAGATAATAATATGTTATGCTATCTCTAATTTTGCTCGGAATTTCTTCGTTTTTAATATATCCCACTGCAGCTATTTTAATTTTATTTTTAAAATCAGATTGTAAAAGCTTTTCTATTGTTTCAAATGCGTACTTTGATCCTTTTGATTCTCCGCTTCTAAATGGAAATAAAACAACATTTTCTCTTTTGTTTATATCTCTTTCAGTTTTAAAAAAGCTAGTATCTATACCCACATGGAAGAAAAGTGGATTTTCATTTTTGAATCTATTATACACTTTTTTGTTAATTACGATTTTTTTAAAATTAAAATTGTAGGTAGCATGTGCTAAATTAGATTTATCTCCACTAAACAGGGGCTCGTCTTCATTATGGAAAATTAAATAGTAAGGGATACTCTTATGATTTTTTAAATAGTCCCTTACAAAATATGCTGTCTGCCAAGAAGTAGCAAAAACTATTTTTGCATTAAATTTTACTTCATTAGGAGTTTTATATAAAAAAGTATCAACATTTTTAAGTAAATCATAAGGATAATCTATATTCCTTAATCTGTTTATAGATTTTAAATTATGGTAAAATAAATTTAATCTTTTCCCTTTAAACAGCAAATAAAATAATTCATAAAATAATTTATGTTTTAATATTTCAATTTTATTTTTATTCTTATTCTTCTCACAATAATTATCATTAAAATATTTAGTAGAGTCAAGCCAAAATATTATAGATGTTCTAATACCACTTTTATTTAGTGCATTAGCTAATCTATATATAATGTCGTATCCTCCGGGGGGGAACTTAACATCTATATCAGGGAGAACAAAATTTACATCATACTTATCTGTAGTCATAAAGAGACCCGCTATACCATTTAACAGTATTTTTAAATGCCCAATTTCATCTTTCTAGCACCTTCTTATATACTTCTAACGTCATCTTTGCAGTTTTCTCCCATGTGAAGCTTCTTGCATATTCCATTGCCTTCTTCCTTTTCTTTTCACTGTAGCCGTTTTCCTTTAATTCTTCTATAATCTGTGCCATGTGCTCTGGACTCTCTGCCTCGAAGCAGTATTTTCTTACTTCTTTTGGAATTTTGCCATATTTATAGATTATCACCGGAAGACCGCGGGCTTGAGCTTCGATTATAGGAATGCCAAAACCCTCATATAGGCTTGGGAAGACAAAGACATCAAATGAATCATATATTTCTACCTTTTTATCTTCTGGAGCAAAACCTTTGAATTTTATATTTTTGTTTTTCGATTCTTTTCTTAGGTGTTCGTATTCTAGTCCAGTGCCCCATATATCAAACTTTATATAAATGTTATCTATTTTATTTGCTGCCTTAATAAGAAATTGAATGTTTTTATTTGGATCAAATGAACCAAGATAGCCAACAATCAAATTTTTTGTCTGATTTTTATATCTTATACGAGTGCTAATAAAAGCCCTATCTATCCCAAGAGGTGTAATAAAGATTTTACGGCTAGAAAAGCCCAGATTTGTAAGTTCTTCTTTTGTCTGCGTTGAAGGTACTAGCAAGTAATCGGAATTTAAGTTTTGGGTGCCCACAAATTTAACCACCCTCTTATATATTAATCCATTTACATCTGTTTTGTATCTTTTATCAAATATAATTTCTCTAGCATCAAAAACAGTAGTTAGTAATGGTGCCTTGCTTTTCAAAATAATGGGTGAATGGTAAAATAAATTGTGTATAATTTCATATTTTCTAAAATCTCTAAATAGATTACCAATTGCAAATGAAAGATAGTTACCGGTAAAAGAAGTACCGCCTCCTAAAAAATTTGGAACTTTAATGGTTATTTTATCGATAGATATATCAGCTCTCACCCTTTTTAGATTCTCATAGAGCTGGAAGTTATATATATACGGACCTCTACCACTATCTTTGTTAAAACTTGCTTCTATGCCTAATAAAGCAACTTTCATTTTATTCACTAAATAAATATTTTAGTAACAATTCTTTAACTCTTTCTTTAGGCGTATGATATTTTAAAAAGTGAATATGCCCATTTTTTGCTATCCTCCTTCCATTCGTTAGATTTCAAAATATACTTATTTATCTTGTATTTGAGTTCTTCAAAACTATCAAAGTATAATGCAGATTCCTCATCGATAAAATCGTTTGGGATTAATATTGGGCTTTTTTTAGCCAAAAGTGCTGTTCCATATGCAGGAGCCTCCCAATATCTCCAGGTATCATAACCTGTTCCTCTCAAAACTAAGCTGGCCTTAGATTGTAACAAAAGCTTTATATATTCTTTCTTGCTTACTATTTTTGTACTTATTTTTGATTTCGCTCCTGCATTTTTAAGGAATTTATCCGCATATTCCAAATATTTATTTCGTTCTGGATTATTTGCATGGCCTACAAAAGAAACATCGTATCTTATTTTTCTTTTTGTAGATTTTTCTGGAACAGGCACTGTAAGTGGAAAAGGCTTTAGCATTTTAAATTTATTCATATCTGCTATGCCAATGGGCATGTTCCAATAGGAAAACCAATGTCCATAAACTCCTATTCTCTTTGGTGCTCTTAAAAGCTCATACGAATAACGAATGTACCATTCAATTGCTAATTTTTTATCGACCTTTTTATAAAGTTCACGCTTAAAATAGTATTTAATTTCTGGGTGATAGTATATTTTTCTCACAAAAAAGTCATCTATCCCATCTATAAATACTTTTATAGCGCTTGTTTGTTTATTCAAGACTTTTATAAAGTACTTATCAAAAAACGCATTATTAAAGAATAATATTAAGTCAAATTCATCCAGTCTTTCTAATGCTTCGTAACTGGATATAGCGTTTTTATTTCGTGTTAATTCTATCATCTGAGAATTTGGATCTGCTGGCTGTAAGGAAAATATTTTTGAGGCCCCGAAAAAGTCTAACAGACCAAAGTACACTATGTCTTCTAAAAAAGTGTCATGATATGTCGTATAAATAAGTATCTTCATTAACAAGCACCAAATCATTTATATTATTTTTCTTTCTTTGACATAATGTTTATATATCATTTTTAATACTGCGGTTCTTAAAAAGCCCGGTGCTAATGTTTGTAGTGCAAATGAAATTTTATTTTTAGAAGGCTTAGAAAGAAAACAAAAATAATCACTTAAGGTTGGCAAATATTTCATTTTTTTGCTTGAATTATTGTAAAGTTTATAATACAGCTTAGATAATGATAGTTTTTGTTTCACAAAATCTTCAAAAATTGTCCCTTTAGCTATATTATATAATATGTAAGTATCTTTAACTGCTATCAATGTAAATTTTTTCCGATGTTTATAGAAACTATAAAAGGTTGTTAATGGTCCATTTGTCACCTGGCCTATACTATGAAGCCTATAAAAAGAAAGTGGCTTAGAATCTATCCATAGCTCTTTACCTTCAGCTAGGCCAATCAAAAATAAAAACCCATCTAAAGCAACTGTTATTTTTTTAAGATTAGTTATATTATTTAACAATAACCTTTTTCGAACAGCCATAGCACTTGCATTTTGTTCTGGATGAAATGTTTCTATATTATTCAATAAATTTAACTTTTCTCTTTCATTGCTAGCCTTTATAACTCTCTTACTATTTGTATCGTTTGGTTTAGCAATTATTTTGCCGCTTTCATTTATACTATAAAAATTATTATGATAAAAGTCCAAATTAGGATTTTCTATGAAGTACTTATATATTATTTCTAACTTTTTTGGAGCAAATTCATCATCATCATCTAAAAGTGCTATTACTTCACCTTTCGCTCTCTTAAGTGCTATACTAAGCCTAAATCCTTCTCTCTTATTTGGACTATAAATATTTTTTATATTATGGATTTTTATAAATTTATCTATGGTTTCCTCCTTGAAAGCTTTTACCACAATAATCTCATATTTGGTTTTATCCAATGTTTGATTAAGTGTAGAAGAGATTGCCTTTAATATGAACTGTTTTCTATTGTAACAAACTATTACAACTGTGATGTAAGGTTTTTCCATATATATCAATTTTTACAATTATATACTTACAAAAATTAATTATGCAGAGTTTGTTCACAATGCTATTTTCCTAAATGTTCTACGCAATATGATGAAGCAAATATTTTGCGTATTTTCATTCTGCCACCTTTCTATAAACCCCCAAAGTTTCCTTAGCGGTTTTCTCCCATGTAAAGCTCCTTGCATACTCTATTGCCTTCTTCCTTTGCTTTTCATTGTAGCCGTTTTCCTTTAATTCTTCTATAATCTGTGCCATGTGCTCTGGACTCTCTGCCTCGAAGCAGTATTTTCTTACTTCTTTTGGAATTTTGCCATATTTATAGATTATTACTGGCAAGCCACGCGATTGGGCTTCTATTATAGGAATGCCAAAGCCCTCATAAAGGCTTGGAAATACAAACACATCAAATGAATCATATATTTCTACCTTTTTATCTTCTGGAGCAAAACCTTTGAATTTTATATTTTTTACATTAGATGTTAATCTGATCAATTTATCCCTTTCGTAACCCAGCTTACCCCATATCTGTAATTCATAATTATTATTTAATTTCTTAAACGCATTTATGAAGAATTCCGGATTTTTTCTTGTCCTCAAAGCGCCAACGTATCCAATAACAAACTTGTTTTTTTCTTTATCGTTCTTTATTTTAGAGAAGTATCTTTTGTCTACACCATGGTTTACAACAAAAATCTTATCTTTATCATAGTCTAGTTTTATTAAGTCTTCCTTTGTTAAAGTTGAAACAGCAATAAGGTAATCAGCATTAAGCGTAGATTTCAGACCAAGCTTAGTAACAACATTAAGCCATATAAGGTCTCTAAGTGAGTGCTTTACATCTTCATTGCTTCTTTTATCAAAGACAAACGCTAGATCATGCACAGTATTAATTATTAGTGCATTGCCCCGCCTTATAGGAAAAAAAGGATTTAAATCTAAGTTATGAACTATATCGTATTTGCTAAAATCCCGATTAAAAGAATCTAACATTATAGAAAAGCCTTTTCCTAATCTTGCTGAAACGTCTATCCCAATTGGTTCTATATATCTATCAAGTTTTATTAGATTTTTATAAAGATTGTATACATAAACATAAAACTGGGTTTTTGCTACTCTGTAATCCTGAAAAGAAGTTTTTGCTTCAACAAGAGCTACTTTTGGGTTCATACAATCGTTATTCTTAATTCATTCAAGAATTTTAATTCGTTGTGTAATATCTTACTATCTGCCCCATGGTTGTATAGAATGATAAAGCCAGTATTGGTATATTTAATCCTGTCAAATCCAAAACTCCTTAGTAGGCTAATTTTTTCTTTGTAATTTGGGTCATTATCTGGATTAATAAACATACTGTATATCCAAAATTTTTTAGGAATATTAAATAAAACAGGTGAAACAAAATGCATATTAAGTGCTATGTATTTACTATTGTTATACCTTTTGCAGTACCTGTATATTTCTTTGCGCTGAAGTTTTAGTTTTAAGTATATTAATTTAAATGCTAGAGTATACCACACTTTTCTAGCTCTAATTTCGTCTACCCTATTAATCCCATTTCCCCTTATAGTATCTTCTGCAATTTTCAATAATAATTTAAATTTTTTATATACACTTTTGGAATACCTTTCGATTCTAAATTTTTCTTTTTTTACTGCTTCATTTTCACCAACTTTCACAGGCACTGACAAAAACTTTATTCCTTGCTTGATCGCGCGAGCACTCAATTCAGTGTCTTCAGAAGTTTGAAGATCCTTCCAACCACCAAGACTGACTAGAGTCGATCTTTTTATAACAGAGGTTATTATGCCACTATCAGTCCATTTTTTATATTTACTAAGCGAACCATAAACTAATTTAGATAAAGTTGGATAATAAATTGTATCGAGATCAACGTAGAATATATACTCTCCATTTGCCTTTTTCAATGCAATATCCCTACCTTTTCCTCTGGTACAATATGCTCTATAAACTCTAATATTCTTGTATTTACTAGCAAACTCTTTAAGTATCTCATAAGTGCCATCGTCAGAGAAGTTGTCTACTATAACAAATTCAAAATTTTTAGAAAAATCAGGAAACTGATTAATTACAGAATTAAGTGAAGCTCTAACTCTGCTTTTGTTATTATATACTGTTGCACATATGCTGACTAAAGGTCTACTCATTTATAAGCACCTTTTTATAAACTTCTTTGTTTCCTTTTACAGTCTTTCCCCATATAAAACTCTTTGCACATTCTACTGCTTTCTTTCCTTTTCAATATACTTTTTTACCTTTTAGTATACTCGATTTATTTTAGCTTTTTACAGATTTTCTCCAATAATCTATAGTCCTTTTTAAACCTTCTTCTAAACTGTATTTAGGTTCGTAACCCAGAAGCTTTTTTGCCTTTGAATTGTCTCCTATTAGAACCTTTGCGTCTAGAGGTCTCTTTGGGGTTTGGTTCCATAGAATTTCTCCTTTAAAGCCCGTGAGTTTTGCTATTAATTCTGCTGTCTCTTTTGTTGAATGACCTTTGCCTGTACATATATTGAATGTTTGCTTTATCGCTTTTTCGTTTCCTAAAGCAGTTAAGTAAGCGTTTATATGATCATCTACATATACCCAGTCCCTTACTGCATCTGGATCACCAAGATAAACCTTGTCTTGGGAAAGCATCTGTGTAATAGTGCGTTCTATAAAGAAGTGCTTGTTGTCTTTTCTTCCATATGTATTGAATGGTCGCAATATCGTGTATGGAAAGTCATAGGCCATACCCATATAATGAAGATAATAATCAAATGCTACCTTTGCTACTGCAT
>Ga0208548_100901_pt1 | contig 10249 bp, 7 predicted proteins | sample ECH_Chost_MetaG_FD_187133 | JGI IMG/M metagenome (GOLD analysis project Ga0208548, IMG submission 187133) | Hot spring microbial mat communities from Yellowstone National Park, Wyoming, USA - ECH_C host_MetaG (SPAdes) (version 2) | ecosystem: Environmental > Aquatic > Thermal springs > Hot... | reverse complement strand
TGTTCAAAAAATCTTAAATATGGCTTGGAAATTTTTAGTAAGCCCCCTGACGCCTCCTCCTCAATCGCAGGGGGCGGATTTTATATAACAACCATTCTTTAGAAGACATTTTTCAAAAATACAATAGTTCTACCCTCCTAGTCTCCCTAATCCATAATCATACGATTGGTTCAAATCCAGACAAGTTAATAAGGAGCTAGGGGATATAGACAAGAGAAAAAAGGCGTTCTTTAATTATTTAGTTTTGTATCTTTATATAATCGTAATTAAATTTTAATAATTTTAGCCTCGGGGTTAGGTATCTTTCCTTCTCTATCATGTAGTTGGTTTTGTATAGAGTTCTTTTCAATATTCCCTTATCCCTGACATCCTTAGGTTTCAATGATAAAATCCATTGTTTGAAATCTTCACTTTTTACGATTTCATGATCCTTTGTATATTCTAAATAATCAGGTTCTTCAATACCAGTAAGGTTATCTTCAAGGTTATTGGATTCCTTTCCTATGTATCTTATCCGATTAACAATGATATGTTTCCTGTGTGCAATTCCTTCCTTATCGTAATCAAATTTGTTATCGTCATGTCTTACGTATTTGGTTAGAACTTCATCAATAGTATACCAGTTAGCATCAGAAGGTAAGGGTAATTTATCTGATGCTGTATCGGTTTTATAATCAACAAATCGCTTATATTGAATTCCTGAAGTATTCTTATCATAAGGCAAACACGGAATTACATCGTTTTTCTCTGAACCAATAAGCATAAAGTTGAAAGGTTTTATTTTCTTATTAAAGGGCTTATTTTCATCCATTCTCTATGTATTTTTATTGGAAAAATATATATAGGAATTTGTTCATTTTAAATTAGGTTTATATATGTTTAAGGAGAGTGAAACGATGTATAAAAGAAGCCAATTAATGAAAATATTGGCTGTTTCAATAGTGCTCTTGTTTTTGGCCTCAGGGTTTTCAGTTATGGTTTATAGATCTTTAAATTCAAATCATAATGCGAATGAAAATTTGAAAAAAGTTTTAAACTATTCCAGCTTATCAAATCTAAATTTTGGAATGGTAAATCTAACAAACTGGAATTATATAACGTCCATATCCTCTAATGGAAATTTATTAATTTTGACAGGAGCCTCATTATCAGGAAATCCTACCTTTGGAATATTTTACAATCAAAATTACACATTTTTAGATAGATCCAATTTATTACCGGGATCTGTTCAAAACTTAGTTACATCCTCTTACGGTGATGGAATATTTTTGATTGGTGGAGGGACATTTAGTAATCCTGTTTTACTAGAATATAATTCATCCGGTTCCATAATTGATTTATCTTCAAGCCTAGTTTCTAACAATAATAATTTTGGTAGTGTGAATTCAATAGCTTTTGGTGATAACATATTCCTAATAGGAGGAGCGAGTAATGCATGGTCACCGATTAGCTTTTTCTATCCAGTTTCAAATCAGTTTGTGAGCCTTACAAACAATATTCCATATTATTTTGCCACAAATCATAATTTATGGAATGGAAACAATTTTATAATGGTGGGTGCAAAGGCAGGTTGGGGTGGATCACCAGGCACACCTCCAGCCATGGGCCTTGTATATACGAATGGAAGTTTTGAAGATTTGAGCAATATTTTACCATCCTATGTGGGAGTTATGGGGGAAATTGCTTATAATGGATATATATACCTAATAACGGCTGAGAATTCTTCAAATGGTGCACAGATTGTATTCTCTTTTAATTTAACAAATGGTGATTTTAATTATTTGACAAATTTATTTCCAGCTGGTTTAAATATAAACACAATAACAAATTATCAAAACAATTTTCTAATAGGTGGAAATTTTAATTCTAACAAACCATATTTAGCGGAGTATTTTCCCTCGAATCAAACGATATTAAATTTAACTTACATAATTCCATCATACGTAAAGAACATTAATGGTCTTCTTGAACAAAATAATACTCTCATAATTGCAGGACAAACATTTAACAACAATGCTATTTTATTGTCAAATAAGAACAATTACTTATTTGAAATAAACTTTATAGAGAATGGATTGCCATCTGGCACACCGTGGTCAGTAACACTAAATGAAACAACTAAATCTTCAACAACAAATACAATAACATTCAGTGAGCCGAATGGAACATACTCATATACAATAGCAACAGTGAACAAGAGTTATTCACCAAGTCCATCGTCAGGAACATTCACTTTAAATGGAGAACCTGTGAACTTATCAATAATATTCAAATTTCAAACATATACGATAACATTCATAGAGAATGGATTGCCCCCCGGGACAAACTGGTCAGTAACAGTTAATGGAATAACAAAATATAGTACTGGTGAAAATATAACATTCACATTAATTAATGGTACATACACTTACAATGTGAATGTGCCATCAGGTTATATTATAGTTGAGAATGGTAGGGGTGAAATAAACACCTGGAATAGTGGGAGCAAAATAATCATAAAAGCAATACAAACACCAAACAACAGTATAAGTATAATTCCTATAGTAGTTACGATAATAATGGTTATAATAATAGGGGTATTAATAAACGAGATAAGAAAAAGGAAAAATAGAAAATAGATTAAAATAATATAGTAATGGAGGTAAATACCATGGATTTTAAGGAATACATAGGATCAAAAAAAATGGACGTACTATCAAAGATGATTGATCTGCCATATTACATAGTTGAAAATAAAGAAGCATTCGGAATTATTTGGGATAATTTTCAAGAAATTTACAAGAAGGTACTAAAGCTCAAAGATGATATTGAAACGGTAAAAAGGGTGGTAGAGCATAACAAAAATTGTGATAAGGTTGATAAAGAATTAAATAGGTTAGGAATAAACCTATATGAAATACAGGGTCACCTAAAAAATCTCTTTAATGACCTCCAACTAAAGATAACAGACAAAATAGATTTAGATGTGCTGGATGAAGGTAAATACAGTAGATTCATCACCATGGGGCCCGAGAATTACGATAAATACCTTTTAATGTACATGGTATCGTACATTAAATCATCAAAGGAAGAAGCTGAAAAAATAATGAATGAAATGGAAAATAAGTTAAAAGATATGATAGAAGGTTTATTTAAAAAAGGTGTATTAAACGATGCGATTCTCAGAGAAATAAAGAATGATGAAGGTTTAAGCAGGGATATGATACTCCGTTTAGAGAACCATATTATAAACAATTTATACCACAAAGGCATGAATTTGAACGGAGCGTTGAAAGGACTATTGGATGAGATAAGTATAGTAAGCAGGAATTTAGGAATATCATCAGTTAAAATAGATGGTAGGAATGAAGATATATTCAAAGTAATCAATTCAATAAGAAATTATGATATATCTCAAATAAGAACCAACCAAAATGATATAAAGGGAGGAATGGAAGATTCTGAGAGGGTTTATGAATTTTTCACGAATTTGGATAAATTTATGGATATTTTGGGATCGGTACTTGTAGAAATTTACAACAATGGATGTGTGAGAGAGTTATACGGCCCACTCGAAAATATAATGGAGGGTGTAAGAAAAATAAAAGCGATGATGAATCAAGGTGTATATGATATAGATGGGGAAATGGTGATGATCACAAACGAGTTAAGGATGATAGAGGGCATAGAGTGTGGGGATAGTTCAATACAAAAGGAGGAAACAAAAGAAGATGAATCAGGTGAAAGAAGAAAAGATGAAGTAAGTGATGAAAAAAAAGATCAAACAATTAAAGTTATACGGGCAGAAATAAACAGTGATGATGCTAAAAAGCATTTTGATGAGGGCAATAGGCTATATGATTTGGGCAGATATGAAGACGCAATAAAAGAATATGATAAGGCCTTAGCCATTGATCCTAATTACAAGGAGGCACATAATAATAAAGGTAATGCCTTGGATGATTTAGGCAGATATGAAGAGGCGATAAAGGAATATGACAAGGCATTAGCCATTGATCCTAATTACAAGGAGGCACATAATAATAAAGGTTATGCCTTGAATAATTTAGGCAGATATGAAGAGGCGATAAAGGAATATGACAAGGCATTAGCCATTGATCCTGATTACAAAGTAGCGTGGGTTAATAAAGAATTGGCCCTAAAAGAGTTAAAAAGATTTAAAAAATGAGATAGGAGAATAGACAGGACATTGGCTAAATACTAATTATAAAAATTATAAATCCATTTCTGAATATAATAAAGAAGCATTAAAAAAATAGAAAATTGTCTTTTGAAATTTTTTCCCTTAATTTTATATTTTTATAGCGTTTAGAAATTCGAGAATATCTCTGAATATCCATTTATTACTGGGTTCAATTTCCTTGATAGATCGTTCAGGCTCTCCTTGATTTTTTTGATACTATTCCTTTCAGTTATTTTTTTATCACTGTCAAACTTTACATACAATTCATCGAGTTTTTTATTTAAAACATTGATATCACTCTCAAGTTGTTCTGGAGCCTTTCCAATTTCTGCATATAATTCACTTACCTTTTGCTTCATATGATCCATCATTCCTTTAAAGTCATCATCGGCAAATTTATATATTCTCTCTATATTTTCGAAGCTCTCCTTAAACCTGTTTATGTTATTCTTCAGATTCTGTATGATAGCTGATAATCCATTTATTTTATTTTGGATGTTTGCCAGGTCACGAACTGTAATAACCCCGTAATCCAATTTTTGGATTTCCCCAAACACCTCATTGTTTATTAGTTCTCGCATCTGGTTTAGGCTCTTATATAGCTTACCATATGATAACACTGTGTATAGCTTGCTTGTATATTCCTCCCCTATGAACGGTTCATAGTTTACCCAAAATCCTGTTACCTGATCCCTTGCAATTTCATTAGGATCTATCTCTATTCCTAAATTACGTAATCCTTCAATGCCTACATCATATAGCAATGTATGGTGAACTAACATAGTTTTGTAATTATTAGCTGCCTTATTTTTATATGAATTTCTGTAATCTTTTATATATGGCATCATTGGATCCTCATCCGGTGAATAATAATATAAAGGAACATTGAAGAGTATTCTGTAATTGGTTATTGAATATTTCTTAAATGGTAAAGAACTTTGGCCATATTCCACAGAGTAATCTTTTGCTGAATGTAAAAGACTTCTTGTAAATGCTTCTGGGGTTGGAAATTTATCTGAGTTTAGTATTTCTGGATTTGTTGAAGGTAATACCATTATATCACCTACAGTAGGTCTCTTTACAGAAGGATTTGTCTCTAAATTTAATAATAGCCCAGGGTTAACTTCTCTTATAAAATTAAATATTTCCAGGTCTATGTTCATTGTCAGCCCTATGTTGGCATAGTTCAACGTTAGCAAGGGTCCAGCCTGCCCGAGTGGTTTTTGAAGAGAATTATATGCATTTGTTAGTTCATCCTCCTTCCCTAAATCTTGGATGATTTTTAGCAAATTGTAGTGTGGGTTTATTAATGCCCCTATGTCAATTTTTTCTGGTCCGTGCTTTTCATTGGGTAATGCAAATTTGTCTGGGTCTACTGAAAAACTATAAGAGATTCCTGTTGAAGTTGGATATTTAAGAGCCGATTCCACACTTTCCACTTCTTTAACAAAGTTTCCTTTGTTATTCATTGTATATGGGAAACTATTTACTTTACTTGGGTCTCCTGTTAGGTCCATAACTCTATCGCTTAACTTACGGATATCCCTTTCTCCATTTGCTCCAATCTCTGCTGTTATATCTATATTTTTACCTTGGAACTTATCTATCTTGATTTGAAAACTCTTATAAGGCTTCTTCGACGTATATTGTGCTAACATATCTGATAAAATCTTAGTCTCTGTCGATAACTCATTGGCCTTTGTCTGAAGTTCTTTTATATCATTCTTTATCTTATCTATGCTATTTGAAATATCTAACATTGTTTCATTAAATTTCTTAGATTTTGGTTCACCAATTACCTTATACCAGCTCAATATTGATGCGGGGAAATATATATTGTAAAATTCAAAGGTTGAAAAACTATTTAGTGAGTATGTCTTAAACCTATTCTCAATATCCGTTATATCATAGCGAAGTTGCTGCCCCTGTTCTTTTATTGTTGTTGATAAATCTATTATCAGATTTGATATTCCAGTAGAAATTTCTATGTCTTTTGTTTTATTTGTTATATCCCTGGATACAAGGAGGTATCCATTAAATGGATTTCTTATCCTTCTTCTCTGTACCTCTCCAATTATATTTTCTTCCGGCTGCATTATGAAGCGCATTTCCTTAAATGCTCCATAAGCATTTGCTTTGTTTATATCCCCTTCCTGTGCAGCAGGAAGAACACCTATACCGAATATATATGGGGGACTTGCTTGAAATGCAGGTATCTCACTAAGCTTTTCCTTTAGATCCTGTGCAAACTTAATAAATGTTCCTGACCCTGTACCTCCTCCCCATGAGTTTATTATATAAATAACTGTCTTGTCTTTATGTGTTCTGCCTATTAATTGGCTAATGGAATTTTTTATATCGTTCAAAAACAAATCCCTTACAGTATTATAAGCTGCTATACCTACTATTCTATTGTTACCTGTGCCATTTATTAAAGTAATTTTTTCTCCAGTCAAATAGGGATTAGCGTTGATCATGTTGGTCTGTGTCAATAAGTTTGGATAAGTAAACGTTTTAACTATTTTTGAAAACTTTTCCTCATTATATTTTTTGTTTATATCATCTATGTTGGTTGCATTTGTATCATAAAGTATGAATAGAAAAGGTTCGTTGCCATCCCTTATTACATTTTTTGTTATTAGGTTATCCAATATTGAAGTTTTCAAATAGGAAGATTTATCCCCTGCTTGTATACCTATCCCAGACACGAGGGCAGTCCCAACTCCACCTAAACCTATTACTACAGTATTCAATTGTGCAGGAATGGTCTCCCCCTGAGATGCTGATTTATCATTTAAAATAATCTTTTCAGGTGCCCTCCTTGCATCCTCTAACATATTTAATGCTTCTGATATTTCAGAATTGATAGTTATAAGACCATTTTGTACCTGAGATATGCTATTTATTGTATTTTCATATAGCTTATTATAATCTTTATAAAGTCTATCTAATAGTTTAGATTTTTGTTCTATCTCCTGAAATCCCAAGTATTTTTTTATGAACATTAGATAAGAAATAAGGGCTAATGATGCAGAGAATCCGGCAAAAGCCAACCATACATAATAAAATATCACCGCATAAAGTCCGAATAAAGGTATTCCCGATGCCTGTACTATAGATGTTGTTGATGCAATAGTCCATACTATTGTAAATATTATGTCCAAATATAACAAAATGTTCTCCATTCTTAGTATCTCTCTGGTCAAATACCACATAAAGAATGCCAGAACAATCAATGCAATCAATATTGCCTCTCCTATTAATGGAAAATTTATTGATAATATGTTTAACACAAATGGTTTTATGAGTTTCCAATATTTAAAAATTATGGGGGAATAATCCGACAAATGTCAGATTTATATGTGTATTTTATTTCAATGTTTTATGGATAAGCAAATTAAAAAGATTTTAAAGAACCCTGTGAAATTATTGTCGGAGGCTACTGAAATTGATATTTATTCAAAGAACTAGAGTTTTGCGTTAATATTATCCGATATAGAAAATAATAACATCGAAAATATGTAAAATAAACATCTTAGCACGGCTCTTTCTCAAAAAATTATTTAATCGAATCCTTTTTTATTTTAAGATATTTAATCGAACCCTGACATTTAATTTTTATTTAGTATTTAGAATTAAATTAAGGCAAAACTAAAGCTTAAACATTTCCACAATGAAAGCGTGTTACATAATGTCTGACATATACCCGACATTGAAATATTATGAATTGATTGGGGATTTATGAACAACTCCACCAATCAATGATAAATTAAAGGAAGTAATATTAGTATATCGGTCATCTGTTGGAAATTGGAGTAAGTAACTATAGTTTTGCGATTTTACACATTTTCATCACCATAGCTAATTTATAAGGGTTGGCAGTTAAGTTTATTATTTTTTTTAGGATTACTGTACCAAGATTCCAGAATCCTTTTACCAGATTTATCACCACATCGATTACTATCTATCCCTAACTTCAGGCGTAACTGACCTGAATTCAAAGTGGTCACTGGAGAGGGAAATGATTATGGAAATCTCGAGTGCAAATGGCAGTTAAGAACTCCCCAAAATCGGCAATTGAAAATTCCCCACATGTTTCTAGGTTTTTATCATTTCTTTTCACCTATCCTTTCTGATGTCAGCATATTCTTTTTCCTCTTCTTCAACCTGTACGATTCTCCCCTTACGTTTATCACTGCGCAATGATGCATATCCTATCAAGCACTGCTGATGCCATAACTTCATCTCCGATTATCTCCCCACTCGGAGAATGATTTGTTGCTCGTAAATATGGTCGACCTTTTTTCATATCTTGAGGATTTGAATTGGAAGAACAGGTTTGATTCTTCCTTGTTTAATGGCAGATATCCTAACTCATCCATGATCATTAATGGGAATCTTGAATATGTTTTGATCTTGTAATCGAAGCTCCTGTTATTGTATGCTTTCTTGAGATTCTCTATCAATTTTATTGCTGATACAAAATAAACTTGAATATCATTTTCTATTGCCTTCATGCCTATACCTATTGCCAGGTGTGTCTTCCCTACCCCATGAGGGCCTAGAAATACAACGTTCTCCTTCTCGTGAACGAATCTCATTGTTAGTAGATCATTTATTATTGATCTGTCTATTGATAGCAGGAATGTGAAATCGAATTCTTAAATCGTTTTCCTGAATGGAAATCATGAGTACCTTAGTTTTGCTTCATATTCCCTGTATCTCTTACTCTTTACCTCTTCTGATAAAAGATGATCTAGTATCTCCATGGTGCTCTTGTCCTTTACATTGCTAAGATAGTTGTCAAAGGTGTTCTCTATTGTATAAAGACCTAGTGCCTTTAACCTTTCATGAACATTTTTATATGCTCCCATTTACATCATCTCCTCATATTTTTTCAGATCCCTTCTCTCAACAGATTGATCAAATTTCATTATGTTCTGATCCCTTATTCCTTTCAACAAACCTATAAAATGCTCCTTATTTCTTGAGATACGGCCTGTGCCTTCAAGTATGCTGTGTTCAGCACCTATCTCATTATCTATTTTAATGATTATTTTGTCCGTCTTTGTTACCATTGCTTCCATTCCTGCATATTTCCAAGGTACAGAATACCTGTTTCCTTCAAATGATACGTAGCAGTCCCTCGATACCTTCCTTAACCCGTTCAAATGGACAGAATATTCTGGAACATTATCTATTGAATTCAGCTTCTCTTCTTTTATCATTTCATTAGGTATCCTTCCTGTTGTACTGTGTACCTTTGAATTTACTTTTTCAAGCCAGAGCATGCACTGGTTGTTTATGTCCCCCAGTGATGAAAATGTCCTGCCATTGAGAAAATTGTTTTTTACGCACATTACAGTATTCTCAATCTTCCCCTTTCTCTGTCCCCTTTAAGAAAAACATAAAATGAGATTAAAGCCATAATATCCAGAAAAGTCCCTGAACCTCTTGTTGGATATAGACCTCGTTGAAGGTATTTTTCTCTCCAATACCACTTGCTTCATGTTATCGTATAATATTGAATCAGTGTATCCGTGGAAGTAATGAAATGCATTCATGTGTAGCTTGATCACATTTTCAGTGGATGTGTCAGTAGTGAATTCAACGTACCTCTTTCCAGAATAACCTAAGATCATTGAAAAGAAATATAATTTCTTGGGTTTTCCGTCAATATTGATCTGCCCGTATTAACTAAAATCCACCTGTGCCCGTTCGCCGGGACCAGTTTCAACCTGTATACTGCCTTTATCTGCCTGTCATTCCTGTATTTTCTTGCTGTAATTTTTACTATAGAGTATAACTGCCTTTATACCCTCTCATTTTCATGTCCTCATAAATTCTTATTGATGATAAATTGCATTTATTGATCATTTCCTTTATTTCATCAATATATGGATCTATTTTTGAAATTCTTTTAACTCTTCTATGGTATTTTCTATGAAAAAGGCTTAGTTGACAATGACCTAAATCCTTTAGATGATATCAATTTTATGTTTTCCTGAATGTTTATTTCTCCAGATACAGAATTTGCTCTTTCAATCATTTTCCTTACCTTCTTTT
>Ga0208548_100899_pt1 | contig 10270 bp, 8 predicted proteins | sample ECH_Chost_MetaG_FD_187133 | JGI IMG/M metagenome (GOLD analysis project Ga0208548, IMG submission 187133) | Hot spring microbial mat communities from Yellowstone National Park, Wyoming, USA - ECH_C host_MetaG (SPAdes) (version 2) | ecosystem: Environmental > Aquatic > Thermal springs > Hot... | reverse complement strand
AATAGATTCTCATCAAAGTTTCCTGTATTCGGTTTATTTCCTCCTCTGAAATTTTGCCGTATTCGTAAAGATCGTTGCAGTGGTCCAGAAATTTATCGAAGTTGTATTCATCCCTTTCAGGGTATCCTTTTCTGTTCATTACACGGTAACGGTATGTCAGATTAACATCAGGATGCTTCAGGTATAGTAATGATCTCTTCAGCCACCTTAGATAATTCATACAATCAGAGGTATCATCACCGCTGCCCGCCCTGCTGACTGTTTCCATCATTTTCATGATTGGTTCAAGTTCCCTTACTTCTACCTTGGTCACATTTACATGGTTAACCTTCTTCACAGGAGGTATCCACCCGTTGGATGCGATATTTTCCTGCAGGTAATCCCCCTTCATCTTACGGAAAACGGGATCGCTGTCCCAAGTGTGTGGCACAATACCGTATTTCCTGATCCATGCTTTATACTTTAAATCAAGAGCGTACACGTATCTCTTGTTCCGGTGTGTTGAAAAGAGGAATAAGGTCGCTTCTCCGGAGGTAGAAATTATTTTCCTGACCACGTTTTCCGCGTTTATTGAATTAGCCGGTTCGATAAAACTATCGATATCCTCAATTATCACAATATCAGGTTTTTCTGCACTGATCTTCTGGATTACTTCGCCAATGTCCATTGGTTCGGCTAATACAGTCAATCTGTCTAAAAAATTAACCCTTCTAAGTTTTTCGATATTCGAGAGAACTTCAGTCAGGTCGCGCCTGTCGTAATTTAATTTCAGGTTGCTACCCCTTTCTTCCTTGCATTTTATCTCAATGTCAATAAAAGCTGTACCGGAAGGATCGGTTATCTTTTCTTTATTTCCTACAACAAGTGATCTTATCTGATCTTCCCGGTATCCATAATTTTGCTCCAGTTCTTTCAATATTTTTTTCTTGCACTCCGTCGGTCCATCGTCGTAACAAACGTATTCTTTGGGTTGGGAGGATATGCCCTTTAGTTTAATGGAAGCACGACACACTTTCCTTGCTTTAAACAGATAATTTTTACTGAATTTCGGTACCTCAAAATTTTTGGCCTTGCATTCCTTTAAGTCGGCCCGTAATTCCAGATACGTGAGATTTTTGATCACGCTGACGGGATCGGGTTCACGATACCGCTCTAACCCGCCTGCTTTTCGACCGACAAGTAAAGCACGGGAGTTCTGATAATCAAGCAGATATTCCGAAACAAGAACTGTGCTGAATTTAACCCTTCTCCAGGGCCAAGTAATGAGGTATTTGCCCGGAACTAGACCCCGCAGGCTTTCAATATATGTATTTTCTATTTCATTGAGTTTTACCTTCCAGAAGAGTGGTAGGCGGCGGAGTTGGTCATCGGTAGACTCTGGGTATTTTTTCTTGAAAGTTTCGGCGAAATCCTTGAAAATGTCCCTATCATCAACTAAGTTCAGTGTCGCCCGGAACTCGAATCCGCATTTCTGGCACTTGTGAAAACCACCGTTCCTCAGATTTTCCACATCATCTGGATGAACGGGCTCATAGCAGTTCGGACATACCGGATATCTATGATAGTAAACCCTATTCATAAGGTAATCTTTCCAACAGCATTATTATATTGCGTGCTATCTCCTCGCTCCTCAGGTGTAGGCCTATCTCGTAATTTGAATACATTCCACTCTGCGTTGGATTAGCGGAGCCTATAATGACGTCGGTATTATCGGAAACAAGAACTTTCGCGTGAAGTACAGTGTTCTTCACCTTATTTACCCTGAAATTTCCGTATTTCCTTTCCATTTGATTTAAGACATCACTGAATTGGTGATAGTTGGATGTTTCGGAGGCGTAAAGGTACAGCGAGACGCTTACACCCTTTTTCAGTACTTTCTCCATAGTATGGATTATTGATTTCTCGGTTATGGTATAAGCGGAAATCAAGATGCTCTCCCTCGCATTCATCATCGTTTCGATCAATTCTGACTGGAATGACCTGATGCCGTATCCGACCCAGAGATCTCCTGTGGCGATGACCTTCGCATCGCAAGACATACCTGTCAGTCCACCACCATGTGCCTGTCTAGTCCCATGTTACGGTATTCGCAGGATGTTTCAGAGATTAAAAGGCAGCTGTAGCACGCCGACCCGTTGATGCTTTTTTTGCTTTTCGTGCCATCTATACAGATAGGGTCGTTGGAACATATTCTCAAACTCCTCATTGCCTCTTCCATCACCTTTCCGATGTTATTAACACTTTCGACCAAGCCACCCATACCGGCTTCGCTCCCCGGTGATGTATTGTAAATTAAAATGGCACCGTCATCTGCCTTCCTGCTGATGTAGATCCTTTCGTGCAATGAAGCGGAGGAATAACCAGAAAATCTTGAAAGTGCCCTGATGATAGCGTGGGACATGGTGTGAAGGTAAACGAACATCGGTTCCGCAATCTTCTCACCCCACAGCACGTTGCTTACCGATTCTGCCTCGATACCGTATTTGGTCCAGAGACGGAAGGCATCCTTCCCTTCCAGTTTATTATAAAGCCCTTCGTTAAATCTTATCATTATACCCTCTCCTATACCTTCAAATCCCGGATACCATATGGTACCGGTGCTGTCTGAGGGAAATGTGTAACCTATATCGGTATGTTCAGGATTGTCCGATTCCTCTTTTCCTGACCTTACCTGCCTCCTGTATCCGGTCAGGGCAGTAACTGTGCGGATCTTTTCTATTCTATAGATGTCTAAATACGGGAACTTACCGTCACCAGTTACCCTCTTTGGAGGGCTCATGCTGAAGTATTCGTCTCTTTTGTTCGTATCTTGTTTTAAGAGCCCCTCGAATTCAGTGTAGAGAAATTCCCTCTCTTGGTTGACATCGGATCCTAAAGAATCGAATAATTCTAAAAGTTTTTCATATCCGTTTTCGCGTATGAATTTGATTAATTCTTCCGCAATTTGTTTTCCAACTGTAGTATTTAATGATTGAGACAAATTTTCATAAAAAGAAGGATCTTCATTTTTAATTGATTTAATATAAGGCCTAGTACTTAGAATCCACTGCCTTACTTCGGGTTTCTGAATGATCTTCTGGATCTTATCTTGGTAGAGGGTTAGAAATGTTACGGTATCGGCACTGTAGACTGATGCGGACTGTCTGTTGATCACTTTCATATTTCTATCGCATTTATTACGGTTACGCTTGGGGACAGGGAGGTACGGCGATTCTTTGGTTTCTTCGGTGTTACGAGCCTCCCTTTCAGGGTTACGTCCCGTACATCTGAAGGTCCTGTCATTATAGATCTTCTGCATATCGGTACTGGCATGACAGTACGGACATTCTATCTCTATATCCGCGATCGAACTACCGTGAGATTTCCACAGGAAGTATTTTTTTCCATTAAGATTATTGCATTCTTTACCTCGGTGTACTTCATAATCCCACGGAACTTCATCAAGATGTCCCTTGCTGCATGCCGCAACGAACCTCACCGCTTCCTGATTCTTGGTTTCTCCGCATACGGGGCATCCTTTACGAATTGTATTACTGTCAAGTTCGTAAAGTACGTATGACCTTTCTTTATCATGTTTATCTTTGTTGTAGCATATCCTCCATGTCGGGAAAATATAGGTCGCATATCCGCTCTCCGATTCATCTTCCGTGGGTAAGGCAAAAATTTCTACCGGTTTGTCTGTTGCCGTCAACATTTGTAAATATTTTCCAAGTCTAAAATCATCTATCCTTTTATCCTTGAACTTAGATTCGTCGAGATCTGAACCTGAAAGCCCTTTATTTATAGATGGTATGAGCCTCGGGCCATCACGTGATTCAATAATTGATCCAGGGCCGAAAGTATAGATGAACTGAGATCTTCTAACTAGTTGCACGTCAAACCCTCCTTAGAGATCCAGTATTGAGCCTTATCATTTCCTCTATCTCCCTCATTGATCTAGGTGCATTTTCGAATACCACCTTTACAACTCTTTTTTTGGCTTCCGAAGTCTCTTTCGGACTTGCAAGGACAACGTTTTTTCTTGTGTTATTTTTATGACTGTACTGATCGTATTGATCATTTGTCGAAAAGTAAATATTCTCCCCATTATCTTTTACCTCCTTCGCCTTATTAAACCAGCCATCTAACTGGCTCTCGAAATAATCGATTATTTTTTTAATACGTTCTTGGTCATCAATGGTTTTGCTGAGTCTTTCCTTCAAATATTTCATGAAACTTTCGATTTCATAGAAATCGTTCCATCTTTCCTTCTCAGCTATAAGGAGAGCACCTTCATTTTCCATCCAACGGCTGTCCCCATTTCTACAGTTCCTGAGATACGATACAATAGCCGGTCCCGATGCCAGTCGGAGCGTTCCATCAGAGAATGGAGAAACGGTTGCATCTTCGACCTCGATGTTGGTGCGGCGGTGATAGTTAAGGAAAAGTTCATAATGGCTCTTGTCCCGTGGCCTTCCCGCCCTCAGCAGGGCTAACACCAATGCACCGTTTTTCCTGCCAACCCTTCCCGTTGCCTGAATGTATTGTGAGGTGGTTTTGGGCTGCCCATCAACTATCATGAGAGAAAGATGGGATATATTAACCCCCGTCCCGAACATCGATGTGGTAAAAAGTGCATCGTACATACCATCGAACTTGTTTAATCTATCGTCCTCAAGTTTCTGAAGTGTTATGGATAAGATAGAAGAACCCATCCTTGAGGATAATTCTATAAAATTACTCCCGTCGAAATTTTTCTCCGGACAAGGTCTGAATTTTCCATTTTTCAATATCTCCAGCCTTTCGCGGACGTCCTCTTTGAATATGGATACCCCTCCACCGAGTTCTCTTAAGGAATTGAAGTAAGCAACTATTGTCTTGAAGTTCTTCGAGTAACCCGATGACTTATTTGCCTCAGTCGAACACAGAAGACGTGAAATAATCCGCGAGAGTGACGTAAGTTGACTGGTTCCCTGATTGAAGTAACCCATGTATATTCTCCCGGGTCTTTCCTCATTCCATCCATCTTCTTTGGAAAGCGACAGGTCGGGATAATGAATGAAGAAACTGTCATCAATGGTGGGTCCCGGGGGTGGGAACTGAAATATATCTCTGGCAAACAGAAGTTTAATCTGCCTTAAGGCATCCTTGACAGTTGCCGATGATGTGATATATTTTGGTTTCCCTCCTGCCTCACGGATAAGCATCTCAAAAACTGTTTCAAACAGTCCGAAGAAGCTTCCAAGGGGCCCTTCAATGAGGTGTAGTTCATCTTGGATTATCAATTCAGGTGGATCAAACGGATTGATTTGGATCCCGTCCTTCGAGCTCCGTTTACCCCTTCCTGTTTCTTCTTTATTGGAAACCTTCCTCTCGAAACCACTGTGAACATTGTACATATTAACATTTCCTATTATAGCAGCCGAATCTGGATTATATGCCATGGAGACGAATTTATCGACCGTGCTCACTATGACTGACGGACAGCGCAGGTATATCTGATCATCAACAGTATAAGCAGGGATAGGTATCCTCGAATTGCCGAACATCATAACTTCTGGATCCTCAGGGAAATATCCATCGGGCAGGGGTTCCACATTTTTTCCTCTGGCGACTGAAAGTGTAAGGGGAGCCCCCTCTACGTAATTAATCCCGCTGTTCAGGCTACAATTCGGATTGGGGCAATATATATCGAAATCCCTGATATTTCTGGTCTGTTCCCGTCTATTCTGGTTCCTCCTGAAATAACCGGGTAGAGTTACATTGAGGGATAAATTTTCCAGACCGCTTGAGGAAAGTAATTTTTCTATTTCCTTTTTAAGGCCTATCAGGTCCATTTTGCTGCCATCCCTTATCCTCAGTTTCAATGACAGAGGGCTTCCCTGTTCCCCGTCTGGCGTAATTATCTCCGATTCAAAGGCTGGATTGTTAATTAGCGTGATTGGCGCATTTTTCGCTTTTACTGTTAAGTATATTACATCTCCATTTTTTAAACCAACATCCGGAATCGCAAGCCATGTAGAACACACCGGACATTTCTCGACTATCACCGGATTTGCTTCACTCTCCTGCTCCTTCTCTTCTCCGCGTTTCTCTATGTATTTGATCGCATTATCTAATTTATTAGGTGTTATGCCGGTACCTACCCAGAGACCTATAGAGAATTTAAGTGATCCATAGATGAGATCTCCCTTGATCCCGCAACCCGACGGTCTCCAACCCCTTTCGCCATTGGGAGTCGGGAAAACCCTGAGGTATTCAGCCGCCGTAACTACCCTGAGAGTTCTCAGAAACTGCTGTACGGTAAGCAACCTGAGAGTATAGCGGGTTATTACAGATGTCCCACCATATCTGCCGTAAGAATCCTTATCACGGAGGTTGCGCAACCTTCTGTAGACCATTGCGATTAGCATAAGTGCAAAATAGGTCTCGGTTTTCCCGCCCCCGGTTGGCACCCACAACAAATCTACTTCATCCCTGTCATCTGATTCATTATTAACGATAGACTCCAGAGATGATACTATAAAGGCTAGCTGGTAAGGATACCATTTAAAAATTCTACCTTCTATTCTTTCCCCCCACCTCTGTTGTTCGTTTATTGCTTTATTGGCGAAACAGAATGCCAGCCTAGCATATTCATTACTTTTCATGATATTTATGCCTTTTTCCATTCTGGTCAGAAGTCTACGCTCTTTTTTGATGATATTATCGACAATTCCAGCAGTACTTTTATCGACCTTCCACTTTTTCAAATCCTCCTCATTTTTTATTAGCCATTTGCTGTATCCATCGATCAGTGGACGGATGTAATCTTCTATCTGTTCAGGTGTCCACATTTCGGATAATTTTTCGGTTGATAATTCTGGGGGAGTGGCTGAATATTCCGCTCTCCATTCAAAATCTGGCGAGAGAATAAGGTAGAGGGGTATGAATTCGCTGCGAACATCCGGTAACTCAAATTCCCTGCATTCTTCTGAGCACATTCCGTCTGGCCAAAATGTATCGATGTCAAATTTACCGAAGTCTACATCCTTCCAGACTGAAGAACACATAAACCCTCTGGAATAAACGGGTTTTTGACGGTAAAGGAATTCGAGCTCATCATAGAAGGATTCACCTGCATCTATTGTAGGGAAATGTAACCCCTCTGGAAACTTTACGCGGATTGAGGGCTGAAAAAGCGTCTCTTCTACCGGTTCATTGTTTCTTTCATCTGCAACGCGAAGGTCATTTACCACTGTAATTATAACGGTTGATCTGTCCTTTTTGGGATCTCCGTCCGGTATTCTCTTTGCGTAAAGTATCACACTTCCCTGTTCTCTATTTCCATATATGTTTTCGGGGCCGATTTCCTTATTGGGTTCTTTAATGCTGATCTTCTTTATGATATAGTAAGGCTGTCTTTCCCACACATAAGAATCACCTATTGGTTTTTTCGTGTACCTCCCCCACGTGACACATATTTTTAATGGTTCTTCCCAGTTTCCCTCTGCCTGGAACGAAATACCGAACGATTTCGGATTGGCTGCCGGATTTAGCTCATAAAGTTCGTTCTCGAGTGGGGGTACAACATCAAATTCTTGGTCTGTTGGGTCATCTATCGAATCCGTTGATATTCCGGAGTTGACGATTATCGGTTCTGTATCGGGAGAACGTCCCTTCGATCTGAAATTTTTGGGAGTAATCTTTCCCGTCAGGTATTCTTTATAAGGGTTTTCTTCCTTTCCCATTTCTTCATACGAACCACGGCGTGGTCCAAGTATCTCTCTGTACAGGTCTTTTATTAATACGTCTCTCATCTAATTACCACCTTCAATTTTTTTTGACTCACCTTTCAATAGATATTCAGATATCTGTTCATTTTCGATTCTATCCTTTTCAACCTCATTCAAATCAATCGTTACATTGAGTCCCTACGGTTTCGGTGAATCGATGAACCCCTTGGAAGGTCTCATATTTATCATCCCTCCATTGAAAAGCCTTAAGGAATAGCCATTATGGCCAAGACCTGCAAAATATTCCCTTAAAACCAGTTCAATTGTCCCCATAGAACCGTCCCCCCTCCTTCAAAAAAATGAATCAATATCTGATTATTTCCCATCAGATTAATAAAATAATATGTTATTTTAATATTTTCTCGATTTTAGCTGCTAATAATATATTATTTTTCAAAGCTAATAATTCTTGAGCTACATGCTTCAGTAGAGACTTGAGTACGACTAATGTTGTCCATCTTCCATGTCTGGAGAATGCGAAGCTACGTTCATTTTTCAATCTTCTCATTCTGGCAAGAGGGGTAAAAAACTGAAATATCAATTCCAGAATTTTGTGCTGATAAAAATGAAAAACAAGGGATTTGTGAAGGAGTATGTTATTGGCAGGAAAGACCAGTTTGACCTGGACCATGTGATCTTCAGGAAGGCAGTTGAGGAGATAGAGACAAGGGAGGATTTGATTAACTACATAGAGGAGAAGATGCAGTACGTGATTTCAAGGGTTGCGAGCGAAAGAGCAAAGACGCTGATGTAAGAGATGGAATTGTTATGATAAGGCATTTAGAACCCTTAAGGTTGCTCATTTATTTTTTCTAAATAGTTTTTTAATATCACATTCTTGGGTGGGAAGACGGAAAAAAGAGGAGTTATTAACCTGTCTCTAATAGTCTTGTAGAACTCCTCCCTTTTATCCCTTGACTTGGGAAACTGGATCACCAAGCTATGAGCCTTATCTATTCTCAAGTAATCATTTGACATATTATTTACGATTTCTCTGACTCTATTGATCTTGGACAGGAATTCAAGAACCGGTCCCCTTTTCGAGAACTCAGACTTGCTAGAATTTATAACTGCTGGTACTTCAGCCTCGAATTACTTGTTTTTTAAAACGTTCTCTGCCACCCTGTCTAATATATTCGTGACCGGATCAACATTAGATCCGGTTGGCCTAATCTCTATTTACAGGAAATTCACTGATATATGCATAATCAATAATATTTTTGATCCCACGATTTTCCGCTCGGATACTCTCCATAGAATTCTTTCTTCGGATATGAGACCGGGGTACTTTCAAACACCCTAAAAAGAGACGACCTTGTTATAATGTATAGCCTGGAGGACCTCGGTCTCCTGAGGGCAGTATCAGAGGAAATCCACCTTAGAAGGAGCAGTAAGCCGTGTAGGATTAGCTACTTCTCACTGAACAGGGAAAGGATTCTGGAATATGCATCCGGATCAAAGGAAAAGGAACCTTTGAGTGAGGCGTCTTCTGTTTATAAGAATCTCCCTGAGGAGGTGTGGGTGAGATGATAGATGAGAAAACGTTGTTTGAATTTCGCAAGTCGGCAGTTGCCTACAGCGGATATTCTGAAGTGACCGCAAAGAAAGACGTCAGGAATATACGCAGGATAAGCAGGGATATAGATGTCATGAACATTTCGGAAAAAATGCTCTACGATTTCGTGGACCTGGAGCCGAAGAGGGGTAATGGGCCAGGCGCAATAAATTCAGGGATGAGGTCAATGATCGCATGGGAGAAGTTCCGGGGTCTCAACATAAAGATACTGAGGCTGAGGAAGCCCCCTTCTCCGGATCCTTGGTTCCCGACTGATGATGAGATCAGGACCATATTGAAGAGCGTGGAGAGAGTAGAAGACCCTTCTGCACTGTGGCGGGACAAAGTACTGATGGAACAGCTGTTTTTCAGTGGAGCAAGGGTGAGCGAGGTTTTGAGGATCGCAATGGATGATGTGAGGGACGAAGGGGTGTTCATACGCAGCAGCAAGAGCGAGAAGCCGAGGTTTGTGCCACTCCCGCAGGAAGTAATCGACCATATAAGAAAGTACGTTGAGAACTACAGGATATCATCCGATCCAAAGGCCCTTCTGACCACGAAAGAGGGTAGGATGACATACAATTACCTCAGGTCGAGGGTTGCATTGATAGGCTGGAGGGTAGGTGTCCCGAGGATGCACCCCCATGCTGCGAGGCACTGGTTCGTAACTTATCTTTTGAAGGCCGGGACCGATATAAGAGTGATACAGAAAGTGCTGGGTCACGCGGATTTTTTGGGCTCTCAGGTATATACGCACTTAGCGAAGACGGACAAAGGAAGGATGGTGAGGCCAATTTCTTCGGAATTACTTCGCAAAAGTACTGAGCCAGGGGAAGTTCAAATCCCCCTAGGAACCGTTAGAGATTCAGATGGGACCGCGGAGATTTGAACTCCGGTCACCAACACCCCAAGCTGGTAGGATGGTCCAGGCTACCCTACGGTCCCATTTAATCAAATGGCA
>Ga0208548_100898_pt1 | contig 10270 bp, 9 predicted proteins | sample ECH_Chost_MetaG_FD_187133 | JGI IMG/M metagenome (GOLD analysis project Ga0208548, IMG submission 187133) | Hot spring microbial mat communities from Yellowstone National Park, Wyoming, USA - ECH_C host_MetaG (SPAdes) (version 2) | ecosystem: Environmental > Aquatic > Thermal springs > Hot... | reverse complement strand
AGCCTTTATGTCCAATAAAATAACGTTATCTATAAAATATTTTTCTCACTATCAAACAAGAAAAAGTCAATAAGATGAGGGTAAGGATCCTCAACCTATTCAAAATATATCCAATTATTGGGTTTTCTGAGGTATCACACTCAAAAGGTAAAAATATATTACCCGACCTCTCATCTCGCAAATTTTACCCTTTATTTTGATCTTTACAAGTATATTCTGAGAGTGATTTTTGACTATGCATGCTTACATAAGGTCAGAGTATCCTGAATTGCTCTATATAGACAAGGACGAGTAGTTTATCGATGAGACCACTGTGACCTCCACGATGAATGAAGAGCTCTATATGGATCAAAACAAGTGGCTTATCTCAGTTGCATTGAATAGGAGGCACTTGACAGAAGGCCAGAAGGCCGTTCTAGCTAATGAATACAGAAAGATATTGAGCGAAAAACGCCAGTCAGAAGCAGGAAAGAAAGCCATTAACGCAAGATGGCATCCTGACATGGAATACGATTTGGAAAATGTCTCCCAATCGAATAAAAATGAAGCTGACCCTTCTTGTAAGGAGGCGTTTGACAAATTCAGAGTTTCAGAATGGCCCAGGAAATAGAAAAGACAGCACCGAAAATATATGAAAAATTGGATTCGAGCAAGTTTCAGATCCATTAGGCCAAAATCATAGCTCAACTTCCTTGGGATAATGAAAACATGAATCCTCAACCTATTCAAAAAATATATTCAATTATTGAGTTTTCGGAGGGATCATACTCAAAAGGTGAAAACAATGTTACCCTATCCCCGATCTCTAAAATTTGACCCTTTATCTGTCTTATTAACGTATTCTCGGTATACATTCTTGAACTGTAGAAATTTGGCGGATAGCCAGAAGGCGTATTTTGTCAACGGAGAGTCGACAATATCGTATCTTTTAGGAATAATAACGATATTTTTAAATAAGTAAGAATGCATTACAATCTACATAGGCATATTCAAATCAAGGTGAAGGAGAAATGGCTAAAAAAAATAATGTAATGAAGATAGTGGCTGTTTCAATAGTTCTCTTGTTCTTGGTCTCTGGGTTTTCAGTTATGGCATATGGTTTTTTAAATTCAAATCATAATGCGAATGAAAATCAGAAAGAAGTTTTAAGCTATTCCAGCCTATCAAATATAAATTTCGAGGTGATAAATCTAACAAATTGGAATTATATAACGTCCATGTCTTCTAATGGAAATTTATTAATTTTGACAGGAGCCGCATTATCGGGAAATCCCACCTTTGGGATAATTTACAACCAAAATTACACATTTATAGATAGATCCACTTTATTACCGGGATATGTTCAAAACTTAGTTACATCCTCTTACGGTGATGGAATATTTTTGATTGGTGGAGGGACATTTAGTAATCCTGTTTTATTGGAATATAATTCATCCGGTTCCATAATTGATTTATCTTCAAGCCTAGTTTCTAACAATAATAATTTTGGTAGTGTGAATTCAATAGCTTTTGGCGATAATATATTCCTAATAGGAGGGGCTAGTAATGCATGGTCACCGATTAGCTTTTTCTATCCAGTTTCAGATCAATTTGAGAGCCTTACGAACAATATTCCATATTATTTTGCCACAAATCATAATTTATGGAATGGAAACAATTTTATAATGGTGGGTGCAAAGGCAGGTTGGGGTGGATCACCAGGTACACCTCCAGCCATGGGCCTTGTATATACGGATGGAAGTTTTGAAGATCTAAGCAATATTTTACCATCCTATGTGGGAGTTATGTGGGAAATTGCTTATAATGGATATATATACCTAATAACTGCTGAGAATTCTTCAAATGGTGCACAGATTATATTTTCTTTTAATTTAACAGATGGTGATTTTAATTATTTGACAAATTTATTTCCAGCTGGTTTAAATATAAACACAATAACAAATTATCAAAACAATTTTCTAATAGGTGGAAATTTTAATTCTAACAAACCATATTTAGCGGAGTATTTTCCCTCAAATCAAACGATATTAAATTTAACTTACATAATTCCATCATACATAAAAAACATTAATGATCTTCTTGAACAAAATAATACTCTCATAATTGCAGGACAAACTTTGAACAACAATGCTATTTTATTGTTAAATAAGAATAACGTGAGCTATATTAAAGCTACTTTCTCGATATTAGCGACGGAGATTGGGGGAGATAACCCATACACCCTTGATTTCATTGTCAATGCTACAGCTTTTGCCAATATTAAGAGCGCCAATAGTGCTTCAGGGGATAACAACCCCTACTATGATTATGCAGACTACTTAGTTCTCTACATGCAAAATCCATCGGCGTATCCCATATATAAGGTGGTAATCTATGATGGTTCAGGTAACCAGGTAACTGGAGGGGCTGAGCAGAACATTTTACAGGGGGTGCTTGTGTGGGCGCACATGGAGATTTCTGGAAGTGATTACGAAAGCATTGCAAATAATCTTGAGCCTTTCTTCTCAGGATTGAATAGTAAAATATGGGAGCAAGAAGCTATTCTAGCAGGACTGAACATTGTAAATATCCCTCAGATGGTGAATGACCTTGCTGCCGATATGGGACCAGCAAATGGCAAATTATACTCGCAAGTTGTAGGTCTAATTTTGGGGGTTCTCAGCGGTGAACCCTATCTCGTTGCGGAGTATGGGGACTCCGTGGCGCAGCAAATTTTGTTGCAGCTCTACCAATATGGTCTGGTGTCGAGCCCGAACCAGTCTTATGACGCCCTGCAGTTAGATAATGAAATAATATCAAATCCTTCTACCTTCTTGCAGGAATTTACCCAAATCTATGAGACCGCCTACGGCAACCAACCATCCCCAACTGCGCTTGATTATGCCGATGATTTTGTTCGCGATTTTGCAAATAATGCAGTGGTGGGCGGCCTGACAAATGTCCTCTTGTACTTTATTCGGAACCCTATCTTCGAGACCTCTGGTGAACTTACAACGTTCACCGGGACGATTAGCTGGACTGAAACAGTCACCACGGGCACCCTCTCCGGCGCTGTGACCGATGCGTTGGCGTCGGCTGCAGAGGGCGCAGCGGCCGCGGTTGCTGCTACTGTAGTCGCAAGCTTACTTGAACAAAATATACCGTCGCTATTGCAGTCAGAGATAACCTATGAGCAGGCAATAATGCCGTTGTATCAGAGTCTGAACGCCAGTCTGAGCCAAATGGTAACAGAGGGTGAGGTCAACTTGACCGCGGCAGTGAATGCACAGATGAATGCCACATTCTCTGAATCTATTGCCGCCCAATGGTTCCAGGTCGACTATAACATGACGAACGAAAATGTGTTTTATTGGGGACAAAATAAGCAACTGGAGATGAGTGAGGATCAGCTAAATGCTAAAGCATTGAGTTCGGATGTAAACCTCGATATTAGCTTCCTCTACTCTTTGAGCGCTTTCGCCCAGTCTCTGGTTTCTGGCGGCGATCCGTTAGCTATGAATGGATCATATGAGGTGCCCACTTCTTTCACGTCAGTATGGATGCTGCTCCCCGCGAACGGCACGGTGGGTTTCGACGTAAACTCGTCCACGGCCGCCTTCACCCTTCATTTCGGAAATTATAAGGTTTATGCTGGGGCCAATGGGTTAAACTCCACGTATCCTTATGCTTTACTGGTGAGGGCTCAAAATTTGACGCGCCTAGTGACCTTCGACACGCTTTCCGGTGTTTACTTAGTTAATAGTAGCTCCAGCTTGGATGTCGTGGTGTTGACCCTTAAAGCCAGCAACGCCACCTTCATAACTAAGAGCTATGTCAACTCCTCTGTGATCGCCGCAGTGCCCCTACAGAAAATGTCCAACAACACCTTCCAAGTAATCCTTCCAAGGTACAACTTGACTTTTGTCATAAGCTCGGCTGAGCCGCCATGGGCAGCAATCTCGTTTAACAACTGCGTCTACAACTTTACCCATGGTAAGCTTATGATATCCGGTCTCCCCGCAGGCACATACAGTTATGAGCTGTTACTGCCAAAGGGATACACTACTTCATTGGCATCAGGCCATGTGAACTTGTCGGCCAATCGCACGCTGGCGTTCGCCGTAAAGATGTCCAACTTGAACTTCTTGTATTATGCGTTGGCTGTTGTGGTCGCCGTGCTTCTGATCGCGGTCTACTTTGTTGTAATAATAAGAAAACACTTAAAAAGAGCGCGCTAAACCTTTTTTTGTTTGGCCAGTGCAGCCGCCCTGATCGAGTGATAACTTTGTCTTAGCATAGTAAGGGGAAATTGTCTTCATATTCCGTTTTAAAAACTCCTATGGACGGCCTTTGACAGTCATTCGAGAATTTTTCGAGGGGGTCTAAACGAGGCGAAGGGGGGATTAATTAAATTAAAGAAAAGAAAAATAGCCCTATCCACTTGAATAAAATCCCTTGTATAACTCATATATTACCCCTTTAACATAGTGTCACGAATTATGTGTAAGGGAATCCTGGAACAAGAGAAGTAAATCTCTTGAACCAAGATTCCCTTACACCTATGTTGTTAGCGAAGATATGGTAGTTTCCTTATTTGGCCTATTTTGCAGTTGTCTACCTTATACACCTATTCGAGGCTTTCCCTCATGATATGAGATACAAGGATCCTCTTTCAAATTACAACAATCACACAATCGGTGCTCTCCACCAGTAAATCACACGGAGCCATTCCCGTCATAAGATTCCCTCATTATATCAGGTAAGGGAAACTGCAATGATTGTAATCATATCTCATTTATAAACATAATCATAGCTTAAGCTAACAAACATTATATCACAAATAAGCACAAATAAGCACAAACAAGCCTATGAAATGTATCAGCTCTTCGTTGGTCGGTTGATTGGGTTTGTCTAAAAACACTGATGTATTCTCATTTCAATTGCCGCACCATGTCGCACCGTCGGTGCGTATCTATAATTGTGCTAGCTTTTTACTGGTGTATTGGTGTATTTTGTTTGAAAACATAGACGTGTCCTTATTCCAATTAATACACCAATTGTTACACCGAAGTACACCGTCGGTGTAGGTTTCGGTGCATATTTATAGATATGTCAGCTTTTTTTGCCGTATTGCCGTATTCTGTCTGAAAACATAGGTGTATCCTCATTTCAATCAATACGTCAATTGTTACGCCGAGCTACGTCATCGACGTGCTCCCGGTTAATGAACATACCATAAAAATCTGGAAAATGAGTGCTATTCGGTGTTTTGAAATATCTTGTTCACATTTGTTCATTTACGTGAAAATATCATGAAAATCTAGGCAATGTCTATTATCCAGAGTCCAGAATTATTTTTTCACATTTTCACGCTCACAGCAGTGAACATACCATGATCATGTTCCTGGGGTAATAACGGTTATTGTTGATATACTTGAAAGAAAAGTGCCTTTTCGTGAGAGTTCTAAGAGGGCATTAAGATTAAGACAATAATTATTCTGCCTGACCTCTTATCTCGTAAATTTAACTCTTGTTTTGTTATTTATTGCCTTTTAATATTCTTTCGATCTCAGATCTGGGATACCTTGTATCTCCACTGGGGAGCGTTACATATCTGATTATTCCGTTCTTTCTCCATCTATAAAGCGTCTCTCTGCGCACTCCAAGTATTGCCACGACTTCTCTAGGTTTTAAAAGCAATTTTTCGGGTTCTATCATACCCTCCTTCCCGTAGTGTCACGAATCTTGTGTAATCACCTGGAACAAGAGGAGTAAATCTCTTGAACCAGGGGACATACCTCTTCTGAACTGCAAAAGGAGGTACGAATAAACATGGAAGAGATGGATAAAAGGATAATGGAAGTTGCAAGGAATGCAGTGAAAGAATACCTTGAACACCTCATGAACACGGAGAGGGATGTTTTCTTAGAGGAGAAAGGCGGATTGAAGAATGGATATTATGAGAGAGCAATGAAAACAAAGTTCGGTGAAATTGAAGATCTGAATGTACCAAGGGACAGGGAGGGTAGATTCAGAACTGGAATATTTAACCCCTATGCAAGGTCCATAGGAATAGATGAGTTAATTATCTCTCTATATTCAAAGGGAATTTCCACCAGGAAGATGTCAGAAATACTTGAATCAATATTCCAGAACAGGTATTCAAGATCCTCCATATCCAGAATAACTGAAATAACAATTGAAGAGGTTAAGAGATTCCAGAACAGACCTCTGTATGGAAGATACATAGCAATATTCCTTGATGCTTTATTCTTCTATCTCAGAAGGGATACAGTGGAAAAGGAACCGATAATATTTGCCATGGGAATTAAAGAATCTGGTGAATATGGGATAATATTCCATATTTCTTCAAAGGAATCCCATCTATCTTACAATGAAGTCATTAATATCTATAAAACATAACTATCTATACAACAGAGGTGTCAGGGAACCGTTGTTGTTCATAGCTGATGGTATTCCCAAACTTGATGAAGAAATAAGAAAGGTATTTTCAAGAGAAGATTTTCAACTATGCACAGTATATGCATCAAGGAATTTTGAATCTGAAATAAGGGAATATGATGTGGATATAATAGATTCACAGCTTAAACAGATATTTCTATTATTTCTATCTGATGATAAAGAAGAGGCCAGTAAGGGATTCAATGAATTCAAAAACATCTGGGAGGGAAATATCCCAAGCAGGTATAAAATTTAGAGAAGAAGTTGAACTATTTATTCACATATATTCACATATTTCCATTACACTAAACCAATAAGAAAATCAAAAGAAAATCAATTCACAGCAACATTATAGAAATAATGAACAAGGAGATAAGGAGGAGAATAAAGACAATAGATTCACTACCAACAGAGGAATCCGCTATGAAAATAATATATCTTAGAGTGGCAGGGTTGAATGAGAAATGGTCTCACAGAGTAATTAACGGATACTTTAAATGCAAGGATGAATTGATGGAAATGTTCAGTAAGAGGTATCCTTAAATCTACAAAGAGTTTGTGACACTATCCAAATGTTGAGTATTATCTTACTTAATTAAATAAGTTTTGGAATTCATTTAACTTGGTATATGTTTAATACATTTATATACAATTAAACTATTAAAATAGCTACTCCCTTTACTTAACTTAATAATGCAATTCGTGTCATCCATAAATGGGATTCATTTGAACAGCACACAATTCCTATTATTTTAAAAAATTTATTGAATTATAAGAATGGCCCAATTTAAGTAATAAATATTAGTCAACAATAATTTAACCATATATTTCATCTCTTGCGTGCCCTAGATACCTATATATACCAATAAATACCTCTTTGATTTGGATTGAAATTTATAATTAAAGCTGGAAAGTTAGTCCCCTATTATAAGGATTAAGATAACTCGTATCAAGGATAAATTTAGCGGATTAACCCATTGTACATTCACCGATTATCATATTAGGATATGGTGGGGATTGATTCACAATAGCAAGATTGTGTTCCATATTATCCATATTCACTATCATTACTTCTAGCCTCGAACCCAATTGCATAATTATTGTAGTATTAATCATTCCGTTAATCATAAAATACTCCTCTATAGTAGAATTCATTTGACCCGTGTCTGTAGAATTGCTCTATTAATAATTTGGAGCCGTTGTTTGTATGAACCATATTTTGATGTTTTATCGCTATTTAGTCGATAAATCATGTTAATGAATTGTCTTCAGCTGTTTTTCGGTAATAACTCTATTCTGACCAGCTATCTAGTAATATTCATTCACTGTGAATAACGATACAATTAAAATGATTGAAGTTGCTGAAATAAAAATTTTGAAAATAAATTCATTTAAATTACCTCTTTAGTATGTCCTCCTTCATTTTTAAATATTGTTCTTGAGTAATTTCCCCTTTTGCATATCTTAGATTTAAAATATCCAAGGCATCTCTAGTTTCCGTATCGTACGAATTAACATAGCTGTTCTCATGGGATTCCAAAGTGTTCACAATCCAATATATGAAAATAAATAAAACTATCAGAGAAATTATCATAAATAATGGACCAAACAACCAAATACCGGGATATGCATACATCATACCAAGCACACCACCCTGGAATCTGAAGGGAAACAATGCAATAATCACGATAGTCACAGCAAGAGTTATTAGTAAAATCCCTACAAAAATTTTAAAAATTTCATACAAATTGTCGTTTTTTCTCACTCAAATCACCAAACAATATTATTATGAAATCGTGTATAAATTTATCTTGATATGTGGTGAAAAGTCATGAAAAATTATGAAAAGTCATTTAGAGTTTGATTTCAATATTATTCTATACGTGGATCCAGAAATTTATTTTTTCTATCAATCCTTTTCTCTCAAGTTTATAAAGTATTCTTGAAATTAATTTTTATATATTTAATATCCATGAAGAGAGTAAATTTCCTATATCTCAGTCTTACATTTATAATTTAATAAATTTGATACTATTAAATAAATGCGGATTAATCCCAATTTAATTCTAAGCAACTCCAGATATCATTCCGAAATTTTTAAGGAATCCCACAGTAAGAGGAATAATATATTTCAAAAAATTTCTATCCAATATTTCCAATAGGTACCCGTTGAATGTCAGAATACCTGTCCTATTTTTATCAATGGTGGAAACTATGGATTCTGAATAATAAATTTTTATTCCGTTATTTAATATAAATGAATTATCAGGCTTAGAATACAATATTGTTTTTCCGTCAACCGTAATATAAGGTAATCTTCTATTGTCATAGAAAATATTGCAATAAACATCACCTGATGCCTCTTTTACTATTGGTTTTACCTTCGGAAAAAAACCATGGTGAGATTGAACCTCAGCATCAAAAGATAATAATGTAGCACCTTCGTTATTCAATATTGCCATTCTATCCACAATATGCGTACTCCTAGGATCTGTTGAAATTACTTTAGCCACTAAATTACCACTCATATCCTTATAGTCTATCTCCTTAATCACTGGCGTAATATTCCCAAAACTTCCAGTTCCCAGCATGGGCCCCAAGGTGAATACCATATATTTATTATCTTTAAAGGTTTCATTTAATAATTCATCAAAATTAGCCATAACTTAATAACTGTTAATATTTATTAAATTTTTGATTAAAATTTAGAATCAGAAGTATATTCTATTTGAAACTTACATACACCTTTCCCATCTCGCTGAGTGTCTCCTGATTGTACCTTGGCACCGAGAACATTTTCAAAAAGCTCTCTCTCAATCTCGCATGCAATCCCAAAATGACGTGAAATCTTAAAAATAGGGCAATTAAACTCCAATAGCTCATACTTTCCCCTTCCGATTTTGCGCAATTCGGGGAAATAGTTTTCAATCATTCTTAAACGCACTAATTCCTCAAGCCTCCTTTCCTCTTGATAGTGGTTTAGAACCCTTTTATAATATAAGAGTAGTTCATCATACCTTGATTTGATGAATTCAATTGCTATGGCTTTATATCTCTCATTATCCAAGAATGAAATCAATGATTCAAGCATCAAATCTGAGGATGATGCAAGAGAATCCCCGTTGTTTCCAATCAAATAGAATTTATAGTAAGGCCTCCCCATCCTTTTTTTAAATATCCGTCTCTCTATTATCCCTTTTTCTTCTAATTCCTTGAGGTGTTTGAGTACTCCCATCTTTGTAATACCTATAGCCTTAGACAATGATTCCATAGTCCTCCCATTATGCTTTTTTAATTCAATTATTAATAACGAATTTGTCGGGAAATCAAACTTCTTCATTACCGTTTAAATCATAGTTAAATTAAATAAATTTCTTAGTTTAAAAAATGAATATAACAAATTTCTTAGAATTATTATCAAACACTCATACTCATAGGATTGAGTCTTTGGTAATTTCACCAATCTTATTAAATAAGTGACTTCTCCTAATGAAAACTACTATTGCAAATAGAAGATCCATTATGGAAAGCAATAAAAAAACATATCTGATGTTAAACGCGTTTACAATCCTTGAAAATAGCATAGAACCGGTAAATTGAGCTGAAGAAACTAGCAGACTAAGAAAGCTAAAGAATTTTCCATTTTCTTTATCGTCCACTCGTTCCATTACGATTGAATTCCTAATAATTCTTGAGGCCGGGCTTAAAGTTCCAAATGCAAATTGTAACAAAATGAAAGTGTAAAAATCCCTGGTGAATGATAGGATAAGTGTTAAACTACCGTAAAGAATCATAATGAGAACAGCGTGTGTAAATTTTGCGGCTTTGC
>Ga0208548_100895_pt1 | contig 10297 bp, 7 predicted proteins | sample ECH_Chost_MetaG_FD_187133 | JGI IMG/M metagenome (GOLD analysis project Ga0208548, IMG submission 187133) | Hot spring microbial mat communities from Yellowstone National Park, Wyoming, USA - ECH_C host_MetaG (SPAdes) (version 2) | ecosystem: Environmental > Aquatic > Thermal springs > Hot... | reverse complement strand
TATCAGCTGGTGCAATGAAGGCTACAGTATGGACGGGCATAGTACTAGCAGCACTAACATACGGCAACATGGCTTACTTTGCAACAGTCTTGATAGGCTTCATAATAGCCTTCATAGGAAGCGGACTGGGATATAAGAAGTAATAAATACTAGGATATAAGAAGTAATAAATTTTTCTTTTTTGTTTTCATTTCTTCTCTTTTTGTTGTGGCTATGTGTTGCTATAAGAAGTGTTGCTATAAGTGCTATTATAAATTATCTTGTAAATCCTTGTATCTGAATTCATAAAGACAAGCTCTAATTTTGCAACATTGTTGTTCCAAAGGCATTCATAGTTGTTGCAGAAATAGAGAAACTTTAGCATGTTGTTGTTTGCTAGCCCTGGTGCAAAGAGGAAAACACCAGTTATATTTATTGGCATTTTGGGATTTGGTATGGATGAATAGGTTATTAAAAGAAGATCACCATTTGTCTTGTTAAACGCTGTTTGCTTTACTATTGCAAAGCTACCATTATAAATGTTTGAAAAAGCAACATACTCTACAGGCGATATACCATTTGGTAGTATAATATAACTTGATACTTTTTGGGTATTGTTCTGATTAATTATTATTGTTCTTTCCTGGAAGTTGTTGTTTGTAAATGTAAAGATCTGTGCGCTTTGATTAACTTGCTCATTAAGCCCTGTAAAGGCTGTATAGCTGTATAGCTGGCTAAGAGAATCGCTTATTCCAGATTCAATAAATATACCTTCTGTTTCAAGAAGCCATGAATACCTAACAAGCAGATAATCGGGCTTGCCGTTTATGTTGCTTAGCAGGAATTGGCCGTCAGGGCTTGAATTATATAGCCAGAGTGCAAAAGGGTCTGCTTTCGATGCATTTTGTGAGCCAACACTATCCGTTACGCTTGTTCTGTTTGCCCAACCCTCGATTACACTACCATCTGGCCATAGAGTAAGAAAAACTGAATTTGCAGGTGTGTTATTTCTTACCCAGTTTAGCGCACTAAGGAATGTTGGATTTATAGCATCAGCCTGTACTAAAGCCTGCGAATAAGAATAGTCTACCATTATCGTATATAATGTCAATGCGATAAGAATGCCGTAGCCTATATAGAGATAATTCTTGCTATACTTCTTGAAATATGCAATGAGCCAGTAGAGTGTATACGCTGACAGTATAGCAAGGGGCACTGAGAGCAGAGAGTTAAACCTTACAGCATGCATCTGCAAATACGCTGTTATAGCATAATATGAAATAAGCGTAAGCATCATCTCGTTTGGTGCAAACTTTATATAAGCTTTTACACTCTTCATATCGTTGTCGTTTTCAACCTGCATGAAGAAATACGGCAGGAAGGTAATTAGCATTATAATCCAAAAGAGCCATTTCATATGCGTTACAAATGTTGATAGGTATATAACTATTGACATAGGTGTTGTAAACAGGAAAGCGCCGAAGCTTGCAAACAAGAAACCCGTGCTTGGCGGCTGAAGCTCTTCTATTGTTACAGAAAAATTGCTCGTTGTTATGAATCCATTTCCTACAAATATCTGGTATACAAAGCTTGGCATCGCTATATCTATTATAATTGCTATGACAGCTAATGAGAATAGAGCAAATGCAAGCCTTCTCTTCGCTGTTCCAACAAGCTTATAGTATTTGCTTATATTGCTAAGCATGTAGTATGCAATATACCAGCCAAGAAGCATGAAAATGAGAAGTGCCAAGAAGTGAGTGCCTGTAAATGTCTGTGAAATTATAGATCCTGTAAATTTGTATATGTTTACAAAAATATACCAGAGAAACATGCTTAAAATAAGGTAGCCGCTACTCTCGACTAACTTTTTATTGTGGAATGTGAAGCCATAGATAAGAATAACAGCAAAGGCAAAGATATATGTAGCGGTAGCAAATGGTGCACCATTCCAAACAAAGTTGCACACACTGAGGAAGAAGCCGGAGAGAATCGCATAGAGCAATCTCTTCTTTAACGCATCTTCCTTAAGTGTTTTAACAAGATAAAAGAGTGCGATTATTAAGAAGATTGTTACAAAGCCGTCTCCTCTGTATATGAGCGCGCTAGTTCTTGCAGCATCTCCTAAGCTTAATGCAACGAAGAGCATAACGAGGAGCAAAAATAGCCTGTTCTTGCTGAGGTACTTTGCGAGAAGGTAAGCACCTAACACATCAAATATACCAAATAAAACAGGTACAAGCCTCATTACAGTATAAGCTGTTATCTGCGAATCAATCGCGTGCAGTATAGCATAAGGCAAGAGCGTAACCCAGTATAAGCCGTGGGGTTCGCTAACTATTGTGTGCGCAGGCCATCCTGAAAGGCTTAGATATTTAGGTATAACAAAATTGTTGTTTATTGCCGCTCTTATTACTGCATAATGGTAAAAGCCATCTGGCTCGTAGAAGCCAGCATATTTGTAAAGGCCCATTCTAAAGTAGATAGTAAGAATTATGATTATCGCAATTGCTGTAAAGAAAAGTATATTGCCAGCATTCATTCTTTCTTTTTTAACGTCAGCTTCACTCTTTTCTTCACTCATTTAAACACCAGATGGAGGCACAGGGAATCGAACCCCGGCCTGCAGAATGTCAATCTGCCATCCTACCACTAGACGATGCCTCCCTCTTAACTATTTTTATCATTCTACCTTTTATTTTTTTCTTTCTATTTCAAAAGCAGAGCCGTCTTTTGCAACAACAACATTTTCAAAGAAGCTTTTTGCTTCTTTCCTTATCGGCATTATATTTCTATATCTTGCGCTTAAGTGCATTAAGACAAGAAGCTTAGCATTGGCCTTTTTTGCTATAAGTGCAGCCTCTTTTGCTGTAGAATGCTTTCTCTCCAACGCAAGCTTTTTCTCTTTTTCTGTAAATGTTGCTTCATGTATAAGCATGTCAGCATTGCGTGCAGCTCTTATAGTTGCGATGCATGGCCTTGTATCAGTTGCATAAACAACCTTTCTGCCTTGCTGAATATACGTTACCTCTTTTATGCTTATCCTCTTTCCATCCTTTATTATAAAGCCTCTCTTTGACAAAATTGAATATTCTTTGCCTTTTATGCCAAGCTGATCACACTTTTCCTTTACGAAGCGCCTCTTGCTTTTTTCTGCAAAAGAATAGCCGTAGCACCTTATTGTATGATTTAGCGAAAAGGCTCTGACCTCTACTTCATCATCTTCATACACCCTTCCTGGTAGCGCACCATGTATTATTATAGGGTATTTTATAATCGCTTTATCGAATGTTATAAGGTTTTTGAGATAGCCTTCGTATCCTGCTGGCACATATATGTTTAGTGGCTCAACCCTGTTGTTAAGTGCTAGTGTTCTTACAAGCCCTGCAAGCCCTATTACATGATCGCCATGTGTGTGGCTTATGAAAATAGCCTTTATCTTAGAAATATTAATATTGTTCTGCATCATCTTAATCTGTGTTCCTTCACCGCAGTCAAAAAGAAAGACATCGCCATTTCTTATAATAGCAACGCTAGGCATGCCTCTGCTTTTCGTTGGTGTTGAACCCGATGTACCTAAAATAACAACCCGCATAAAACTCATATTATTCTTTTATTCTTACCTTTATCTTTTTGTTCTTTAAGTCTATGCCTACTATCTCAATAGAGTTCTCAAACTGCTTAAGCTCCTCTATGCTAAACCTCTTTTTGCTTTTTGCATAGCTCAGTATGAGGTTAAGCCTATCCATATGCTCTAGTATAAGCTTTGCTATCTCTGCATATCTTTTTTCTTCATCTTCAAACTTTTTTATAAGCTCTTTTTGCTGTTCTATACTTTTTGCTATTGCTTCTTTTCTCTTAGCCTCTTCGCTCGCCTCTTCTTTGCCCCTCTCGCTGAGATAGAAATCATCAAGCAGCGAGCTTAATGTTGGATACTCTTTTATGTTCTCTAAGCTATTATTGTATTTTATTATACGCTCAAGTGCATAGTCATGCTCATTTATATACATTATAGCCTTGCTATTCATGCAATTGTTCTTCATGTTTGCTATCCTTTCTGCTAGCTCTTTAAGTTTATCATCGCTGATAGAGCCAAGCTTGTCGCTAGGCTTTAGATTACACGCTGTTATTGCATTTTCAATATACAAAGGGCCGTAATCAAAGCTCTTTGAGATTGAGATAAGCTTCTCATCCCTCTTCTCTACTGCTAGCCTTTTCAAAATCTCAAGCGCTTCACTTTTTTCAACAAAGCCTGCACTGCTGCTTGCAGGAAACTTGTATATTTCATTATAATCTGTCTTTCTATCCTTAAACTCTAGTCTTTTATATGGTGCAATTATCCTAAATGAATTGTCTACAAGAATAAGGTTTCCCTTTCCAAACATCTCGAAGATTAGCATGAATTCTGAAAAATCAAAGATAAGTATCCTATCGGTTCCATGCTGGTAGATCTTTTCAACAATCCTATTCTCAAGATGCTTTCTTATCTGCATTGCAAACATGCTAGCTTCTTCATGCTCGCTTGTATAGCTTGTAAGGTTTATTGTTTTGAGAAGCTTAGCATAAACAACATGCTGCTCTGCTTTGTAGAAATAAAGCTCAAACTCATCTTTGCCAAGCTCATAGAATTTTCTTAAGCGTGAGCCTTCTATGGGCTTAAGCTCTTTTTCTAGCCTTGCAAGCTCTATAGAAGAAAGCTCTCTCATGTCTTCAGCTTTAACCTTTTATTTTTTTGAGCCCCTCTTCTTTTATTACTTTTGCAAATAGCTCTGTCTTCCTCTTTGCATCTTCTGATTGCTCTATCGCTGTGCCTATCTGCACAATATCAGCACCAGCCTCGAGGGTTTGCCTTAGCAGCTCTTCATTTGTTATGCCACCAGCAACAATATATGGCACACTTATTGTTTCTCTTACAGCCCTTATCATCTCTGGTGGTACAGGACCAGAGTGCTGAAGCGCTGGGTTGGAGCCAACGTCTGTAACAATAAATCTATTTCCAAGCATCTCGCCAGCCTCTGCAAGTGCAGCCGCAATCTTCGGCTTCTCTCTAGGCACTAAATTTACATCGCCCACCCAGCCTACAGTGCCGCCGGGAGCTACAACAATATAGCCAACAGGCAGGGTTTCTAGCTTAAGGTATTTTATTATTGGTGCAGCTAGCATCTGTGCCTGTATAATCCAGTAGGGATTTCTTGCATTTAGTAACGACATAAAGTAGATAGCGTCTGCATACCTCGTTATTGTTGCTATATTGCCAGGGAATAATATGAGCGGCACATTAACATTTTCTTTTATTCCTTTAGCAACATAATCAAGAAGCTCGCCTTGTGCACCTATGCTGCCGCCAAGAAGGATCATGTCTGCTCCTCCTTCTATGCTTGCCACAGCTGTTTTTATAGCATCGTCTGGCGTTTTATAATCGACAGGATCTACTAGCATGAACATCATCGCTCCTTTTTCTTCAAGTCTTTCATAAATGTATTTTTCAGTCTTGCCAACTTTCAACTAATCACCACGATTTGTGCGATCCTTTTAGATAAGCAGTAACAAGCTCGCCCATGCCCACGCGCATCTCAACCATGGGCTTGAAGCCAAGCTCACTCTTTATCTTTGTTATATCTATAATCCTGTTGCTTGTTAGGAAGCGCAGTTCATCGCTGTCTAGTCCGCGGCTCTTTGCTACGAGTCTTACTATAAATTCGCTTAGATGCCTTGTTGGCCTAGGCACCTTAAGCAGATCTGCAGCCATATTAAAGAGAAACTCTTGCGTATAGTTATTGCCATCAGTTACATTATATACCTTATTTTTGCTTACCTCCTTATACACTCTTGGCAATATAAGTGCTTGCAAAGCGTCATAAATGTGAAGAAGCGCAAGATGGTTTTGTCCATTTCCAACAAGATATACCTTGCCTTCTTGCAAAGCCCTGAATACTTTGAAGTAAGGTGCTTCAAATGAAGGCCCATAAATAGTAGCAAGCCTAAGTATTGTATAAGGCAATGTGCTTGCATACTCTTTTACTATATTCTCAGCAAGCATCTTGCTATAGCCATATTTGTCGCTCGGCTTCAATGGTGATTCTTCAGTAAGCACATCCCTCCTTTTTCTCCCATACACATCAACAGTGCTTGTAAAGATAAGGTGTTTTGCACCGCCCTTCTCAGCTGCGTCAAGCACATTTCTAGTTCCCTCGACATTTATACGTATAAGCTCCTCTGTTGTATATTTGTATTCGCTTACAGCCGCAGCAAGATGGTAAACATTGTCAACACCATCGCATGCATCATCTAATACTTTCTGATGCGTTATATCGCCGATATAAGGAACCACACCTGGAGGAAGATCTACAATATGCTCTTTTGATTTAACAAGAGCTCTTACTAAATCCCCCTTCTTGAGAAGTGATTTTACAAGCTCCTTGCCGATCTTTCCATTTGCGCCTGTTACTAAGTCAACCTCTTTCTCTATATTCTGTTCACCTTCAGCTTTTTCTTCATTTTCTTCAGCCACCTCCACATTCTTTGCTTTTGGATCACTTTTTTTCATTTTCCTCACTCTTTTCAGCCAAGAGGTTCTTGGCTATTCTTTGCATGTAGCCTGAAGGCATATTGTTTATAATATAATTTATCCAGTCCCTTCCGAACGGTATAAAAACGCTTATAGTAGCGTCTTTCTTTAGCCATTTGCTCATCTTCTTTTCGCTATAACCTAATTGAAATTCAAAGATTAAAGACTTTTTGTATCCATTGCCCTTGCTCTTTATAAGCTTTTCTGCAAGAGCTTCATTCTGTGCAAGCATAACAACCTTGGCCTTGCCGCTGAGCTCTTTTATTATCTTTTCTTCTTTCTCCGCTTCTCCCTTCTTTCCCGAGCATATAACCTTTAGCACGCTAAGCTTTTCTTTCTTAAAATAGTTTAACGCACTCTCCGCATCTTTGAAAGCTATGCCAACACCTTTTTCATGTGCAATCTTGTTTATTATGCTGAGCTCTTTCTTGCTGACTTCGAACCATAAAAATATGCCATATCTATTGCCGAATTCTATGAGCTTCTTTGCATTCCCAATAGCATTATTGCTTGATAAATTGCTTCCAAGCTGTTCTATCACCACATGAACGTTTGCCTTCAAGCCTAGTCTAGAAAGCTCCCTTATAAGCTGAAGGTATGTTGTTGTTATATAATTGCTTTTTGCAATATTTTTTGGTGCATCGCTGAGAAAGGTTATAGATGCAAGCAAGCCTTTTGCATTAAGCTGCTTAGCCTTCTTAAGCGCAGAACTCATTGTATTGCCCGCTATGTGCTTCTTTATTAGCCTATGTGCAATCTTTGCAACGAATGATTCCTCCAAAGCATCACTAAAGATTAATGTAAAATTATCATTTAAAATACTTTCTTAAAGCTAAGCCCCTACTTTTGCGATAAGCATAAACATCGATGAATGGATTTGCAACAGCATAATGCTCCGTGCAAAATTTGTAAATCTCATTTGCCACATTCCTTTTATCTTCTTCTTGTATCATATCTATTCTATGCTTAGTATCTGGTGCATAGAAGCGTGAATTAGAGCCTAGCTTAAGGCCTCTAAAAACACTCTTCAATGCAGATAAAAGCTCTTCATTGATGTTGGGTGCACTTGTATTAACGCTCGGAACGTGCTTGCTTATCCTTTCAAGCAGCATTCTCTTTTCTTCTTCTGAAGTTGCATTGAGCGATACAGCAATCTCAGACAATGATATCTCTTTTATCCCCAAATATTCATTTATAAAGAAGCGGTGAGGCATTGCCTGAGCTTCAAAGCCTTTTTGATTAAGGGTTATAACAAGCTGTTGCAAATTGACATCAGCTGTTATCTGCACCTTGTTATCTTCAATGCTGTAATAAAGCGCTGAAGGCTCTATAAAGCCATAGATACGTCTTAGGTTATCTGCAAGCTTTAGAGGTACAGGAAGCGTGAAGTAGTCGTGGATAAAGATCTTGCCTTCAGGAGAGAGAATCGCGCCTATATTGCCTACTAGAGTATCGAGCACAGGTGAGAAGGTTAAAGCGTAGCCCTCATCTAGCTTGCCAGATCTGCTCTCATAAGCAGCAAACATCTTAGCCTCTTCATCGTTAAGCTTTCTATAGCCGTTTATTGCAAGCCGTATCTCACCATAGTATAAATCTAATTTTGGTTTGTATATAATTTCGTAGTAAGCATCGCCCCTTTTCGTTACAACCATTTGTGGCAGATCATCTATAAGTTCATTTAATACTACCATAAAATTATTGCCACCAACGCCACTTAACTCCTTTTTGTTAAGCACGTCTGCCACGTAGAATTCTGTTGTAAAGAGGTTAGAGCCGCTATTCTTATACTCATTCATTGCTGCCCTTATAGCAACAGGAGAGAAATCTACTATAATATATTCTATAGTCTCTGCAATTCTTTTATTGTTTGCTTTATCTAAATTCCTTATATTCAAATAAACCTCTTTTTCAAAATATATGCCTCTAGCACCCAGCTCTACAATCGTTATTGTGTTGCCCCTACCATTGTTTACTATTGAATATAAAAAAGTAGCAAACGCCTTAGGGTACATTTTACCCATCGGTTCTGTAAGAAAGTGCAATTCAAGGTTCTCTTTGTAGTACATCTCATTTATCAAAGCGGCTGTTGAGGCATCTATTTGTATATCCTTTAGCATTAGGTTGTGCATATTTTATAGGATTTCCAATCTTGTTTAAAAATATTTCTTCACTTTTGTTCACAAAAGAATTAAAAGCTTAAACTTCTATGTTAAAACGACAAGCTAGAAAATAAAGTGCTTAAGCAAGAAATGAAAAATAAGAAACGAAAAGCAAATGAAAAAAGCATTAAACTGCAAAAAATAGCATTTCGCCGAATAGATGCGTGAATAAAAGAAATCAAGTATAACGATTGTCGAAATTTAAAATTTAATTTATAAAATAAAGATTAAATAAAACACAAGGTATTTAAATACTATATCTTAATGAATTATCACAAAAAATGTTTTAAGTGATAGTATGAAAAGCCTAAACGCAAAGAGGATAGCTGCTGTGGCAGCTAGTTTGCTGGTAGGTCTTGCCTTAGCAGGATCTGTCAGTTTTAGCAACATACCAATAATAAACAGCGCTGGCCAACCAGTAGTACAGATCGTTGTTGGTTCACAGGCAAAGCCAAGTGATGGTGTGGTTGCAGCAAACATCGCTGCAGTAATAGGAAACTTGGCATACACATCAACGCCTGTAACAGCAACAGTAAACGGCGCGGGTGCATTGACATGCAGCGTCACAACACCAACTTGCACATTAACAAACAAGCAAGTATATCTTGGCGTACGCGGCTTGGTAGCACCATCAGGCAGCTATGAAATAAGTGCATTGATTGGCTCAGTGCTCAACGGCGGTGTATTCTCAACAGGCAACCTTGGATATACAAAGAACTTACAGCAAGGCACAACATACGCATACGAAGAATATCAGCCACCAGTTTCAACAAGTGAGACAGCAATAAGTCCTTACATTGGCACACCTACACCTACACCTACTCAGGTGCAAGCATCAACTAACGGAGGTGGACTTCAATTCAACACCTTCAGCAGCGGTCCTTATGACAACATGATAGGATTGACAAACGCATACCTTCCAGGTCTTACATCACAAGAAGAATTGTATATAACGGGCTTCCCAGTATATGATCAGGCAATAAACAACTTTGCATTGCTTGATGCAAATGGCGCATACCAAATAACATTTAATCCACCAATTCCAATGAATATGAGCGGTAAAATAAACCACGCACAGATAACATTCCTTGGCGAAAACTGGACAGTATATAACTACGACGTAAGTTCTCTAACAACGCCAGTAAGTTCAAATTCATTCGTAGTTGGCGGCAAGCTGCAGCTTGCACAGTCAATGACACCTTTAACATTGGTCTTCGTAGGCCAGAACCTAACAAGTGGCCCATTCACAGTAAAGCTGCTTGACCTTTCATATCCTAACAGTAATGGTATAAGCCAGGCGGATGTTGCTATATATAAGAATGGAATAATGTATAACCAAACAGCAATAACACCAGGAGGAGCACCAACAGAATTTAATGTAAGTGGCACACCAATATATCTTGCAGTTACACAGACATTCCCAGGTCTATATGCAAGCCAGAAGTGGGCTAAGATGCAGCTCTTCTCAAACATAATGAATCTAACAAGCGGTGATCAATTCAATTCTGCAAACCCAACATGGAATGTTGCACTTAGGTGGACATCAAACCAGTCAAGTCCTGTAAACCTGGCTACAACCGCAAATGCGGTT
>Ga0208548_100894_pt1 | contig 10298 bp, 12 predicted proteins | sample ECH_Chost_MetaG_FD_187133 | JGI IMG/M metagenome (GOLD analysis project Ga0208548, IMG submission 187133) | Hot spring microbial mat communities from Yellowstone National Park, Wyoming, USA - ECH_C host_MetaG (SPAdes) (version 2) | ecosystem: Environmental > Aquatic > Thermal springs > Hot... | reverse complement strand
GATTTCCAAAGAATTTGCTCTAAACGCTACTTGAAAGATAGTTTGGAAGAAAAAACATATAAATGTTTTGCAAAGAAGCCGGGTAGGTAGTGAACTACCCCACCCTTACGGATGGGGCTTCTTGAGCTCCATCCGCTTGTTTGGGGCTTCTCGCTTCATCTGCGATGCTTGCTTTCACATGTGGAATACTTTTCAGATATTCCAGCTTGTTACTTGTAGAGGCATCATCATCTACGAGCGTCTCCCCTACGTTCCATAGGGAAAGTCCTTCTACTGCCTTCGCCGCACTTACATCTCTTTCCTGCACGTGCCCACAGGAAGGACACTTGAACATGCGCTCAGACAGGTTCAAATGCAGCGAATAACCGCAGTACATGCATATGCCTGTTGTTTTTGCGAACCTGCCTACCTCCAAAGGAGTGCTGACCTTTCTTTTCAAGGTATCGCGGAATCCTCCAATGGAAGTTTGGTAGATCCTTCTTCCAAAAAGCCTTTGCCATTCATTTATTGGATCGTTTTGATAAGCAACAAATTCATATTTTGCAGCAACATAATGGGCAATCTTGTTGTTTATGTCTCTTTTCTGATTATTTTCACGTGCAAATTCTTTCTTTATCTTTGCGAGCACTTTCTGCCCTCTTTTTGAACGCTCTTTTGTTTCATTGTTGTATTGCGACCTTGAAAACACCTTGTATAGTTTCTTTACTCTCTTTGGCATTTCAACATTATACTTTACCTTTATTCCGTTTGAAAATGTAATTTGGTCTTTAACGCCAAGGTCTATACCTATTGCCTTTCTGTTATGCACTTTCTCTTCTTTAGGCACATACACTGTTACATGCAAGAAATAGTCGCCGTTTCTCTCTATAAGGTTTGCTGTTGTTATGTCGCAATTATCAGGTATTTGCTCTAAGCCAATAACCTTGAAATCGCCAAGCCCCTGTATGTGCAGCGTTCTTTTCTTCATGTCTAATGTGTAGGTATTGCCGTATTGCATTAGGAAAATAGAGTGCAGTGATTTTATGTATTTTATCTTTCCTACTTTCTTGCCTTTTTTGCCAAGTTCATGCAGCGCCTTTACATTGTTCTGCAGCCTCTTTATAATGTATTGCTTCATCTGCGATGATAATAATCTTAGTTCCCTCTCTTCAAATTTGTCCTTTACTTTTACATTTACTTTGTCTATTTTGTAATCCTTGTATGGCACTAAATCTGTTATGCCTTTAGATATCATGTAGTTTGTAAACCATTTGCCCTCAAGGAACAGTCTTTGCAGATTGCCCATTTTTTCTTTTGATATTTTACTTTTGTCAAGTTTTATTTCAAAAGACTTTGCAGTCTGCGTTTTTCTTTTATTTCTGGTCTCACGACCTTTATTTTTTATCCTTTCGTTCTTCTCTATAAGCATGTTGGTCAACAACGCAATATCTTTATTGTGTTTGTTTTTATATTTATAATTGTTGCTCGCTCTTATCCCCTATCTTGCGGAAGGGGACTTCCCGCGAGCAGGGTTAAAAAGAAGGGTTTTAAAAATTCAACACGCTAGGTATTAAGTGACAAATATGGGTGTACTGACAAAACTAGGCTTCATACTTTTAGCAATAGTAATAGTATCCACATTGTTATACTTTTATGGCAAGCAGATCACAACAACACCCGGTAGCTCATTATTGAACAATATCATTGCTACAACAGTTTTACCTTATTATGAAAATGCAACTGTAAAAAAAAACGATCTTGCTCAAATAGAAAAAGTAATACACGCTAACGAAATAAAAGCAGTTAGAACATTTGTAAATCCATCATTTGCACAATGGTATGACACAACTAATTGAGCACTTGGATTTTTCTATAATGGAACAGAATATATTGTTGGCAGGTAATCATTTATTATGTAATTTATTTTGCTATTGTTGAATAAAATCCGTAAGCGTTTTCTTCGCTAAGAGAAGGAATTCCGTAACAAACACTTGGTGTTCGTTAGTATCTATATAGTTGTATGTCGTATCTGCGCCACCATATTTAAATTCTGCGGATAGTAGATCTTGTTAGAAAAGATATCGCAAAATTTGTTATGCGACTGCATAAAAACACAAAAAGAGTACTTGCGAAACATGAGAAATATTTTTATTCTTTTAATTCAGTCTAGTAGTTGTGTGGATATGCCAAAAAAGAAGAGTAAGCTTTCTATTGTAATGTTAAGCGGCACAGCCGATAAGTTTTTGCCTCTCGGAATTCTTTCTCAGGCTGCCACTGCAATGGGCTTTGAAGTAAATATCTTTGTAACAGGCTGGGCGCTTCCGATCTTTACCAAAAATGTAAAAGAGCCACCGTTTCCAAATGAATTCAAGGATATGGCACCAGCACTTATGAGTGGACTTAAAAAAATGAATGCAAAACTTGGCAGGAAATGCTAAAGGAAGCAAAAGAGATGGGTGCAAAAATATATTCATGTTCTACAATGGCTGGCGTTATGAATATTAAGAAGGAAGACCTTAACGAGCTTGTAGATGATATAGTTGGCGCTGCGACATTCTTGGAGATGGCAGATGGCGGAGAAACGCTTTTCATATAAAATTTGGTGAGTAAATGACAAATATTGTTGTAGATGCTAGAGGTTCGAGCTGCCCAGGACCAGTTGTTGAACTTTCAAAAGCTTACAGGAATGCGAAGGTTGGCGATATTATAGAGGTATTGGCTACAGATCCAGGAATAAAAGCAGATGCAAAAGCTTGGGCTGATAAAACAAAGAATCAGATAATAGGGATAAAGGAAGAAGAGGGAGTAATTAAGGTAAGCATAAAGATAATAAACAGGTAAAGGGTAATGATATGGGGAAGAAAAAGCTAGTTATAGTTGGATGCGGAGATGGAGGAATAATGCTCTCGCACCGCACATTCAAGGATTTTGATGTTACAGTAATAGATAAATCCATCATGCATTATTTTCAGCCATGGCAGCTTCACATAGCCTTTGCTGGGGCTAAAGAGAAAAAAATAGAAAAGAGGAAGCTTCCCCCAAGAAGGATTAATTTCATAAATAAAGAAGTAAAGAGTGTTGACCTTGCAAATAGAAAAATCATATTTGATGGTGGCGAATTAAGTTATGAGTATGTTATTATTGACACAGGTAGCACAGGTAACTATTCAAAAATACCTGGCCATCAAGAGCTATTCAACGAGTTCAGCGACACACATAGCGATACAGCAGGAGCTGAGAGGCTCTGGAGCAAGGTTAAAAGCTTCTCAGGGGGTGACGCGGTTATAGGTATATCTTACCATATATACAAGTGTCCACTATCGCCAAATGAGGCGGTATTTCTTTTTGAAGAGTATATAAGAAAGCACAAGCTCAAGGATAAGACAAAGATAACCTTTATAACGCCTTTTCCTATGGCTTATTCCACAGAGACTCTAAACGAGTTTGTAGAAAAAGAAATGAAAGAACGTGGCATAAATATAATGACATTCTTTGATGTTGAAAGTATAGATACAAAGAATAAGACAATAAGCTAAATAGAAGGTGATACCATACATTATGATTTTGCAGCACTTGTACCACCACATAAAGGAGCAGGCATTGTAAAGGATTTTTCAGATGATGATGGTTTTGTAAAAACAGATAAATTTAAACTTAATATAGGAGATTATGATGATGCTTTTTGCATGGGCGATGCAACAGATATTCAAACATCAAAATCAGCAGTTACCACACATATTGAATCTGGCGTTATAAGTGATAGGTTAATGGGTATTGATTCAAGATTTGATGGAAGAACACACTGCCCATTCGAATTTGGATATCACAAAGTCACATTTGTAATAAGCTCTTATACAGAACCTGCGGTTAAGCTGAAGCCTTCAACATTTAATTATATAATGAAGCTTGGTATGAAGTATCTGGCTTGGCAGGTATTAAGGGGCAATATGGACTGGCTTTTCAATATTTGCTTCAGTATTACAGAACCAGCAAAACTTAACAAAAAGATAAAGTGAAAGAGATGCTTTGCTTATCTAAGGGGAATGGAATTGGGGGCACAATAAAGGAAAGTGCAGATGACTTTATTGTAAGAGAAATAACAAAAGAAGGTGTTGTATTAGAACTTAACAAAAAATACAGCATGCAATCAACGCCTGGCAAATTCGCTGTTTTTGTTTTGCAAAAGAAAAATTGGAATACACAAGAGGCATTAATAGCCATAGCAAAGAGGCTGGGGCGTGGCAAAAAATCTATTGGCTATGCTGGCTTAAAGGATAGGATTGCAACAACAGTGCAACTTGCTAGTATTTTTGGCGTGAAGGCAGAAGATGTAATGAATGTTAAAATAAAAGATATTTCTATAAACGGTGCATGGGAGGGTGATAAAGGTATAGAAATAGGTGACCTACTTGGAAACACCTTTACAATAAGGATAAGGAATTCATCCAAAGATAAAAATGCGATAGAAGGAATATTAAATGAATTAAATAATATGTTTCCAAATTACTTTGATAGGCAAAGGTTCGGCCTCAGAGAAAACAACCACATAGTTGGCATGAAGATTATACGTGGCGATTTTGAGGGTGCTGTTTTTGAATATTTAACATCTACAAAGAATGAGAGAAATGAAGCAGCCATAAGTGCAAGAAAGAGGCTAGCTGAAGAGCGTGACTTTAAAAAAGCTTTAGATTACTTCCCAAAGTATCTTAAGCATGAGAGAAGCGTTATAGAATATATGGCGAGGTATAATAATTATGCAAATGCCCTAAGAAGGCTACCGCGTGGAATAAGCTTGATGTTTGTACACGCTGTAGAAGATTATATATTCAATCTAGCACTTGAGAGACGGATTAGAGATGGTGATGTAGAACTTAGAGAAGATGAGCTTTCGTGCAAGGCAAACAGTTACGGCTTTCCAGATATAGAACAAAGAACAATAGGCACTGAAGGAATATATCCTTTGTTTGTTTTAGTTGGCTACGAAAGCAAAGAAGAAGAGATAAGCGCTTATGAAAAGGAGGTTATGGAAGAGCTCGGAATAAGCAAAGAAGATTTTAAGATAAGGAGCATGCCCGAGCTGAGCATGAAGGGCTCATATAGAGCTTGCTTTGCTCCTTTTAGGGACTTCTCTTATTCTATAGATGATAGCGTAGATATGAATTTTTCACTGCCTGCTGGTTCATATGCAACAGTGCTTCTAAATGAGTTTATGAAATCAGCAAAAGCGCCGGAGCTGGGACTTTCATAACGCTAGTTATTTTGAACCCAGAATGCCAAAAGGCAACCAGATCTCGAGTTTCGCCGCTTTCTGGCGCGTTACCTGGTTCCGCCACTCCGGCATAGAATTATTAGCAATAAAAATATAAAAGATTATAAAGATTATAAAAGGTAGGTAAAACATTAAGAATAAAAGATTAAGGATTAAAAGAAAATCAGTACGGTGGTTTGTTGGATAAGGAGCGATTTGTTAGGTTTATAATAGTGCCTACAATATTCCTACTTGACGCTGTGAGCATAGGCTTCTCAATATACCTTATCACAATCTCATTAAACCTCCCAATGCTCTTAATAGCGATAATATTCCTTATCCTCACAGTGATTGCTGCTTTCTTTAATACGGTAGCGGCATTCTCATACTATGACTCATATTTTTACGAGAAGAGGATTAAGAAAGAAAAGAACTTATTCGGCAAAATAAAAAGATATCATACTGTTGCTATTGTTGTACCTACATATAACGAAGATCCAAATACTGTAGAAAAAACGCTTAAGAAGCTAAGGACTATAGACTATCCAAAAGAGAAGGTAAATTTCTATCTTTTAGATGACTCAAGCGACAGCGAGCTTGCTGATGAGCTTAGAAGGATTGCAGAAAGAAATGGCTTTAGATTTATACATAGAAATGAAAGGAAAGGCTTTAAGGCTGGTGCACTAAACAACTTTCTTAGGCAATCAGATGAAGAGCTCATAGCAATATTTGATGCTGATGAATATTTGATAAATAAGAATTTCCTTAAAGAGCTTGTACCCGCATTTGACGACCCAAAGGTTGGTTATATACAGACAGAGAAGAGGTATGCAAATAGTAATTTCTTCGCTAATTCTATAAACCTGTTCAATAGCTTCTTCTTCTCATTTATACAACCTTCACGTGCTTCTCACAATACTTCTATCTTTGCAGGCTCTTGCGGTATTATAAGAAGGAAGGCACTCGATGATGTTGGTGGATTTCCAGAATATGTAATTGAAGACACTTTCTTCTCTTTTGAGGTGAGGATGAAAAATTACAAAGGCTTGTATGTACCCAAGATCTATGCACTCGGCAGGCCAATAAAGAGGTTCAGTACATTTGCAAGACAGCAATGGCGCTATAACTATGGTGGAACACAGTTCTTGAAGTATTATTTAAGCAAAATAAGAAAAAGGAAGTTTAGTTTTGTAGAGCATAGCGATTATATAAGCCTTGGTTTTGGGCTCAACTACCTCTCGGTAGTACTTCTTCTCTTTACAATACTTTCTATCTTAATAGTCTTCTCAAACTTTCCGTTTACTAGAGAGTCGTTAAGTTACATACTCGATCCACTCTACTTCAAATTCTACCTGGAGTTATATGGCATACTTGCGCTTCTCCTTTCATTTCTAGCACCTATAATTGTCTCAAGGATCTATTTTGGCTCGTTTAGATACGGTATACTAATCTTTCTCCTCAATTTTGCACTTGCCATAATAAGAACAAAAGCCGCTATAGCCGCTTTACTCAAGGAAAATCCAGGCTATAAGTGGATCAAAGGAAGCGAAAAGAGATATGATAGATTTATAAGTGCATTCAAAAATTCTATTACTGAGGTTATGCTCTCGCTGAGCTTGTTTGCATTGGGTATATTCGCATTTCTTACAAACAACTTTTCTGGTGGCGTTTGGCTTTTGTGGTATTCTCTATTATATAGTTCTACATTCTATTTCTTCTATAAATATGGATAGGCGAATTCTATGATAGGTGTAACCGCTTTATTTTTAGCATTCTCTGGCATAGCCTTCCTGGGCTATATACTTACAGCACTTTTCGCAAAAATAAAGATAGCAAATATACTTCCACTGATGCTCTTAGGTTTACTAGTGGGGCCGATACTTCATTGGATAAATACAGGACCTGGCAGTACTGTTGTTAGTATATCACCTTATGTAAGTGCCATAGCTATTGCTTTTGTCTTATTCGATGTTGGATTAAGTCTAGACATTAAAATACTCGGGGAGGTAATATTAAAGGCTAGCAAATTTACCTTTGAACTTGCTATGTTCACAGGTATTATCTTAAGCTTAGTAATATTTTTTATATTTAGATGGAACCTTTATCTAGCATTTATCGCCGGATTCGCTCTTGCTGGTCCAAGCGCCATAATATTGCCATCTGCCACCAAGATAACCAAGATAAATAAAAGGCTAAGATCTGCTCTTCTTTTTGAGAGTGTTGCCACCGATTCTGTGCAGCTTATGATACCAATACTGCTTTTTTCTATGCTCACGATGGGTAGTTTGAATCTGGCTGATAACATGAGGATGTTTGTCAACTTCTTTTTAATATCCCCCGTATTTGGTGCAATTCTCGCATTCTTTTGGGTATTTATATTAGAAGAGTTCTCACAGTATAGCAAGCGCTACAGCTGGATGCTTACAATAACAATGGTAATTGGTAGTTATGGAATTGCACAAGCTTTACAACTTTATGGTGCTGTATCAGTATTTGTGTTTGGTGTGGTCTTAGTAAATATACCGAAGCTTTCTAGATATCTTGAAAAATATACATATGATATAAAAAAGGAGTTTATACATATTAGAGACTACCAGAGGGAGATAACCTTCTTTGTAAGCACATTCTTCTTTTTCTATATAGGCTTGGTCTTCAGAGTTAGCGAGCTCAGTAACCTACTGCTAGTTGGTAGCTTTATTTTAGCAATAATAATATTCTTAGCAAGATACCTCTTTGTACCTATATTAAACGATTTATTCAGCCAAAGAAACTTACGTTCGGAGAAAATATTCACAACTTTCGATGTTGCAAGAGGACTTTCACCAACAATTATAGCAACAATGCCAGAAGCACTAGGCATGGGTGTATCCGGTCTTACAGACCTGATCTTCCTTACAGTAATATTCACAAATATAATTATGACTGCCGGGCTATTTATTTACGCAAAAAGGGCGTTCAAAAAATAGAGGTTTGTTAATGATATATTTTAAGCGCTATAAAACAGAGCATGGCGATATAATAGCTATGTGTGATGAAGAGCTTATAGGCAAGATTATAAAAGATGGTAAGATAGAGATAGACCTCGATAAATATTCTAGCTTCTATAAAGGAGAGTTGCTAAAGGAAGAGGATGTAGAAGCGCTTATTGATGATATATATTCAGCTAATATTATTGGCGAGCGCTCAACCAAAATTATCATAAAGAAGGGTCTCGCAAGTGAAAATGATATTAGGAAAGTTAATGGCATACCCTTTGTGCAGCTATTCAAAATAGATTATTAGATCAGCTTTTTTCTTTCAGTAAGACTATCGCCTGCGCCAGATCTCCTTTGCTTTCCTCTATGGCCTTTTTGACTTTCTCTCTATCTTTGACGCCACTCTGCTCAATTACAAAATTAATGTCCTCTTCGCTTACCTCAATTTTTTCGCTCTTCTCTCTCTCATAGTAATTTCCTGTTATCTGAAATGACTTTTGGCCCTGCATCTCTATCATAGTAACCTGCGGGTTTTCTATAACTATATCATTATCAACACCTTCTATAACTACTCTTACTGCTTTTATCTCCTTGCTTTTTATACCGAGTTTGTCCATCATATTTTTAAGGGCTCTTGGGTCTAGATTTGGAATCATAGAATCTACCAATTAGCAAATATATTATAAAAGAAAGAATTATATAAATAAATCCAAAGCAATGATCAATATTACAACCTTGACGTTTACTTGGTTGTGATATTTAACTATAGCAAGTATTGTAGAAGTTAAGGTTGTTGGAACTGTTGTTATCGATGTCGTTATAATGCTTGGCGGTACAATAGTTATAGAACTATTCAAAGCTTTAATAATCGAATTAAAGCTTTCTATTGCTTGAGGAAATTTACGAATTTTACATCATACAAAAATATATCTGAATTGTTTGCCCATATTGTCCTGTCTACACTACTATTCGCGATAAATGTGGTATTATATATTTTAAGGTTATTGCTACTTATCACAAGAGTGCATACGCTACCTGCATCGACTAAATGAAAAGATAATATAAGTATTAATTGAGACTGACATCCTCCCACGAATAAATTCGTGGGGTTCCTTTCGGCTTGATGCCTAATTGGTTTGAAGGTTCATGGTCGCTCCCGTTCCGAGCGTTGCCATTTTAGGGGTATCAGTGCTCCCTTTGCATACATCCCTGTCTGCATGCAATTGACCCGTGCCTGCTAAAGGCTGGCGCAATGCAATATTGAACGATGCATTTGCGTCGGCATGGTCGACGTGGCCACAGTTATGGCACACAAATTTTTTACCTATTCTTGTACCTATGCTTCCACACCTTGAACACTCTTTCGATGTGTTTTCAGGCTCCACATAGGCAATCGGTATTCCGCATAATCTTGCCTTATATTCAATAAATGATTGAAGCTGTTTGAATGACCAACTGTGCAATGAATAGTTGAACGACTTGCTATGTTTCTTGTTATCTCTTATACCATATAATTGTTCAAGTTTTATTCCTGCATTGCTTTCTTTTGCAATCTCTACAATTTTATTCGCAACTTTGTGGTTTATGTCTTTGATTATATTTCTCTCCCTACTTTTTATCTTCTTCAAAACTCCGAACTTGCCCGTCTTTTGCAACTTTCTGCGCATGCCTTTGTATTTGTTGTGTATATGCAACGCCTCTTTGCCGAGTTTATACACTTTGCCTGTATTGGGGTTTGCGACGACTGCAATATGGCCTGTTGTGTTTCTGTCAACGCCTATAAACACCTTTGCATCAATGGGCTTTGGTTCTTCAATTGACACAGAAATATATGCATAATTTTCGTCGATTTCTATCTGGTTTATCTTTGTGAAGTTATTTGGAAAATGATAAGGAAGAATGAGCTTCAACGATGGTATTTCGATATGCCTTTTTTCTTTGTCTGCATGTATGCCCTGGTTTGGTATTATCAAATTAACATGAGAAACATTCTTTATCTTCTTATTCCTTGAATATTTTCTAAGGATTTGATTTGATATTATTGATTTTAATCCGAAGCAAGCAACATCTTTTGACGACATACTTCTTGTTTTTAT
>Ga0208548_100893_pt1 | contig 10299 bp, 11 predicted proteins | sample ECH_Chost_MetaG_FD_187133 | JGI IMG/M metagenome (GOLD analysis project Ga0208548, IMG submission 187133) | Hot spring microbial mat communities from Yellowstone National Park, Wyoming, USA - ECH_C host_MetaG (SPAdes) (version 2) | ecosystem: Environmental > Aquatic > Thermal springs > Hot... | reverse complement strand
AAAAGGTTTCTGTAAGGGGGGTATTCATCCCCCACCTTACGGAGGGGGACTTCCGCCCCCTTAACCCCCCAGAAAGTTAAAGAGTCAATGAGTTAAACGAGCCACATTCTAAACGAGAGGTTTCTTGGTCTGACATAATTACCCCCGGGAGGGTAATCCGGCCGTTCATGATATTGATTAACCTTACATTAAGGATAGGTCGAGGGAATGCTTCATTCACGAACTTCAACATAGAGGTCTCTATGCTGATCCGTATGGTTATCAAGATTAAGGAATTAAGACGGAATTTCTACACGGATATCCATTGGCTAGAGACGAGCCTCATGCTTCCTAAATCCCATAAGACGCGACAATAGGTAGTTTCTAGAAACAAATTGCGTCGAGGCGAGATCTAGTCCATAACAAAGGTCTAATTCATTTTTACGAAAAATGAAGTTATACTAATGGTCATGCCAAGTATGTCCACCGAATGTGTCCATAGTCGGCACTAAGCTACGAGCTTTTCTTCTACGGGTCGAGAATGGGTAACGAAGGAGGAATAACGCTACACTCTCAAGGAGAACGGCCTACTATGATTTGCAGCTTAATGCCTATACTATCGACACCCTCGGTCATGCCCGCCCGAAATTTTTAAAAAGAATACCTAAATGATAGGTGTGCCGCCGTAGCTCAGCCCGGCCAGAGCGCCGGACTCATACGGTCCTTCTGGGAAATCCGGTTGTCCGGGGTTCAAATCCCCGCGGCGGCACTTCTGTTATTCTTTACAGAAATTGAAAGAGATTTACGTTCTCACAGATAGAATAATCAGAAACGCTCGAGAGACTGTCCTAAGCACAAGTAACTGGATAAAAATATCGTAAGGGAAATATAATATTATATCATAGAACTTTATGGAGTGATAGACAGTTAGCATTTATTGGAAAATCCTTGCATTATAATATTCTTATAAAGGGTTCCATTAATATTTATATTTATTTTTATAATATACAATAAAAATCTAATGTGTATATAATGAAACTTCAAAATTTATCCTCATATAATTTTAAAAATTATTTAACTCTAGAATTTTCCCTAAAATGCTATACAGTTATATCTTTCAGTATAACTAAAGATTGATTTTACATTGTAATATCGACCTTAAGTTGTAGAGGTCGAGGGAAGATATGAAGCGTCTTTCTTCATCGTTTATTATGATCATCTTCAAGGGTCCCTTAACGATTAGATCGAGGCCCATGTTTTCCGGAACCCGATCAACGCTTACACCTTCATAAACCGCCTTAAGGCCCACTTCCTTTCCTTCCTATCATGCTCCATCACCGCGAGGTTCGTGACCAGAATGACCCTATTACTGCAGAGCTTAGCCGAGTCAGCAGCAAAGTCAACTTTCTTCACGAGCTACCTTTTACTGGGCTTTAGGTTTCACAGCTTGAACTACCTTCCTAGGCGTGATTATCGCGACTGCCTCACCGACCCCCAAGCACGGAGGAGAGTGATGAGACTGAGCGATTAATTTAAGGTAAATTATAAAAATTATTAATCACATTAAGGCTGAACTCTTTCACGGTGGCTTCAAGCAATACTTCTTTCCAGCTATCCTAGAAACCTGAGTAATAACGACGCTAAAACATAACTTATTCCACCCCCAACGTAGTTAAAGCTTACTATTACCGTGGAGATTTTAGGAGACTCAGCAGACGAGACTAACGTGTTTATGAGAGACTCTAGCGGACTATTCGAAATCGCTATGGCAATGAGCAATATGAAGAACACGATTTGGCTGACATCCATGAAGGGAAGAGAAATAAAAGTAAAAACTATTGAAGCGTAGATTATTGATAATCCAGAGACAACCCTTAGTTTTGCAAGACGTTTAATCCCCCTTTTACTAATGACGAATTGTATACCCATGTAAATTGTGGTCTCTAACTCAACGCCTATTAGTATCAGAGAGCTGGGTATACCCATCCTAACGCCGAGCTCAAAGACCATTCCCATCCAGAGGTATAGAAGGAACCAGTTGAAGGTTCCTAGTATCGCAAGGGTCTTAGCTCCCTTGATTAATGATAGTTCTCCAGCGAAGAACTTCGGCTTAATTTCTGTCCTATTGAGGTAAGCAAAGTACAATAAAAAAGGAATCCTAAGCTTGTAAGAATAGAGAGTAATATCAAGAAAACTAGTTTATCCTGCGTTAAATATACAATATTAGGGGCCAGGAAGAATGCTACAGCCTCTGATCCAGAAATTAGTGAGAAAAACTTCGTCGGGTCTGATAAGCGCTTAGACAGTGTAACTTCCATACTATATACGTAACTTGCTGTGTACACATCCAATGGGGACGAAACCGATATCCCAATGAGGTAAACTGTAATGTTGTTGAAGATTAAGGCCAAAGTAACTGTTTGGAATAAGACAAGCAAGTGAACGAATGGTAACACTCTGAAAAGTCTTTCATCATAGAGAACTAGCACCAAAAGCCCCCGTATAATTATTACGATTCCGTAGATTGTGCCAAAGATTGGGACGGTATTTGTATAAGCAATGAAGTTCGTTGAGTATGTAGCAAAGGCACCTATCGTAGTGAGTAATGTATCTAAATAGACAACTAAGTGTGGAGTCCGATCCCTCATTAATCTTCCCGCCTCATCGTGATTCTCTTAATCGCGTCCATAGTGTCGTCACTAGGATATTTATTTTGCATTTCGAGTATTACCGATGGGTAGGAAAGCCATCATAAGGAAGGACCTCCCCTGTCCCTCCTTGCGGCGACATGGTCAAGTGCGGCAACTGGGAAGGCAGAGGTACCTTGAGGACTGCGGAAAGTACTGCGCAACTTACCATCACTACCTCGGGTGGAAGGTAGAACAGGCCTTGAAGTACTGAAACGTGAACATGAGATCTCCAGAGTTCTGGGAGCCCTGGCACAGTGTTCACCTGGATCAAGTGTCGGCAGGAGCAGGTTCGAGAAGATAGTAACTTTGGAGCGACGCCAAGCAAGTGGCGAGCGGAAAGGTGACCAAGGTCGTGGACGAAATGAGGTCGCGTAGGAACGTGTAGTTTACAAGGTTCACGTGCTTCACGTACACCACGCCTGTACGTGACTTTCCCCGTGGGTAGGGACCAGCGTTCAGGGAAATGTTCAGAAAACTGTCTGACGGAGGTGGGTGAGCGACGACTACGTCTACCTCCCGTTAAGGAACCATTCTCACCTGTCAACCCCCAACGAGTTCCACTCCTCTTTGAGGGACAGGCTGGTTCAAGAGGGCAACGGAGGCGGTGAACGAATTTGGACATGACCAAGTATTCACTGGCATTGGTCTTGTGGAAGAGAAAGCTAATACCAGAATTTGTAGGTTAATGTCCATAGTATGGACACACTGAGGTCATAGGCCAAACATTTTATTACCTGAACATAATGTAACTAGCTCAGGGCCGCCGTAGCTCAGCGGTAGAGCGCCGGCCTTGTATCCTAGGCTAGAGAGCCGGTGGTCGCGGGTTCAAGTCCCGTCGGCGGCTCTTCAAGCAGTTTCCTTATCGCCTCCCTGATAACCTCGCTCCTGCTCATCCTTTTATTTAAAGCATAGAGGTCCAGGGCCATTAACAGTTCATCCTCGGCCTTAAATGCAACGACCCTCATTCTTCCCTGCTGCAGTAGGAGAGGTAATATAGAACTAAATATTGTTAGCAAACTTCAGAGGGAGAGGGGTGACCGAAAGAATTTTCTTCTATCTTTCGAGAAAGACGGATACTCTGGAGTCAATATCCTAACTCTTTTAGTCTACTCTCCACCATTTCCCTGACCACGTCAAGGTCTCCTTCCTCACTTAGGAAACCTCTCAATATTAGACCCTCGGCACTCCTCCTATCTATTCCCCTATTCTGAAGATAGAATATCATATCATCACTTACCCTGGATGCAGAGGCAGAATGCTTGGCCATGAGAACCTTACCAGTCTTCACCTCTAACATTGGTGTAACGATTACCTTAGAGGAATTGCCTAGGAGCAACCCCCTCCCAATTATGGAGGTACTGGAATCCTGCCCAGTCTCCGACACAGTTGCTATTCCTCTTATGGTGACAGACGATTGGTCTCCGGAGACACCCTTTAAGAGTCCGTTACTAGCGCTCTTCTTGCCCAAATGATTAACTGTAGTTTTGACGTCTATCCTATTGTCCCTTACCCCTATTATCCGCGCATTAAAGTTTATTTCCGCACCTTCCCAGAGGTTGGTATTGGCCTCCAAATGAGATTGGTTTGCACCGGAGGATAGTATGTTTAGGTTCACCTCCCCCTGATCTTCAACAAATACTCTTCCATATCCATAGGAGGACGAGCTCCTTTCCACGAGAACAAGATTAACTACGGAAGAGGAAGGAACACGAACCTTAGCCACAAAGGAGTTCATGTTCCTGCCCTTCGTATCAGATAAATAGAGAACCTCCGTTACAGAGTTCTCCTTGCCCTGTATGTCAAGGTATAGAGGGGAGAATATGTCTTCTCCGTCAGTCTTATGATAGATTAGATGCCTGCCGTCCTCCAATACCTGTACTCTTTTGGAAAGTGAAAGTGTAAGCAAGGATAATTTATCATCTACCTCCGGCCTCTCCCTACCCAGCTCTTCCTTAATTGAGCCCATTTCAACGAAATTATTATGAATTACAGTTACGTGTTCATATGTGATCGGTAAATCAGCCCTCGGCCCGCTCACTTCCCGCAGTTTGAGCTCAAGGGAATCAAAGATGCTCCATTGTGTGTAATGTTTTATTGTGGGGGAGTCGTTTACGACCTGATATGGAACTCTCCTATATCGCTGAAATAATTCCCTCCTTTCTGCCCTATCTGGAAAACTCTGCAAGTAGGACTCTGCGGCGTCTTCGTCAATAATGGGCAAGACTTCTTCCCCTCAAGCCACTGCTCCCAATTTCTCAAGTTCAAGCTTTATGACCTTGTTGAGCATGGCGGCATACTCGAAGGGTAGTCCCCTCATTATGTCATCTACGAACCCCAGCACCAGCATGGAGACGCTCTCTTTCTCATCTATCCCCCTGTTCTGGAGGTAGAATAGTTGATCCTCGTTCATCCTCAAGGTGTGGGCTTCGTGGGCTACATCAGCGTCCTCCTCCAGGACTTGATTATGTGGATACGTGTAGGCCTTAGTTCTTTCGTCCAACATGAGGGAGTCACACTTAACGAAGGCCTTGGCTCCCTTTGCCCCCTTATCCACCCTTATCAATCCCCTGTAAACGTTGACCCCGCCGTTAAATCCGATGTTCTTGTTGACCACCTTACTCCTAGTGTCCGGGGCCGCGTGTATCATCTTGGAACCACTGTCCTTCCAGTCTCCCTCGCCACTGGCCATGGTAACTACTAAACTTGTGGATGATGCACCCCTTCCTCTCAATATTGTGGTTGGATATACCAGGCTGACCTTTGCACCAAGCGAGCCTTCAACCCACTCCACGGTGGAATTCTCGTCCGCCCACGCCCTCTTGTTGTTGAAGTTTATCACGTTTTTACTCCAGTTTTGGACGGTAGTGAACTTCAAGTAAGAGTTCTTCTTCGCGTAGAGCTCCACCATCCCATCATGGAAAGAGTCCTTCTTGAGCTGAGGGGCACTACATCCCTCTATGAAGTGAATGGATGAACCCTCATCCGCTATCATCAAAGTATGTTCGAACTGTCCCTCAAGCTCAGATCCAATTATGAAGTATCCCTCCACCGGCATTGCTACCTTAACCCCCTTGGGTACATAGACGAAGACCCCCCCGCTCCACAGTGCCGCATGAAGGGCCGAGAACTTGTGGTCTGACATTGGGAAGATCCTCATGAAATACTCCTTAGTCATGTCAGGATATTTCTTCACTGCGTCATCCATGGATAACATCACCACTCCCTTCTTTCTCACCTCTCCCTTAACGTTCTCATATATGGACTCAGAGTCCAATTGCGCCACTAAACCTCCCAGAAACTTCTGTTCAGACTGAGGAACACCTATTTTCTCATAATATCCTCTAATGTCGCTGGGTATTTCGTCCCAGCTAGACGTTTTGTCCACATCAGGTCGTACATATATTTGAAGCTGGGACACGTCCAAGTTGGACACTACGGCTGGTAACCAATTGGGAGTTGGGATCTTCTCGAAGAGTTCTAACCCCTTTATCCTTAACTTAGTCATCCACTCTGGCTCTCCCTTGGCCTTGGATATGGCCTCTATGGTACTCCTGGTGAGCCCGGACCTGACCATTCTACTGTGGAACTCTTCCTGGGATATGTTGTTGTACTTTGCCTCCACTGAGGCGTCAAGAATTTCCTTGAGATCAAGGCTGATTTTATCTGCACTCATTGAGCTTACCTCTACTTTAACAGTGTTAATGTAGCATTTAAGCTTTAGTTAGCACTGACACTGATCATCAGTTGAAGCTCAAACGTTTAAAAACTTTTACAGAGATTGTAACTAATATCCTTTTGTTTAAGGTATCCTTATAGAGATAAGCTTAGATGTTCTCCAACCCGTTGTGTTTTTATTTCATGTTCCAGTTTACGTGAATATGGTAGAGTTAGGGATACTTTTGGCGGCGTTCGGTATAACATTACTTGAGCTCTCAGAGGCCGGAGCTGTTGCCATGATATACTACGGTGTGTACAAAGGCCTCAAGCCTTTAGCGTACGCGATTGCGGGAGTCCTGACCGTCATGGTTCCAACTTTCTTAGTGGGGGGCTACATTGCAGAACTTCCCATTACCTACGTTCTTTTAGTTGCAGTCGTAATATTATTCTACTTTGGATACAAACTTTTACGAAGTGCCAGAAGGGGGTTTAGGAAGATGAGAAAGAATGGAGGAGGAGAAGAGGAAAAGGAAGGTTTAGCAGTGGTCTATACGGTGAGCGTAACCGAATCCTTTGAGGCAGCCTTGGTATTGGTAGCTCTTATACCGCAGAGTTACTCCTCCACTTTACTTGGAGCTAGCATAGCATCGGCGGTGGTGGCGTTGACTGCCGCACTGAAGGCCCAAATCATGAAGATAAGGCTACCTCATCTTAAACTGGTCCTCTCCTCCCTTCTGTTTGGGCTGGGAACTCTTTGGATAATGGAGGTGTTGGTCCCTGTCTCAGACATAATACTGATACCACTGTTCCTAATCTATCTGTTGATCAACTTCTTCATAGCTGTAAAACTATAATTAACATTAAATTACTACTAACTATAATTTGATAGAAACGTGGACGAGACACTTAGAAAACTATTTAAGGAGGTGGGATGTGTCCCAATTATGTATGCCATAACACGAGTGGGAGATTTTGCCCTTTCTGTTGTCGTTTTCTTCTCACTTTCATCTCAGTCCCCCTCGTGTAACTCGTCGTCGCAGTAACCTTCGAGGTAGATTTGTATGCTAGCTAGGCATGACAGCGAGCACTATGAAGTCCATAGAGTGCTAGTGACTGATCCAGTGGATCAGTTTCTACTTGATACACTGGAGAAGGCTGGCTTAAGCGTAGACTACAATCCCACGATTGGAAGAGAGGGACTACTGAAAGTGGTGAGTAATTACGATGCCCTGGTGGTGAGGAGCAGAACTAGGGTAGATGCGGACTTACTTTCTGAGGCAAGGAGGTTGAAGGTAGTAGCAAGGGCAGGAATAGGATTAGATACCATAGACGTAGAGGAAGCAACTAAAAGGAGGATCAAGGTGGTTTATGCTCCTGGCGCATCGACAGACTCAGTGGTAGAACTGACCATAGGATTAATGATAAGTGCGGCAAGGAGATTAGAGGACGCATTCCAGAGGACCAAGGCTGGACACTTCGAGAAGAGCAGCGGAATAGAGCTTCATGGCAAAACCTTAGGAGTAGTAGGGTTCGGTAGAATAGGCTCAAAGGTAAGCCTAGTAGCCAAAACATTGGGCATGAAAGTACTTGCCTATGACGTTATCGATCTGAGCCATGTTGCGGCGACCGTAGGTGCTCAGGTAAAGAACCTTGAAGATTTGCTGAAACTATCTGACGTCATATCCTTGCACGTTGGACTGAAGAGGGGAGACCCACCCCTTTTGGGAAGTAAGGAATTTGAGATGATGAAGAGGGGAACAATACTAATTAACACGAGCAGGGCTCAGGCTGTGGATGGAATAGCACTCTTGGAGGCCATAAAGTCAGGCATTGTAGGCTTCTACGCCACTGACGTCTTCTGGAATGAGCCACCCAAGGAGTCTTGGGAGCTGGAGCTTCTAAGACATCCAAAAGTGAGTGTCACTCCGCATATAGGTGCTCAAACTGAGGAAGCCCAGAGGCGGATCGCCGAGATAACAGCCAAGGCGCTATTGATGGAGCTAGGGAGGGGTCAGTAGTTGATTTTGGTTCCAGGTCCAGTCAATGTACCCCGATCCGTGGCTCTAGCCGCATCCACTGTAGTTAATCATAGATCTGAAGAATTCAGGGAAGTGGTAAGGGAACTAGAGGGTCTAATGATGAAGTTCTTTAGCGCAGATCATGTGGCCCTACTCTCCGGATCTGGGACTTTGGGGGTAGAGGCAATGGTGTACTCGGAACTGAAAAAAGGAGACAAGGTAATCACCTTCCCTTACGGAGAGTTTGGGAGGAGACTGGCCGACTCCCTAAAGAGGAGGGGATGTAGAGTGGTAACTATAGATCTACCTTTCGGCAAAAGACCTACGGTGGATGTTGTGGAGGCCGCATTGGACAGGGAGAAGGACGCTGAGGCAGTTGCCCTAGTACATAACGAGACTAGCTCTGGAGTTGCTATCCGTGACTTAGGGGATGTATCAAAGACGATTAAGGGGAGGGGAATGAAGGTTCTCGTTGACTCAGTGTCAGGCTTTGGAGGACATGAATTAAGGGTCAAGGAATGGGGAATAGACGCAGTAGCCTCTTGCAGCCAAAAGTCGTTGGCTTCAGTCCCTGGACTGGCGTTTGTGGCTCTATCGGAAAGGAGGGAAGTGGCAGAGGACGTTCCCAACTACCTGGATATTTCCAACTATATGAAATTCCAAGATAAGGGCGAGACCCCATTCACGGCCGCCGTGGGGGCCTTCTATGCCACTCTTAAGGCTGCACAGCTTCTGGCTAGGGAGGGACTCGAGAACAGATGGAGGAGGCATGAGGTTTGTGCTAGAATGCTTAGGGGGGGGCTTGGGGAGATGGGACTCCTTCCAATAGGTTCACATGAGGACTTCTCAAATACGGTTGTCGCCAGTTACACTAAGATACCGGCCTCTAAGCTAACCAATGCTCTAATGAAGAGGGGAATAGAGATTGCTAAGGGAATAGGGGAGTACGCTGACAAGGTAGTAAGGGTGGGCGTGATGGGCGTAGTAGACTGGAGGGCCCTCAGTGGATTAACCAGAGAATTAGGAGAGATTTTGAACATGGAAGTTAAGGGAGATTTCAAGGACTGCGTCCTTCCTCCATTCTTAGAGGAGGAGGTTAATTGGTAGAATTTTTCTGAGGGTTCTAAGTTAACTTACAAAGAAAGGGGTTAAGGGGCGGAAAGCCTCGCCTCTCGAGGAGTGATATAGCCCCCTTATATTTAAATACTTCTTTTCTTAAATTTCCTTAATGGCTAGGAGGGTTAAAGCGATCAGAGCTACAGTTTCGATGAAGATCGCTCTATCTGATTCCCTCCTAGCCCTCGTAAACAACTACGTTAAGGCACTCCGTTTCACCCTATTCTGGTTGAAAGAAAACGTGAAAAACCCGGAAGAGAAGGGAGTGCTATCGAAAGTTCACGAGGAGTTGTACGAGAAGCTAAGGGAGGAGTACAATCTACCATCAAAGGTTGCTGAGGATTGCTATAGGGAAGCTCTCGCGACGTACAAGGGTTGGTATAATAATCCTAGAAGAGGACGTTTTCCTAGAGTATACAAACCTACGGTGTGGTTAACGCCAAAAGCAAGTTATAATGTGGACTTCGACAAGATGATTGTTAGGATTGCAAGTGTTGGTGAACTACCAATCTTGGGTTATCCTAGAAACCTCAAGGAGTACATGAGTTGGAGGATGAGGGAGGCTAGGTTAGTAATAAAGGATGGGAAGGCTTTTCTAAAAGTCGAGAAGGGAGAAGAGAATGTTGAGCCAAAGGAAAGTATTGCTGTTGATGTTAATATGAGATTGTAGTGGGGAAGGATGATACTCATTATGTTAGGATCCCAACTCGCCTTGAGGAGGTTCACCACTGGAAGTCTTTAGCTGAGAGTTTGCAAAAGAAGTATTCAAGGAGGGAGAATAAGAGGATCTTGTATAGAGTCCGTTCTTTCCATTTAAAGGCTAGGAAAGTTATGGAGGA
>Ga0208548_100891_pt1 | contig 10328 bp, 11 predicted proteins | sample ECH_Chost_MetaG_FD_187133 | JGI IMG/M metagenome (GOLD analysis project Ga0208548, IMG submission 187133) | Hot spring microbial mat communities from Yellowstone National Park, Wyoming, USA - ECH_C host_MetaG (SPAdes) (version 2) | ecosystem: Environmental > Aquatic > Thermal springs > Hot... | reverse complement strand
ATATGCAAAATTAAAAAATTACCGATTAAAGAATATAGGAATTTAGAATTCGATAATGGAGGGATTACTGAAATAAAACTAGAAAATTTTAGTGAAATAATAATCTATGAAAATAAAATAGTTTAAAAAGGATTTCTAATAACCTATCTTCGCCCACTTGTAACGCTACAGTTTCAGTTTAAGTTTCTCTAGGATCTCTTTCTGTTCCTTTGTATATTCCACAGGAGCATGCGCTCCTGATGAGTATACGACTTCCCTCATTCCAGATATTGTATTCAGAGCCTGATTGTATGATATTCCAAGTTTGAACGAGATTATAGCTAAGAGTGTGTATCACAGTACCGTAAGGAACATTCTTGCCCTTGTTCCCTCTTCCGATCTTGAGAAGAATGGCTCAAGATTGGGTTTGATGTGTGAGAATGATTTCTCAACAGCATCCTTCTCCCTGTATATTTTCAGAAGATCATTCGCAGCTATGCCTGTGTTTGTTATCAGGGCAGTGTAACCAAAGCGGTTTGTCTTGCGCTGTATAGCTTTATGCTTCAACTCATATGAGAATTCCATATCGTTGAAATCGTATTTCATTTCAACAGTCTTGTTGAAACCATTCAGTTCATCTTCGAACTGCCACAGTATACCGTTCTCCTGTGCAATTCTGTATAAAACATAGGGACCTAAGTCAAGAACCATCCTCACCCCTTTCCTGTCAACAGGAGGCATCAATATCTTCTTACCATCCTTCTCCACTTCCTTCCTAATGTATTTCGCCTCCTGCCTGACCCTTCCAGTATCTCTGTCCCTGTATGACCTTACTTCGTATACGTATACGTTGCTTCCCCTGACCAGCCTCCTTGTAAATCTCACGTAATGATAATTAAATCATAATCTCTATAATCATTTTTGATGCCAGTTATAGTAAAGCATTGATTAATATGGAAATTATCATAGTTTGAAATGGCCTTTCTTCTATTTAAAGAAAAAGCATTTCAAACCATTCCTCATGAAATGATGGAAAAAATTAATTCCGTAATCTACATTTAAAACTAATGACTGGAGAAGACTCAGAATTGATATTTAAAGATGGTTTGAGATTGTATAATGATAAAAATTACCCATCTTCAAGGGAATGCCTTGAGAGGGCCATCAAAGGAGATAGCACAAATCCTGAATACCATCTCTACATGGGAAAGGTCCTCCAACAGATGAAGGAAACAAACAAGGCAGTCAAAGAATGGATAATCTCCGTTGAATTGTACAACAAGAAGATAAAAGAACATTATGACAATCATTATTACCACAACGGTAAGGGTGAGGCTCTATTAGAACTCGCATTGTTTCTAGATTTGGATGATGACATCACAGTACTTTCCCTCAACATATATTTTCTATTAGGCACAAACAAAGAGAGGGAGATGAGTGATTATTTTGAGAAGAGATGGGAACTATTTAATAATGCAATTGAGGAATTCAACACTGCGATACGATTGGACCCAGGCAATCCATCATTCCACAGGAATAAAGCTTTACTCCTGAAACTACTCGGGGAACTATTTGACAGGAAAATGAATTGCGTGGATGAATTTTATTTCGGTGATTCACTTTCAATGAGCAGGAAGATGTATGGAGAGGCCCTTAACGAATACAGGACTCTGGTAAGCATGAACCCTGAAGATATTGATTCTTACGAAAACATATGCCACATACTATACAATTTATGGCAGTATGACGATGCAATCAACTTGTGCTCAGAGGTACTGAAGACACATCAAGATGATCCGGATATGCATTTTATGCTCGGTATTCTGATGAGAAAGCTGGGGAAATATGATAAGGCTATAGAGGAATATGACAGGGCTCTCCAGTCAGACCCTGATGGACCCAATATTCACAACAATATAGGAGTTGTGTTAAATGAAATGGGAGACCTGAATGGAGCGATGAAGGAATACGAAAAAGCAATAGCAATTGACCCGGATCATTCTCTGGCGCACTTTAACAGGGGAAATATTCTCATGAAGCTTGGATGCTATGAGGAAGCTATTAGGGAATTTGATATTTCCATTCAGATAGATCCATCTTACTCATCGCCCCACCTCAATAAAGGTATATCACTCAGAAAACTGGGAAAAAAAGAAGAGGCCGACCGCGAGATAAGCATAGCCCTCAATATTGACCCCTGCATTGTTATCAAACGATCCGATTCAAATTAATCACAGACTCAGGACATTTAATATAAAGAACTTGAGAAATAGTTACATATTCTTATAGACAGGAGAGCAGATCAAATAGCGTAAGTTGAGGCAATATTATGGAAATATAATTTAAACTGGGTCAATAGGTAGAGACAATTTTTGTAAACAAAACATCCTGAGGATTAATTCGATAGATCTGAATGGTAAAGAATGGATGGACCTGATCTTTGCAAGGAGATTTATGAAAACATCGAGCATGTTAAAGGGTCTATCCCTCTTGCAATTATTTTCTTCCTACAGGGAATACTTCCATTTGTACAGAGAATTAAAGTCAAATAAATTGTGCATCCGATCCACAAGAGACCTATTGTATTTGCTCAATTCCCATACAGGGGATCAATATCCTGATATGCCTTCTCTTAATTTGTCATTGATTGGTGGCGGTTCATAAATTCCCAATCAATTCATAATATTTCGATGTCTGTTATATGTTGGACATTATGCAACACACTTGAGATTTGGTAAAATAAATTGATGCGGTGTATACTTTCATTAATATCTGCTTGGCAATTAGGTTTTTAATCTTTTCTAATCGTTATCTTTACGCCTCTCGTTTGCGGGGTGAGGTTGTGTATATACCAAGTTCAGCAGTAGGAGAAAATTGAATGAAGCAGATGCGGTAAGGGCTTCAAATGAAACTGTATAGCCGTTGCAGGGCTAAATAAATGAAGTCGCATTTGATGATGCAGAGAAGGCTGTGCATTCGTCAAAACACAGAAAAAGGAAAACTGTAGATATATCACATGTAAAGCTGGCCATAGGTTAGGGCTCAATTCTGTTGCTTAATTTTTCAGATTGTGACTGCCCTATATTCTGTAATGCTCAAAGCTTTTCTGCAATGTCGTTAAATGCACTTTCAACATCCTTTGGATCACCAAATCCTATAATAATATCCTCGTTTTCTTTCTTGCTCATTATGTCATTTGTGAATTCCTGTTCTTCAAGACTCAAATTCTGGATTTCTGCCTTTAGTATGATGAACTTGTAATTCCTTGTGCTATTGTCGAGGTAATTGCTAAGCTTCTGCATCTGTTCCTTGTTCAACTTAATTGCTATTGCCCTGCCTCCCTTCCACAAGGCAGATCTTATTGCACTATTTTTTGTATTCATAAATGCGCCAGTAACGTCAAAAAGCTGAAATGAGAACCTTTTGCTCTTGCTGTATTCTGGTGCCTTTGAGCTGTAAAGCTGCTGTATGATCAATGCACCGATAAGTAATGCGAATGAAATCCCATAATAAGCATAGAGCTTAGTTCCAAGTAGCAGACTTGAAAATAGGGCTGTTAATGCAGGGGTAGCATATGTTGCGTTAGAAGCGATCAACGGGTTAAGCATCTTCAGCGTGTAGAAATAAAGCATGGCGCCTGTGCTGTATGTTACTGCACCCAAGAAAAGGAATGATATAAACTCTGTGGCATTTATGCTTACAATGAAAGGCGAATGAAGCGCAAGCATTGCTGCAGCTACGAAAATCAGAGAAAAGATGTTGAACATGAACACCTGGCTATAGATATCGTAATTGTTGCCTTTTATGATGATGTTTGAAAATGCAATAGATAGTGCATAGCCCATAAGCATTATAATATATGGCATTTCATATTTGCCCACATTTGCACTATTGCCTGCTATCAGCACATATACGGAGGCAAGGCCAAAGAAAAGTGCTACGAGCTGCTGGGGCTTAACCTTTGTCTTTAGGAAAAATGGTAGCATGATTGCAAGTAATATGGGCCATAGCTTGCTGACAAGGCTTCCCACTACCGGATTTGTCCCGGCAATGCCTAATGTTAAAAGCAATTGCGGTAATGCATAGTTTAAAATGCCCGCACTAAAAACTGTACCTATTGCTTTCCCATTTTTTGTTATAGCAATGAACTCTTTAATCTTCTTCTTATACACAACAATTGTAAAAGACACTATGCTGGAGGTTAAGAATACAAATAACAAGAGCTGAAGCGTGCCTAATGCATTGCCCGTGCTTGTCAGTATTGGCAGAAAGGACAGTTCTATCTCTGCGATTATTATCGCAATATAGGCCTTCCACTTCATTGGTATTCTTGCATTAGTCATTTCCAGTACTCTTCCTTAAGAATATAGACCTCATGAAAAAAGTTTTCTGAACACTCTGTTATGACGGCAACAGAGTGAGAGTCGGAGAGATAGCCGGTATCTGTCTTGACCCATGAGGTCGATATTTAGACTGGCTATCCTTCCCCTTAATGATACCCTTCAATGAGGGTGGATTGAAGTATTAGGAGATTTCTCCGACTTCAGACTCTCACAACCTTTTGGAGATGTATATGCTGATAGGAATGGATGCTGAACATAATGGTAAATATAACAGAGATGGAGGAGGATGGCTCAGTTAATGAAAACTATGAGATTGAGAACAGCGAGGAAGCATGGAACACATTTGTTGAAAGGTATTCTTCCATGAAACCTGAGATAGCACTTGAACAGTTCACATCCTCTTAATACAAAGCAAAGTTTCTCAGGAATAAAGGGTTTCAAGTGCACCTGGCAGATCCTGAAAAGATTGCATTGGTGTTCCACTCCCCTAAAAAGAATGACAGGGAGGATTCATACAAGCTTGCTAAGTTACTTAGATTGGGAGAGCTACCTGAGGTTCATATTCCATCTGAATATTCAGATGAAGTGAAGTCTCTTGTCAGATACAGGAAATCCCTGGGTGAGGAAGTCACAGCCATAAAGAACAAAATTCATGCTATCCTCTCCCTGCATGGCATCACTGTGGATGCCACTGACGTCTTCGGGAAAAAAGGAATGAGGGAGATTGAGGAATCGTAACCCAAGATGAACGAGAATGAGAAGATCATCATGGACGATATGTTGAAGAGAATAGCTGACCTTTTAAACAGGGAGAGGGAGATTGAAAACAGGATAGCCTTAGCTGTGAAGGAAGACAAAAGGGTTAATCTCCTAATGACCATCCCTGGAATAAATGTGTATTCAGCTGCAGTGATAATATCGGAGATAGATGACATATCAAGATTTCCAACAAAGGAGAAGTTCGCTTCCTATGCAGGTCTTGTTCCAAGACAGGATCAGTCCGGGAAGAGGGATGTAAGAGGCCATATAACTAAGAGAGGCCCTTCTATGCTGAGATTCATCCTTGTAAATGCATCACACATTGCTGTTAAGAAATCAAAGAAGCTCAGGTCTAAATATCTCAGTATAGTTAGGAGGGTTGAAAGGAACAGGGCAATTGTTGCAGTTGCAAGGATTTTAGAGGAAATTATATTCACAATGCTAAAAAACAATTCAGAATTCATAGATAAGATTGATTCCCTTACTGAGAGGAAGATGAGATCCATGAATCAGAAGGTCATGGATGCTAAGGCATCATATAACATAGCGCAGTCAGTAAAATTAATAAGGGAGAGATTGCTTACAAAATCGTCAGAACAACTTTTTTCATAGGAGCCAGATATTAGAAATCCTCTTCATGGTTTTCTGGAACTGGTTGTGGCAATAACACGAGACCATTCTTAACTAGTTCTTCAAGAGTAAAGTTTATTAGTCATTAAAAAATAATTAATTGTGGGAGATGTAGATCAGAATTCACTCTTGCTTGTATTCAAAGAACTTCCTTTGATAAGGTCTGATTCAAGAAAAATCACGAGTATACCGTATTCTGAATTCTTAAATAACAAAGAATATTCCAATAGAAGGAGGGTTTGGTTATTTATAAAAAACGAAGACACTTACGACGGAACCTATTTTGAAGTCAACATAGGACGACACTCAAAACTACTAAAGAAATTGGTTGACTACCTAGAGGCTAATGGGTGCCGACTAGGTAAGTATGACTCAATCGGAGAAAAAAGCTATCAGATCATCGAGGGATTGATCGAAAATAAGAATCCAGAATACTGCGAAGTCCACCTAGAGACGTTGAGAGCCGAAGAAGTTGCAAGGTTAATTGTGAGTTTCCTTTCTAATGAAAAAGGTAAGATTCATATATCTGCTGGTAAATAGGGTCTCTATAAAAAATTAGATAGACTTTTAAGTGTTCCTCGAAACCATTTTGTCTGCAAGGAATTTTAGTTCCTCTCTCAGTTCTGGATCCTCAGTCAAGCGAGGAATGCTGGATATTGCTTGATTATAGTATGATTTCTTCAATTCTTCTGCTTTGTCAAGAGCTCCTGAACTTCTAATTAATTCTTTGAATTGGTTAAATTCTTCATCTGTGACGTCTCTTTTTCCTAGTACACTATTAATGAACATCTGCTCTATTTTGGATGTATTCTGTCTTGAAAATATAATCAAATGTGTTATTTTGCCTTCTTGAACATCTGATTTTACAGGTTTTCCTAATATCTGCTCATCTCCAAAAACGCCCAGAATGTCGTCCTGTATCTGAAAAGCAATTCCAAGCGGGATTGCATATTCATCAATCAAATCCATATTTTTGTAGCCGGACAAGGATGCACCAATTTTCATAGGTCCGTTAATCGTATATTCTGCGGTTTTCATTCTATGAACTTTGGTTACAGAATCTAATGAAACTTTTCCCGTAAACGGAAGAGTCATATCATTAATTTCACCAATTGCAGTCGCTTCGTATGCTTTCTCCATTTCAACTAGCGCGTTCCTTATGTTTTCGGATGGAAAATTGGCCCTTAAGAGGATTTCATGGCAGTATGCATTAGCTAAATCGGCGGCGATTATAGCGAGTCCTTCGTTTGTCTTTTTATTGAATTTAAAAACTTTGTGAAGGGTAGGAAATCCCCTTCTTAGGTCACTTTCATCTATTATGTCATCGTGTATCAGCATGTAGGATTGCATCAGTTCCAGTAGTATTGACGCTTTTATGATTTCTTCTGTAATATCAGCATTTAACAAATATCCCGCTATCATGAAAAGTGGGCGCATTCTTTTTCCACCCCTTATAGTAAAATCTTTCAATTGCTCCAAAACTTCCTTTTCAATCCCGTCTTTTCCATCTAATTTACTATCAAAGAATTTTTTTAGCTCTTCGTCAATTTTTTGTTTATAAGAAATTAAATTTAGCATAAGTTTGATATTCATTCGTGGTATTAAAAATGATGGTGTTCCACACCCTATAAATCAAAAAAATTTAATACCATATAAGATTGCATATATAATGGTCACTGAAGATATAGATCCTTTTAAAGACCCTGAGCGATATATGGTTGATCACATATTAGAATATGAAAAGCTCTGGGTGCTCGCGTATACCCCTGCATTTCTGCTCTCAGAGGAAGTGGAAATGACACAATTGAAAAAAGATTACTTTGATAAAATTTTTAAAAGGATAACGGAGAATGTTAATAAGAATCCATCCGTTGAAAGACCGAGGAAAACGATTATTTACATGTCGGAGAGTGGGTTAAAAAGTATTTCTCAAATGACAGTGACTAACAAGAAAGAGGTAATAACCAAATGGAAAACTTTAGCGGAGTACGAGAAGAACCATCATGAGGCATTAGAAATGCATGTAATAAGCGATGAATATTTGCCCTCGTTTAGTTTTATTCTTGGGGAGGTAGCAGGTATTTGGGGTACTAGGAGTCCTTATGATCTATTAATAGAGCATAGGGTAGGAGTAACTAAGGATTCTCTTTTCTCCTTGGAAAGTGAAAAATCTGGCAAGTCAAAATGGTTCCTCAGACTTCCACTCACGAAAATGCCTGAAGAGGTTGCGTGGGTGGTCAATTTCGTTCATAGGCAAGCTTATTCTACGAAATTCTATAGTTGGCTTTCAACACATGAATCTGAGTTGTTTTCGCCACCTCCAAAAATAGCCGTGATTTCAGCAATGATAGATGAACTCACTTTTTATCGGAAGGTTCTCTGTAAAGACTCCAAGAAAGTCTATGATCGTGCGTCATTAGGGTCAGGGAGAAAGGAAATAGGAATTCTTTTCCCAAATAGAGAATATGGTGGATACTCTGTCAGCAACAGTGTAGCGGAAATAATCGATAAAAATCCAACGATTGATCAATTCTGGTTCGCTGGTGTTGCCGGAGGACTTAAGGGGGAGATGCACCTATTGGATGTTGTTATTCCAAATCAAATAATTCAATTAACCTACGAAAAGATTCTCACTGAGAAACCTGAATCACCACTTAAGAAAGAACAACGGTTAATAACAATATCAAATTCCACTTATGTAATAGTTCGAACAAAGATACACGAAGTCGACCAAGAGCTAAAAGGTCTAGCAGAAACACTAAAAGAATATGTTGGAATACATCCAGACGAATGGGATAAGAGGATAAAAAAGTACTCCGAGCTGCTAGGACCAGAAGAGAAAAAATATCTATTCGATTTAATAGATAACAGACTTCCCGAAATAGTGGTAGAATTCCCAATTTGGTCCTCCGACCACAACGTAAACGATGTTAGTTTCGCAAGCCAACTCGCGACGGAATTTCATGTTAAGGCGTTTGATATGGAAAGTGGAGGGTTGGCAAGTGCGTGTCAAAAATTTAAGAAAAAGTTTTTTGTTATCAGGGGGGTATCAGATCTTGCAGACAATGTTAGAGATAAAGACGAAATAAATCAGCGTATGGCAATGGTTACTACAAGTGCAGCTCTCGAGATGCTCCTTAATATGCTCGCTGAGGGGAAGCCTTGAAAACCAATTAGACTAGAAAGAATAGCAGACGAGACCGATATAATTAAACCCCATATCTGAATAAATTAAAGGACATCTCTTACTGAACATTTTCATAATCTTTACAGTTTTACAACTTAGATGTTCGGTCATATTACCCACCTCTCTTTTCACAGAATTCCCCCCTATTTTGGCTTTTATTATTGGTTCTGAGAGTTAATTTTTGGATTGAGGAGGCATTTAATCTCAGGTAATGTGCAGATCGGATCAGTAGGTATTTATTGATTTGTGGACAAATTCAACATTTTGTCAACCTTTTCATCCTTCATTTAAATACTCTGACAGCAGTTGTTATTGGATCCATCATGTCTGGTAACATAACTATATTTAAACCACTAAGAAATGACAACCTAACATGTCAATGATATCTGTTCCAAGGAACATGAAAATTCAATCCATGAGCCCGCAGATGAAAATCGAATTTTTCACGGATGAAGAGATTGAAGGGATGAAAAATTATATTCAGATGCAATTTAAAAATAATAATAAGCGTTCTGAAATTCATAGAAGATATTTTGCCTTTATAGTTACTCTCCTTCGCACTGGAGTCAGAATAGACGAGGTCCTTCAATTGAAGGCAAGGGATTTCTCCCTGGAAAATAGTAGCGTCAGATTGAAAACATTGAAGAGGAGAGGGGAGGCATACAGGGTCATCCCCATGCATCCAGAACTGAGATCTGCGGTCCTTGAGTATTTTCTAAATTCACATATAGACCCAAGGTCAGATGAGAAGGTATTCAAGATGACCAGGCAGGGAGTGGATAAATATTTCAAGAAGATACAATCTTCCTTGAATTTCAGGATCCATGCACATAAATTTAGACATACATTCGCAGTCAGGGCAATAATGTCAGGTGTACCTCTTAATGTTCTCCAGAAGTGGCTGGGGCATGCAAGTATGTTTATTACGAATGTTTACACGGAGATAACCGGATTTGATACGAGAAGTTTCATAGAGCTGGTGAAATGAATCTATGCCCCTAACCTGAATAGGTCACAGTTATTGCATCGACCACTGAAATGATATCCCTTGTTATGAGATTGGAATTATAGAATATTAGCGTGTAAGAACCTTGCGATAACGACGCACTTATTGTTGCTCCTGTATTATCCAATGAACACCAAAGCTCGTTTGCTATAGTAGATGGATTGCTTTCTACGATGGAGAACTCAGAGGCAAATATCACGGCAGCGTTCACATCGCCGCCAAATACATAAGAACCCGTTATGGAAATTGAGTATGCCCCAGAGGGAACTGTGAAGTTGAAGTAGTATAAATACCTATGATTCAATGTTATCACCTGACCTGATTGCATCAATGTGAATTGGGGAAGGGCTGAGACGAAAACTGCGACAATGATAATGATCACAACAAGCTAGAACAGTTCTTCTCTTGATTTTTTGGAGCCGGC
>Ga0208548_100881_pt1 | contig 10410 bp, 7 predicted proteins | sample ECH_Chost_MetaG_FD_187133 | JGI IMG/M metagenome (GOLD analysis project Ga0208548, IMG submission 187133) | Hot spring microbial mat communities from Yellowstone National Park, Wyoming, USA - ECH_C host_MetaG (SPAdes) (version 2) | ecosystem: Environmental > Aquatic > Thermal springs > Hot... | reverse complement strand
CCTTATCGTGTTTGTAGCGATCCTTTGAGGGTTTGAAACATTTAGAAAGTACAACTTCAAGTTCTGGAATTGGAGTTTGTAGCGATCCTTTGAGGGTTTGAAACAAGAAATACAGCACTTTTTTTTAACTGGGTTGAAAAGTTTGTAGCGATCCTTTGAGGGTTTGAAACAAACATCAACCAATACATCACCGATCATTCTAGTCCATGTTGTTTGTAGCGATCCTTTGAGGGTTTGAAACGAGCTGTGGCTCCCCGGGAGCAAAGTTCTGCCCCTGGCGGTTTGTAGCGATCCTTTGAGGGTTTGAAACCTAAGCTAAATCGTAAGCAAATGAACAAGGCCTACACCAGTTTGTAGCGATCCTTTGAGGGTTTGAAACTCGTCGACATCTTTACTTATTTTACTGAGGACTTGTTGTTTGTAGCGATCCTTTGAGGGTTTGAAACTATGATCCGTCACCTGGCGGAGTAAATATTACTTATAGCGTTTGTAGCGATCCTTTGAGGGTTTGAAACACGATGATATGGTTCTCATTATGCCTACTTACAAATAGTTTGTAGCGATCCTTTGAGGGTTTGAAACTTTCCTCAAGTCTTCGCTGAATGGTTTTTTCACTGACGGTTTGTAGCGATCCTTTGAGGGTTTGAAACCATTTTTTACGCAAAATGACAGATTTATTGAAATTTAGTTTGTAGCGATCCTTTGAGGGTTTGAAACTATCTCCAATTTATGGATATAAATTGTGGATATCGGGTTTGTAGCGATCCTTTGAGGGTTTGAAACGATCACCTCTTCTTTCTCTTCCTTAACGCTAATTTGTGGTTTGTAGCGATCCTTTGAGGGTTTGAAACTTATTAGTTGAAGCTCTATATTTTAGATCCTTCAGAGCGTTTGTAGCGATCCTTTGAGGGTTTGAAACTGATAAAGTTGAAATTCATGGAGGATGGTCTGGTAAAGTTTGTAGCGATCCTTTGAGGGTTTGAAACAATACATCCTGAAGCTTAAACTCAGGTCTGATGCCAGTTTGTAGCGATCCTTTGAGGGTTTGAAACTTGAAATAGTACAGGATACATGACCGGCGTTACTACGGGTTTGTAGCGATCCTTTGAGGGTTTGAAACCCTCCCGGCTTTCATCTGGATCGTGAGCTGGCGAGATTGTTTGTAGCGATCCTTTGAGGGTTTGAAACCCATTCCCACCCACAGTACCACTAGATCCGCCGGTGCGTTTGTAGCGATCCTTTGAGGGTTTGAAACTCCCAACCGCATTAAGATCAATTCAAACGCCTTTCAGTTTGTAGCGATCCTTTGAGGGTTTGAAACTAGTTTTCCTGCTCCCATTTTTGGGCTATAACCGTGAGTTTGTAGCGATCCTTTGAGGGTTTGAAACTTTGGAAAGGCCCAGGATGAGGGGGAGGTTTTTCTAGTTTGTAGCGATCCTTTGAGGGTTTGAAACTGGGCTATGGTAGTAGGTGCCACGGTAGGCTGAAGCAGTTTGTAGCGATCCTTTGAGGGTTTGAAACGCCATGACGATCAAGGCCAACGGCAATAGTAGACGGTTTGTAGCGATCCTTTGAGGGTTTGAAACTTCAAACGACCAAGTGACGCAAATCATGAGCCGATTGTTTGTAGCGATCCTTTGAGGGTTTGAAACGAAGGATCAGGTCTTTATGTTGTTGGATGAAACTCGAGATCGTTTGTAGCGATCCTTTGAGGGTTTGAAACCTGGATTCCATATTCTAACCCCCCCAGGGGCGTCGTGGTTTGTAGCGATCCTTTGAGGGTTTGAAACTCATTTCCAAATATTAATTGGAGCGGTGCAAAAAATTGGTTTGTAGCGATCCTTTGAGGGTTTGAAACAGAAGGTCCTGAGACCGCTCGGCAAGAAGAAGATAGAAGTTTGTAGCGATCCTTTGAGGGTTTGAAACACAGATCCCCGTTTCGGTAGTAGAAGTCGTGGTAGTAGTTTGTAGCGATCCTTTGAGGGTTTGAAACTCATTATGCTCACAGTAATCTGAAACGTTTTTCAATGTTTGTAGCGATCCTTTGAGGGTTTGAAACAATCAGTCACGTATATCATCTGACATAGTTTAGGAGTTTGTAGCGATCCTTTGAGGGTTTGAAACAATTGATGCTGGGGAGGATCATGTTGGGAGGGATCTGTGTTTGTAGCGATCCTTTGAGGGTTTGAAACACGTCTTTATAATGCCTTCTGCGCCGGGTACCATGTTGTTTGTAGCGATCCTTTGAGGGTTTGAAACCATTTTCAATCTGGAGGAAGGAAAGAGGTCCGGGAAGTTTGTAGCGATCCTTTGAGGGTTTGAAACCAATTCCCCGAAGTTTCTGAAAAAGAAGAAGGAGGAGAGTTTGTAGCGATCCTTTGAGGGTTTGAAACTAAATGAAAATATAGCGTGTGCAAGAGAAGCGTTCTGTGTTTGTAGCGATCCTTTGAGGGTTTGAAACTTCTATAATAATTGGAGAATAAAGAATAAATATACAGGTTTGTAGCGATCCTTTGAGGGTTTGAAACCCTTTTCCACTAGATGGGGGTTTTGGGTCCTGGACTCTGTTTGTAGCGATCCTTTGAGGGTTTGAAACTAAGGTACTCAGCAAAGCCATTAGCAAAATTTGAGGAAGTTTGTAGCGATCCTTTGAGGGTTTGAAACAGGTATTCTATATGCATCATCAGGACGGCCTAAATCGTTTGTAGCGATCCTTTGAGGGTTTGAAACCATTATGGGCCATCGTGGGCGTGACGGTAGGCTGGAGTTTGTAGCGATCCTTTGAGGGTTTGAAACTCAGGACGGTACGTTGGCTAATTTACGTTACACGTTGTTTGTAGCGATCCTTTGAGGGTTTGAAACTAATGCGTACATTCCTTATCCCGCTCAGTCGAATAATCCTGTTTGTAGCGATCCTTTGAGGGTTTGAAACCATTTAGCGTGAAATTTTCGCAATAAATGAAAAAAAGTTTGTAGCGATCCTTTGAGGGTTTGAAACTTTGTTGATCAACGATCAGCTGAGACTGCTGTGCTATGTTTGTAGCGATCCTTTGAGGGTTTGAAACCTAGGACTGCTTGGAAATTGACTGGATTATTGTCAGAGTTTGTAGCGATCCTTTGAGGGTTTGAAACAATACTACAAAGTCTATATTTTGTTAGTGGTCTAAATGTTTGTAGCGATCCTTTGAGGGTTTGAAACATTTACCAACTGGGAGAGTGTACGGTAAGCGATTTGGTGTTTGTAGCGATCCTTTGAGGGTTTGAAACTAATACCCACCTATAATGAAAGGGATAACGCAGTCTGTTTGTAGCGATCCTTTGAGGGTTTGAAACTTACCTAGGGGTTAGGGGGGCTGAGGTGATCGTAACGGAGTTTGTAGCGATCCTTTGAGGGTTTGAAACTGACGGAAATAGCGTTCATAGTCCTGCCCTTCCTGTGTTTGTAGCGATCCTTTGAGGGTTTGAAACATATGGTGCGTTGATGAGTATATCATGATGGGTATGGTTTGTAGCGATCCTTTGAGGGTTTGAAACAGAATGGCGAAGAAACTATACGATTTCATGGTGTCAGTTTGTAGCGATCCTTTGAGGGTTTGAAACAGTTCCGCAAAATGTACACTTTGTTAGTGAATTTGGACGTTTGTAGCGATCCTTTGAGGGTTTGAAACTATGAAACGCCAAAATCCTTACACATCTTGATGATATGTTTGTAGCGATCCTTTGAGGGTTTGAAACAACATCTTTTTCTTCCACAATTTGGAAGTTTCGTGAGTTTGTAGCGATCCTTTGAGGGTTTGAAACAAGAGAATTTGAATGCCGTTGGATGCTTTCACGATCCCCAGTTTGTAGCGATCCTTTGAGGGTTTGAAACCTACATAGTCACTGCCGGATGTACCGCTTACTACAGTGTTTGTAGCGATCCTTTGAGGGTTTGAAACGGGTATTGCTGGGCCTGATTCGTGAACATGGCCTGTGTTTGTAGCGATCCTTTGAGGGTTTGAAACCTAACGTCGATGTTGAAAATGTCATCATCGATCTTGTTTGTAGCGATCCTTTGAGGGTTTGAAACCAGCACGCGAAGGAGGCGTGTTGAGCACTCCGCAGCAAGTTTGTAGCGATCCTTTGAGGGTTTGAAACTAACGTACCTACGTCGATCACCGTAACAGAGAACGGAGTTTGTAGCGATCCTTTGAGGGTTTGAAACTTCCCATCTGGCTCTCAACGAAGCAGGATAAGAGCCCGTGTTTGTAGCGATCCTTTGAGGGTTTGAAACTGTCCTTTGCCCTCTCGTAATAGACGTCTGACGGATCGTGTTTGTAGCGATCCTTTGAGGGTTTGAAACTTCCAGGCTCCTGAGGTATTCCCCGAAACCTTTGGCGAAGTTTGTAGCGATCCTTTGAGGGTTTGAAACTGTATAGAGATAGATAGAGAGAGTGTAACAGGCGGATCGTTTGTAGCGATCCTTTGAGGGTTTGAAACACATTCGGCTATCTGACCATTCAGGCAGGGAGTACAGGTTTGTAGCGATCCTTTGAGGGTTTGAAACAACGTAGATGTGAAGAGGTGGAGGGGACACATGAAAGGTTTGTAGCGATCCTTTGAGGGTTTGAAACAACAGATGAATGATGTTGTTCCTTCACTTGTTCTCATTATGTTTGTAGCGATCCTTTGAGGGTTTGAAACTCGAGGAAGAAGAGTAGATGGCCTTTGGAGTCCTTCCAGTTTGTAGCGATCCTTTGAGGGTTTGAAACCTGAAGTTCATTACAGTTGGAGGATTAGGGACTTTGGTGTTTGTAGCGATCCTTTGAGGGTTTGAAACATATATAATCACGTAGCTCCTCGGGAGGTTCGAGTTTGTTTGTAGCGATCCTTTGAGGGTTTGAAACTACTTGAGCGAATACGTGAGGGAGCTACTGCAGATGTTTGTAGCGATCCTTTGAGGGTTTGAAACTCTATATCTTTCAAAGATTTGAAGCACTACGAAGTCAGTTTGTAGCGATCCTTTGAGGGTTTGAAACACAATTTTTCAAAATTCTAAGAGACAAAGTGAAAGTTGTTTGTAGCGATCCTTTGAGGGTTTGAAACAACTCAACGCCAGGGAAATAAAAAACCCTACTCAGGGGGGTTTGTAGCGATCCTTTGAGGGTTTGAAACTCGTGATCGGAAATGCTACTCTTTCGGATAGCTATTCCGCGGTTTGTAGCGATCCTTTGAGGGTTTGAAACTAAGCCAAATGAATAAGGACTATCAATTGTTTGCAGAGTTTGTAGCGATCCTTTGAGGGTTTGAAACATGGAGTATGACCCGGAGACTTGGAAGATATACGAAGAGTTTGTAGCGATCCTTTGAGGGTTTGAAACCATCTCACGACTGTCACCCCCTCGGTCTTAGTTTCCACGTTTGTAGCGATCCTTTGAGGGTTTGAAACGATACCTGGAAAAAGAGAGAGAGTGATGAGAGAGATGTTTGTAGCGATCCTTTGAGGGTTTGAAACATCGAATGAGGATAATCAGAGTCTGAGGAGGCTGAGCGTTTGTAGCGATCCTTTGAGGGTTTGAAACTATTCTGTGCAAGTTTTGCATTGCAACTTCTTCATGTTTGTAGCGATCCTTTGAGGGTTTGAAACATGAAGGCAAGTATTTTCTCCAAATTTCTAAACCGAAGTTTGTAGCGATCCTTTGAGGGTTTGAAACTCTTCTACATATAGAGTATTTATATATGCATCATCATGTTTGTAGCGATCCTTTGAGGGTTTGAAACTTGAGGACTGTACTACTAATTTTAAGGATGTTGTAAGTTTGTAGCGATCCTTTGAGGGTTTGAAACATAACAAATATTCATACATGAGAATTGAAGAAAAAGGTTTGTAGCGATCCTTTGAGGGTTTGAAACTCAAGAGCGTTATCTAATTTTGGAAGACCATACATGTTTGTAGCGATCCTTTGAGGGTTTGAAACTTAATTGTATTTGCTAAACCGACAGTCGCTAAATAAACAGTTTGTAGCGATCCTTTGAGGGTTTGAAACAAGACCATCTCAGAGAAACAATACTATTGACGGGTTTGTTTGTAGCGATCCTTTGAGGGTTTGAAACATATAAGAAATAAAAAGAGACCTGGTGGGTATTTCTTGTTTGTAGCGATCCTTTGAGGGTTTGAAACTCTTCCTTTTTGGATATAAAAAGATAGGCGATAGGAAGTTTGTAGCGATCCTTTGAGGGTTTGAAACTTGTTGGATTGCGGTGAAAACGCTGAAATATATTCGTTTGTAGCGATCCTTTGAGGGTTTGAAACACCTTTCACCCTTCTCTACTCGTGCCAACGGCACTGGTTTGTAGCGATCCTTTGAGGGTTTGAAACAGGTTGTGTAAAGAAGAAGGGATAGACATAAGTCAAGCGTTTGTAGCGATCCTTTGAGGGTTTGAAACATAACCCTCTCATCACGACCGTCCGAGAACAATTTGTTTGTAGCGATCCTTTGAGGGTTTGAAACTCAACGTACCTTACCCGCAGACTAACGACCCGTACTTGTTTGTAGCGATCCTTTGAGGGTTTGAAACAAAACGTTCTCTTTCTCGGGCTCATTCTCCCGCTAAGGTTTGTAGCGATCCTTTGAGGGTTTGAAACTTCAAGACGTCATTTTCCATTCAATTCGTCTACAATTGTTTGTAGCGATCCTTTGAGGGTTTGAAACAAATTTCACGATGAAGGGCTTTCAACTAGGATAGGGTTTGTAGCGATCCTTTGAGGGTTTGAAACTCACTAAGGAGGAATATGCTAGACTCAAAGAGGAAGGTTTGTAGCGATCCTTTGAGGGTTTGAAACTATTTTTAGACTTTTAGTTTAGAACAGGGATCCATAGGTTTGTAGCGATCCTTTGAGGGTTTGAAACAAAATAGTTAGTTGAGATTGTTTTTAACTCTATAAGAGTTTGTAGCGATCCTTTGAGGGTTTGAAACATCGTGATGGGGAAGTGATAGTCCTGGTCCCTATCTAGTTTGTAGGTTTGTAGCGATCCTTTGAGGGTTTGAAACACGCTTAGGGTTTTTAAACTTATCATTACAATTTGTTGTTTGTAGCGATCCTTTGAGGGTTTGAAACAGAAGGGGAAGCCTTACGTTCCCCATAGAAGGTATGAGTTTGTAGCGATCCTTTGAGGGTTTGAAACAACACACTTGAAGAAATAGCTAAGAAGCAAGGAAAAGTTTGTAGCGATCCTTTGAGGGTTTGAAACAAAAATCGCGTCTTCTGAGAGCATGAGTTTCCTCAAGTTTGTAGCGATCCTTTGAGGGTTTGAAACAACATCAGGGATTTTGAGAACGTCTTTTCTTCTTTCGTTTGTAGCGATCCTTTGAGGGTTTGAAACTAATTGAGAGTATTGAGGAAATTGCAATTTCCTGATGTTTGTAGCGATCCTTTGAGGGTTTGAAACCCTTTCCACCTCCCTTCTTTGGGGCCCTCTCGTAAGTTTGTAGCGATCCTTTGAGGGTTTGAAACGAAGTAAACCAAGTGAAGATAGAAAATGATAAGTTACGTTTGTAGCGATCCTTTGAGGGTTTGAAACTAAATCTCGCTAATGATTCGGGCAAAACGCTATTACTGTTTGTAGCGATCCTTTGAGGGTTTGAAACAGACATTGTTCTAATTTCTCCTCAATTGTTTGAAGTTGTTTGTAGCGATCCTTTGAGGGTTTGAAACCCTTCTATTGCTATTTTAGTCATCTGTGGTAAGTAGTTTGTAGCGATCCTTTGAGGGTTTGAAACTCGAGAATCATTGAATATGGATTTCCGGCGTAAATAAGTTTGTAGCGATCCTTTGAGGGTTTGAAACCTCTTTTCGGTTTTTGTTCTTCTTTTTGTTCTTGTGTTTGTAGCGATCCTTTGAGGGTTTGAAACAGATAACATGAAAAATTTGTATAGTTGTCCATATTGTGAGTTTGTAGCGATCCTTTGAGGGTTTGAAACAACAATTAAGTTTGCCAAATCTTTTTGCATTCCTAGGCGTTTGTAGCGATCCTTTGAGGGTTTGAAACTCACAATATGGACATTTGTACTTTTGATTCCTATCTTGGTTTGTAGCGATCCTTTGAGGGTTTGAAACCAGATTTGCTAAACCAATTGATGAATTTTTCAAACCAAGTTTGTAGCGATCCTTTGAGGGTTTGAAACTCCATATTTTATCATCTCACAATTTTTTTTATCTTTCAGTTTGTAGCGATCCTTTGAGGGTTTGAAACAGATATCACATTTTTCGTAAACATAAAACAGAAAATGGTTTGTAGCGATCCTTTGAGGGTTTGAAACCAGGCTGATAAATCTTCTGAGAATGAAAATAACTAAATGTTTGTAGCGATCCTTTGAGGGTTTGAAACACTAAAAAAATTCCGTTAAACGGGGGCGATTACGCTGTTTGTAGCGATCCTTTGAGGGTTTGAAACAAAAAAATCATGAGTATTATTTTTCAGTTTTTCGAATGTTTGTAGCGATCCTTTGAGGGTTTGAAACTGATTTCTAACACATATAATAGCCCGTCATAGACCACGTTTGTAGCGATCCTTTGAGGGTTTGAAACAAAACCCCCAATTAGGGAAGTGAATGGGAGACAATGGTTTGTAGCGATCCTTTGAGGGTTTGAAACCTATTTATTTTCTGGAATTTCATAATTGTTAGTTTTGGTTTGTAGCGATCCTTTGAGGGTTTGAAACAACCTTTAGGTACAAAAGTTTCTACAGTGAGAAGTAGAGTTTGTAGCGATCCTTTGAGGGTTTGAAACAACTTTCTATAAGGGGGCTATCCATCCCCGCCCTGGAAGTTTGTAGCGATCCTTTGAGGGTTTGAAACAATTCTGCTAAACTATTTGCTATAAAATTACAATAGTTTGTAGCGATCCTTTGAGGGTTTGAAACTTGTCACGCTTGTCGTTGACGTGCCACCATTGGCTACGTTTGTAGCGATCCTTTGAGGGTTTGAAACTTAGAAGAGTTAGACAAATATGCGATAAAGAATACTCTGTTTGTAGCGATCCTTTGAGGGTTTGAAACTCATAGACCTCCAGAGTTAGGTGACCTCTGCATGAAAGTTTGTAGCGATCCTTTGAGGGTTTGAAACATTGATCCTACATCAATACAAGCTATAGGTTTCACACGGTTTGTAGCGATCCTTTGAGGGTTTGAAACCTATGCCAGCCTAGAAATGAGATTACAGAAACTCCTACAGTTTGTAGCGATCCTTTGAGGGTTTGAAACCAAATTTTCCTATTTTTCTATCTAGGCATGCAAAATGTTTGTAGCGATCCTTTGAGGGTTTGAAACTTGAAAACTGAATTTCGGGGGGTACGCCCCCCTAGCAAGTTTGTAGCGATCCTTTGAGGGTTTGAAACAAAACTTCTCCCATCAGAAATAGACTCTATTTCCGAGTTGTTTGTAGCGATCCTTTGAGGGTTTGAAACATGAAAAAGTGTAGCTGAGGTATTAAAATATGGATTTGAATGAAAGAGACTTTTAGGGGTGTTTGTAGCGATCCTTTGAGGGTTTGAAACCTAACTAGTAGAGGCGGAAGTTTTGAATTAAATGGACTGTTTGTAGCGATCCTTTGAGGGTTTGAAACACCACTGCCGTGTCACAGTGTCAGCTTCAAGTGGCGAATGTTTGTAGCGATCCTTTGAGGGTTTGAAACGTTAGTTGCTGTAGTTGGATTGAATTTTCTACCGCGTGTTTGTAGCGATCCTTTGAGGGTTTGAAACCGATCCTCTCTGAGGGATTATATTGATATGTTTGCTGGTTTGTAGCGATCCTTTGAGGGTTTGAAACTCCTCCTCTTTTTCCTCTTGCACTTTCTTCTCCTGCGTTTGTAGCGATCCTTTGAGGGTTTGAAACTCTTATCCCTTTTTTCTGTTGGGAGGTCCAGGGAGGGTTTGTAGCGATCCTTTGAGGGTTTGAAACAACTAAAGGGAGAAAAAATCCATCTTCCTGATAACATGTTTGTAGCGATCCTTTGAGGGTTTGAAACACCTTTCACCCTTCTCTACTCGTGCCAACGGCACTGTTGTTTGTAGCGATCCTTTGAGGGTTTGAAACCGAACTCCCTGGAGGAGGGGGCGTGGGAGGTGAAGGGTTTGTAGCGATCCTTTGAGGGTTTGAAACTGAAGAAGAAGAGGGATGAGGTGACCAGCCCATGGTCGAGTTTGTAGCGATCCTTTGAGGGTTTGAAACACCCCTTCTTTCCTCATCTTGAAATTTTTTAAATGTCAGTTTGTTTGTAGCGATCCTTTGAGGGTTTGAAACCGAGAGAGCTGCAGATCTTTATGCTTACTATAACTGTTTGTAGCGATCCTTTGAGGGTTTGAAACAAGCCTCCAATAGTTTTCTTCCCTTCTCTGTTATGTGTTTGTAGCGATCCTTTGAGGGTTTGAAA
>Ga0208548_100879_pt1 | contig 10428 bp, 8 predicted proteins | sample ECH_Chost_MetaG_FD_187133 | JGI IMG/M metagenome (GOLD analysis project Ga0208548, IMG submission 187133) | Hot spring microbial mat communities from Yellowstone National Park, Wyoming, USA - ECH_C host_MetaG (SPAdes) (version 2) | ecosystem: Environmental > Aquatic > Thermal springs > Hot... | reverse complement strand
AAGTTCAATAACGCGTTTTGCAAGAGTTGTAGTTTTGCCGGTACCTGGATTTGCGATAATGAGCGTGCTCTGCTCAGAATCCATCAAACCACGATAAAGATAAGCAGTGCAATTATATTAATTTTGTTATATCTTTGTTTAAAAGTGGTTAGCTTGCAGATTTTTGCTAGTTATCGAATAGAAAAACAAAATATACATTTTGAAACGGTGGAGCAAATGGCACTGTTTTATTATTGGACAACGCCCATCACTTAGAAACATATTTAAACATCTAATGTTACATATGGTGTATGGCTAAGGCAAATAACAAGACTTATAAGAATGAGGTAGAAGTTGAGGCTGCGCTTGTTAAACAATTAAACAAGAAAATAAAAAAGGGCGACTATAATATTAGGCAAGGAAAAAAATAGGACCATATATAGCAGATATAGCTATTGTATCTGAGCCAGATGGTAAAATAAGAGAGATATACGAGGTAAGACTAGACGGTAACAAAAAAACAATAAAACGTGCAGAGGCCGAACTTAGTCGTTATGCTGCTTATTTAGGGAAGGATGCCGATGTTAAGTACTTTATTGCATTTCCTGGAAAAGACGGTAATATTAAAATTCGTGAGGTACTAAAAAGTGATATTAAGGAAAACCCTGCGTATATCGAAGAAAAAAAGGAAAAAGCTATCGATGAACTTAAGTATGCATCTTTCTTTACGGCCATCATAACTGCCATTGTTTTAGTTTCTTCGATTATAGGATGGATACAATTTAATGCGGTAGAGCTTTCTTTGTACGTAATATTTATTGGTTTAATATTATTGCCATATGCTCAAGAAATAAATATATTTAACCTTATTGAGTTTAAAAGGAGCAGTAAAAAGACCAAAAAGTAATTATTAATCCAAATGAAGGACTAATTAGAACTAGGGTTACTTAACTATTAACACAAAAGGGATTGTATTCCAACTACAATCTCATCTGTGCAGCACTATGTCCTTGCCTATGTGTTTTCGTCCTACCATTTCTCTAGGTACAGTTACAAGTGGTATATAATCTGCAACTGAATATGTAATATAGCTGGGCTTACTGCAGAAAAATTTTGGAGACTAATACAGAAATGTTTATAACTCTTGTCCCAGATATTCATTTAACAGTGCATTTTAAATTTACAGCACAAATTACCTATAAACTGGTAGATTTATGGATAAAAAAGATCTCTATTTTATTGTTGCAAGCTTCTTGCTAGTTTCCTTTTCAGTTGCACTTGCATTATTAGGTGTCTCTGCGAGCACACTTCAATTGTTACAAACGGTAAGTAACAATATAAATGCACCTTTCTTATTCTCTGCACTTCTTATCACTGTTCTAACATTGCCTTTGGTTTATTTTGGCTACAAATCAAAGTTTAACCTAATAAAATATGCTTCTATATTGTTGCTAATTTTAACTTTTACTTCATGGGTATCTATATTTGCTGTATTGCTTGCTGCAATAACTGCTATAACATATATGATAATAGCCATTATCTTTAGCAAGCACAATAAAAACAACAAGCCCCTCTTATATTCAGAATTAATTTTAGGTGTTATTAGCTTATTTGCAATGTTGCCTTTTTTGGTATTTTTAATCGGTATATTTTCTTTGCCTCCATGTTATTTACATATGCCTGGTTCTTGCAATCCCGGGTTTAATATGTTTGATGGTGTGTTATTAATTCCTATTTCTGTTTTTGGTACTTTGGCTGTAGTATTAATAAAACAGGGCGCTACTCCATTTTATTCTGCTTTAAAGAGATATTACCTTATCTATAAAGAACGGAAAAAAGCCAAACCCATTGTCGCTACAATACAAAGTGAAAAAGAATTTGCCTATGTGCCATTAGAAATAAAAATTGGATTATTGATTGCATTTTTCTTTGCTATTGTTGCTGGGATCTTAATACTAGGTCTTCTGTTGTTTCTTCTTTTTGATATTACCATAATTTCAATTTTGTCGCTTCTTTTGGGCATTAGGACTGGCTATGGTTTTCTTTTATCTATTTTGCTTAGTCTACTTTTGTTGTTCTTTGTATACATTTTGATTAGAATAGGCTGGATGTGGGGCGCAGCTAATAGTGGGGATATAAAACGATTAAAAAGATTAAATTCTATAGGGTGGGCCATCGTTGCTATAATTACTGTAATCTTCGCACCTGTAGGGATTATACTTTTAATAATGCACTCGCCTATAGATAACATTAAAAGAGGGCTCTCTGTTGCTGACTTAGACAGATTAACCAAACTGAAAAAATTATACGATGAGAAGGTAATAACGAAAGAAGAATATGAAATTGAAAGGAAAAGAATATTGGGAGGCTACAAAGCTCATTAAATGGTAAACTGAATTAGGAATATCCTTTTTCTAAGACTTTTTAACTAGATCTCAAGTAATCGCCTTAATAGTTTCACTATCAATTCCTCTTATACAATGCCTGCTTATGGCTATTATGGCATTCTACTCGATGCTATAGGGTAATCTCTAACGAGTTATACCAATAAAAACCTTAACTTACTAAAAAGCTATAAACATTAAAAGCCTTGAGAAATTAGGGATAATATGTCAATCTTAATATATGGTAAGATTCTTTTCATAAATGGGCAAATAGCTTCATCAATGGCTGGAGGAGCAAAGGTAATAAATAAAAGTGAGTTTTTAGGAAGTACTGCTACCTTCAATATAAAAAATGGCGCTGTGACAATTGAGTTTGGTCCTGAAATTGAAGAAAGAGCTCAGAAATTAGGACCCTTTTGGTTATACCTCATGGCAAAAGATCTTGTGGCTCCATTTCTTTTTAGTGAAGAACTAAAAATGAACAAATGTTTGCTATTTTTTCCCGAATATTTTGAAATAGGTGGTAAAAAACAAGTATTTGACTGGCAACTTCCGAACCCCAATATACAAATAGGAGAAGTAAAACAAATAGATTTCATCAATGTTTTATTAAAAAACCTGCAACTGCGGGAGGCGATGAACGATTTCCATATAGGGCTGTTTGATATTACAAGGAGTCCAGCGCATTTTTATAGGGTAGTAGATACTATTAGCCAGATCGTTATAGGAAAACAAGGCAAACTTGAAAAATCCGAATGGGAAAAGTTTACACAAGTAATAGGGTTAACCGACAATGAAGCTGAAGAATTAGGTGCGTTAAGGCAAAAAGCAACCCTTTATAGGCATGGCACATACGATGAAAAAGGTATAGAAGACTATAATCGGTACTTTCAGATAACTAAAATTGTAATATTAAAAGCATATAATTATTTATTAAGATCAAACTAGCAGCAAACTAAAGCACTCAAAAATCACGCGTCTATATTTAACACGTTAACACTATTTAGTCATCACAATACTCCTGTATGCAACCAAATGCTAAAGTAACTCATTACAGTATAAATTAAAGTAACTTACATGCATGAAGATTAGAAACGCAGAGATAACAACTTAAAGGAAATTTTAGAAAAAGATTACCAACACAACGGAAAGGTTACATCGCGGTCTCTAATAGGGCTGAAGTAAAAATATTCAAAGTTGTAATTTCAAGACCACCACTTTATGCAATACCTCTCTATTATAGGACCACGGCTTAGAAATAATGGCCAATAGATTTTAAGAAAAGGATTCTTAGTATATAGAGAGTTAATAGTCCAGATGGATCTATCTTGAATAGCGTGCCCTCACCGCACCTAATAAATTACCTATAAATTTGGGGTGGCAGAGCTATTTAGTAGCATTGAAAAATAAGGTATCTACATGATATAAAAAATCTTAATTCTCTCTCAAGCGGATAAGATTTATAAACAAGTAAATCTAAAAATATAAATTAGAAGGGATATGGAAGAGAATAAAATGGTATTTGGTGAAAAGGAATATAATGAAGTGTTAAGGAGATTGGGCCCTGAATTAAAAAAAGAATTTTTGATAGAGGGCTTAGATAGTGAAGGTTTACCAATTTTAAAAGATCCAAAAGAATTTACAACAGGCAAAGATACTACAATCGAAAATAAAAAATACCTTATTACAACTAGAGACATAAATAACAAAAAATATTTTATAGTGATAAGAAGCAGTGGCAAATATTTCGGTGAAGATATAAGCAAAAAGACTATCACAGATATAGATAATGCGGTACCGTATGAGATCTCTAATAATAACATTTGTATAGGGTACTTTTTAACCGATCAAAACAAGGGATATTATACAGGAAGTGAAAGACTTGCAAAAATATTTTCTGGAGGTCTACTTAAAAAGGAGTTTATCCCAACAAATAAGAAAGAGGTAGATTTTAACGATTTTATTAATCGCCTTCTACAGATTCAAGGAAAATATCACATAGAGATAGAAACTATTGCTGAAGCTCAAAATGTTGGATACAAAGAATTGGAGACGATCATCCCAGACGAAAATTCCTCTGAAAATACCATTGGAAAAAAGCTGCGTGACTACCCTAATAAATTGATTATAAAAAGCTTAAATTTAAAAGAGGACTCTCCCATTCCTCCAAAAGCATTTTTAAAGATAACATTCTCTTTAAGTAAATTGTCTGAAGGCAAAAAGAGTCAGCTCAAAATAGCAAGGTTAACTCACTCAAAGAGTGACTACATATTTAAAAAATTTTATACCGCCATAAAAGAATATAATTACATTTCAGTAGACACTACAGAAAGAGAAAAGTTAGAATACTTTTTAATAAAACACAAAATACTTAAAAACTCTATAGATAGAGAGTTTGATAGTAGGATTAAAGAAATGGGTATTGCTTTAGAAAAAGGAAAATATATCATATTAAAAATAAACTCAAATAAGCTGAAAGAGACAATACGAAAATCTTTAGAAGGGACAAATGCAAGTTTAGAATATGGTCCTATCAAACTTGACACCAAAAATCTTTTGTTTTATGCGAGAAAAAAAGAAACAAAAACATTTGAAGATAACATACTTTTTAAAATTAATGCAAACAATATGCATATAAATTTACTTATATTGGGTAATTATAAAACTGAAATATTAAAAAAAGTTTTAGAAGAACCTTTAAGTAAGTTTACTTTAATAGACCCTGAAAAATATGTTCTCATCGCAAGATCGTCATATCTATTTCCATTTATTGTTGCTGATCTAAAAGGTATTTACATAAAATACTTTAAAGAGATACCGGGAGTAAGTTCTACCCCACAAACGCCCTTCTTGCTTTTGGCACAATATTTTTTGAGTGACATTAAAGGAGCATTAAAAAATGCTTTAGAAAGCGTAAGTATAAAAACCCATTTAAATGAGAACGATAGGCAGATAGTGGCTAGCATTCTTTATGATTTTTTTAAATCTTATAACAATACTTGGAAAAGTAAAAAGGATAATAAAAAAATAGGTACTTATATGGAAAGAGTTTTCTACGCTTTTCTCTTGACACTTGAAGGAGAAAAAGTAGAAAGGCTGGGTGGTAAAAACGAACCTGATGCTAAACTTGAAGATAAAGAAAATAAAATCTTATACTTATTCGATACTAAAAATTTAAAAAGTAGTTCTATAATTGATAATATAAAAGAAAAGAAAGATACTGAAAGATATAAATTCACATTTGAAAGATACGCAAGCGAGTACCTCAAAAAATATCCAAATAATGAATGGAAAGAAATTAGATTTTTATATATAATAAATGAAAAATCTGGAAGTGAAACCGAAAGCAAAATAACAAAGGAGATAATTGAACGATGTGAAGAAATTTCAAGAAAAAACAAAAAAGACATTAAAGCAGGAATTATAACTTTCGAAGAGTTATACACGCGTGTAAAGGAAAGAAAACTAGAGAACTCAGTTCTGTGGAAATACCCTCAGAACTAATATAGTATAATCGATATATTAGTAGATATTATAAACAATATTGATTATCTTCATCCTCTTTGCATTTTCAACAATCTGCTTCTTGGTTTATTTCCAAAATTCCTCTTCTAAACGGAGTTTGTTGTTTTAGCAATAGATAGATCTTCTGTTGTATTTTTTCCTTGCAGAGCCGCGCCGCATGCACAATAGTCTCTGTTGCGCTCTTTACAAAAAAGGCAGCAGCACTTTTTAGAAACCCTTTATTCTGCCTATCTCATATATTATGTTCTTTGTTTTATAAATTTATTAACAGCTTCAATAAAAACTTGTGAAACAGGTCGTAAAAACCCATTTACAATAGTTATTATACTAGGAAGGGGCTTTTTCAAAAAATATGGCACTTGTGCAGCTTCACAACAAGCGTAGCATTCTTCTCTGGCATATTACCACCAGTAGCTAATAGGTAGGAAAGAAAGAAAAAGGTTGTGAAAAAGAAGAAACCTACTCTAGTTTTATTTATAATCGAGGCAAAGCCGTAGCCGTGTGTAGTAATATTCTTCAGCCACAGCCAGTAGCTAAACTCACAAACCAGAGTCAAGCCACAGACGCATGGCATCACATAAGCCAAGTAGGTAGTGAATTTATTTAAGAAGATTGATATCTATCTGCGGCATTATGCACACCGTGAACCAACTTTGCTTATAAACCCTCCATAAGGCTTATCTACTCAGTAGATATATGGGGTATTAAGCGACAAGCTTTTAATTCTTTATTATGTTATTGTTATGATTCTATGGCGGTAAATCCAGCAGAGGATATTGTAAACGTATGGCTGCAGGAAAATTGTAGATACTTTACAAGACAAAATATTAATGTTCGGAAAAGGACACGAGTTATTAATGGAAAAAAAGTAGGTGGTGGTAGGGGTAAAGAAATTGATATTTTAGGCATGGATATATCTGGTAAAAAAATTTGGGTCGAAGTGACCGTATCACCACATCCTTATTTGGCAAAAAAAGAGGAACAAGTAAATAAAATGGTTGAAAAAGTAGAAAAAGTGTTTAATAAGGAAAAAGCAGAGGAGGTAAAGCGTATTTTTGGTACTAATAAGTTTCATAAAATGTTTGTTTATTCTAAAAAGGTATTTAGTGGTGAAACAGATAAAAAAGAAAAGCAATTCTCTGAAAGAGTCAAAGGCCTTGGTGTAGAAGCCATAGAATTTGAAAAAGTTTTAAACGAAACAATAGAAAATTTAAACTATTATAGTGTAGATCCTACAAGAATCTTCCTTTATTATGCAAAATCTTATCTTCAACCGAAGTCTACATCTAAAAGATAAGTTCAGCTAACCCTTAACACGTACATGGCACACCAATCATAATACGTAGCTACCTAATCTCGCATAAAGCTCTTTCAATTTTTAATATGTTCTATAAGTGTTTGTTGTTTACTTCCTCCATGTTTAACTATTACACCAAAATTAGAGATAAATGCTTTGGAATATGATCTATATCCTCCCCTATATACCCTACTTGTGTGGTTAATATAAAATTCCATATCTTCAGAGTTTAGTTGCTCGGCTAGTTCATCGAGATCACCATTGTATTTAATACAATAACCAGCATAGAAAGTATATTCTGATTTTTTCCATACAATAAACCTTGGCTTATATCCCATCGGCGAAACCAATATTTTTTCACCGAAAGATGTGTTTAGTCCCTGGGTTCGCCCAAATGCATACCATGGGGATATCTTTTTACCTTTATCCCGCATCAATAGTCTTTTTCTGATGGACAAAAAATAATTATAAGTTAATGGGTATAATTCTTTCAATTCCCTCTCATCCATTATAACATACTTTCCATTTGATAGTTTATATGGGAATATAATAAATCTATTCTGGTCCTCATTGCCACTTTTAAGTATTGATACTTTTACTATTGGTTTAAGTATTGATTTTTCTATTTCATATTCATTCCCATTTTTAAGTTTAATTATTGCATTATTACCTTTAAATAAAGGATTTTTAAAGATATAAAGATCATCTGCAAGCGTGGTTATTCCAACGTGTATTTCGGCAATTTCTCCAAGTTTTTGCCCCCGATTTTCTATTTCCAATATCCTATTTATTATTTCTATTTTATCCAGTATCCACCTTTCATCTATTAATTTATTAAAAGGAATACTGTCTATATATTCTAATTTATCATTATAAGTATAATACTTAAAATAGTCTAGTTTATTCGCCCTATCTAGTATTGTAATGGCACTATACGTGGTAATGCCTTGAAATAATTGCCTCTCATTAAAATTAATAATTTCCTTAATAAGTTTATTTCTTTTTAAATACTGCCTGAATAACTTCCCTGTATTGCTATAAAAATAGGTATTTGGTGTTATAAATGATAGTACGCCATTACTTTTTAATAAATTAATGCCTGCTTGGAAAAAAGCTATATATATATCAGTAGAGCCTGATTTACAAAAAGAATAATTTTTTTGAATATACTTTCTCATTTTTTCTTCAAGATTCTGAATTCTTATATAGGGTGGGTTACCTATTACAAAATCAAATTTTTGTAATAGATCCTTATTTTCTCTAATCGCCAGTGCATCCCTATTGTATAGATTAAATCTAATTTTATCTTTAATATTGTGTTTTAATAAAATACTATCAAGATTATGTTTGCAAATTTTCAATATATTAGGATCTAAATCGATGCCAAATATATTACTTTGAATTATCTTTATTTTGTCTGAACTAGAAAAGTTCTTCTTTTCAAGATAATTCAATAATCTATCTAATATAATCACCAAAAAATTGCCACTACCACAAGCCGGGTCGATAATTAGCTTTTCCTCCAAATTGTCTATATAGCCAATCCTATCTAGCATAAGGTTAACTATCCACTCTGGTGTATAAACTACACCGTGGGATTTTTCGTAAGAGATTGTTAAATATTTTGGAATGTCAATCAATTTTTTAGTCTGCATAGGTGATACACCTTCTCAAAAAAACAATTTACTGATAATTTTGTATCTAATAATTTTTTTGTTTCGGGATCTAACCCGAGGTTTTCTAAATCTGCCTTTATAAGACGCTCCTTATTTGCATCATCATCGACAATTAAAATGCCTAAAACATCTGGTTTATGTGGGTAATCGTTATCATTAAATAATTTTACATATTTGTCTATATTTTTTTGTGTCAATGTTTCAGTCTTTTTTAAATTACCCCTTTTATTGCCAGAATTTTTGTCATAATAAGGTGTATGGGCTCTTAAAATTAATAAATGAGCAAAACCTACATTTATACGTCTTATATTGGCAGTTTCGCCTAATAAATTTTCAAAATAATTATTGGAATTCTGAGCATAGTTAGATGTCACAAATCTAAAACTAATTGCTACTATGGGGTTTTTATTAACTAATACAACAATATCTTCCTTTTTTGGATAATACTTGCCAGCTATTTTATATTCTTTATCTTCATTAAAACCTAAGCTATATATTTTATATTTATTTCCCTCATTTCTATTTAGTATATTATTTATATATTGTGCTATAAATGAGTGAACTGGTTTTAATTTGGCGGTGCTTCTGGCCCCTTTTTCTTTATACTCTTCGTAAGAATTGTTTATAGCTTCCATAAATTTCGTTTCCAGATCCTCTTCCATTACTTCACCCCCTAAGTTATTATTAACTATTATTACTAGTACAAAGTATTTAAGAATTTGACTTATTAGTGGTTTGTGTTTATTTATTAAACGGCAAACATGCTGTGAGGTTTGCTATTACTGTGCCTCTGTGCAGATAGCTCCTGTTTATGTATATAATATATGCATTGGCACTTGCGTCCTCGTAGAAGCAGCCTGTAAGGTGCGTGTAGTTGAATTCGTGTGCGCTGTGTGTTGCAACATAATAATACGTTAATGCATCATTTAATCCGTCGCCCAATGGCTGGATCATTGCCAAAAACTCCAAAATCAGCAAAATTACTATTGCCAATGATTTTGCCCTATATTCTTTTATTTTTCTTACATAAAGCAGGTATATTGCTGCTAGCACTGCAAATACTGCAATGAAATATAGGGGGTATTCCATTGAGCCAAGTACAAAGCCTATCGTTGCCCATCTTGGTATGTTGAAAACATTCTGCTCCGCCAGAATGCGCTTAACAATAACTGCATTGTATGTAAGAAGCAGTGCTGTTGCTATGCTTGCTACAGTTAATGTAAACATAAGCAATGTCGCTCTGAGATAAAGCCTGTTGATGCTTGCATTCTCTTCCTTGCTAAATGGCTTTGGCTTGATCTTTGCTATTATGCTTAATTCCCTGCTATTGTAGATTACTCTAGTCTCAGGCTCATTCTTGCTTGTTTTTGTCATTTAAAACACCTTTGAAGCGTTTTCGTGTTTTCCCTTCTTGTGCTTTTCTACCTCTTTTTGATTTATTTTCAAAAGCTCATATATTGTATTTTTAAACTCGCGTGCCGTTTTTTCTTGAATCTTCTTATCCTTTTCTGAAATCTCCTTTAAAACGTGCCCATGCCTTTCTTTAATGTGTTTTTCTATTTCTCTT
>Ga0208548_100876_pt1 | contig 10443 bp, 13 predicted proteins | sample ECH_Chost_MetaG_FD_187133 | JGI IMG/M metagenome (GOLD analysis project Ga0208548, IMG submission 187133) | Hot spring microbial mat communities from Yellowstone National Park, Wyoming, USA - ECH_C host_MetaG (SPAdes) (version 2) | ecosystem: Environmental > Aquatic > Thermal springs > Hot... | reverse complement strand
TTTTGGAGCCTTTATTTTTACATATTTTATTTCAGGATTTACCATAATACCTAAATTATATAATAATGTCCAGGGGGTTGTTGTCCAAACTATATAATATGTATTTTCCATATCTTTCGATTTAAGTTTTACATAAATTGCATTTGATATTTCTTTTTTATACAGAGGATCTTCATACCCCAAATCTATTTCTTGTTTTGATAATGATGTTTGACAATGAGGACACCACCAAACAGGTTTCTTTTCTTTATATATTAATTTATTTTCATAACCCTTTGCCAAAGCTTCCCACACCCTTTCAATAAATTCATTTTTAATCGGTAAATATGGGTTATCTATATCTTGCCAATGTGCCATATCTTCATAGAATTTTGTAAATTCATTCATTGATCCATATGCAAAATTAAAGCATTCTTTAATAAATTTATCAACACCAATTTTCTCTATTTCTCTTTTATCTCTAATTTTCATTTTTTCCTCAACCTTTACTTCAATTGGTAATCCATGCATATCAAAACCAGCCTGATTCCATACATTAAATCCTTTCTTTTGATAATATCTTAATACAATATCTTTAATCGTTCTATTATAAGCATGTCCCATATGTGGAGAACCAGTTGTATATGGTGGACCTTCTAAGAATATATATCTTTTATTTTTCTCATTCTTTAAAATCCATTTTTCATATATATAATTTTCCTTCCAGAATTTCTTTATCTCTTCTTCTATATTTCTATTCCAATTCATGTTCATAGATCCGATATTCTACCATAAATTTATATATTTAAAATAAAGTATATAAGATATTTTCTTATAATAATGATTATGATAAAAATAAATAGAATGAATATGATAATATTTGGGATAATAATTTGGCTAGGAATTCTAACTTATGTATTAACTCATTCAAAAACTATATCAATAATACCATTTATAATGGGAATATTTTATTTACTTGAAAGTAATGAATCTAAATAAATAAAAATATTTTATTAAAATATTTTGAATGGAAAATGAAAAAGAAAAAACTGAAGAAAATAAAGAAAAGGAAGAATGGAAATTTAATCTTAGTTTAGAGAAATCAATAATAATAGGGCTTGTAATATTGGCAATATCAATAATTTTGGGAGCTTATATTATAGCTAATTCAATATCGAATATAAAAGTATATGGATCATCTAGTAGTTCTTCAAATGAATTGCAAACATACTTACAAACACTACCACAGGCACCATTGCCAAATATTACAAATATAGATCCAGTATATGGAAATCCAGATAATACAAATGTTGTTGTATATGAATTTTCAGATTATGCGTGTCCATATTGTGATCTATTTTATTTACAAACATTTCCACAAATTTTACAAAATTATATAGATAATGGAAAAATAGCATGGGTATATATAAATTTCCCATTATATCAAATACATCCATATGCAAATATAACATCACAATATTTAACATGTGTATATACATTATATGGATTTAATACATGGGAAGAATTTGCAAATTGGGGTTGGTATAATCAACAGCAAAATATATCATGGAATACTTTCTCAAGTCAGCAAGATGTATATAACGTATTTAATAAAGAGGCTCAGGCTTTGGGATTAAATGTTAATGAAATAGATTCATGTGTAAATAGTTCAGAATATTATAATCAAATATATAATGAAGAAAATTATGACGCAAGTGAATATGGAATTGGAGGAACCCCAACATTTATAATAGCTGTAAAAACATCATCAATTACATTTCAAACAGTCCAGCAAGTTAACAATGTATTAAATCAGTTAAAACAATATGGATTAAGTCCTTCAGTATATACAACACCAGATCAAAGTTATATAATGTTTGAGTTTGCAGGGGCTTTACCATATAATTTCTTCAATAGTGTATTACAGCCTTTAGTATCTGGCTGAATTATATATAAGTTTTTTTATAAATATAATCTTAAATGGCAAGAGAAAAACCACATATTAATTTGGTAGTAGTAGGGCATGTAGATAATGGAAAATCAACATTAGTAGGAAGGCTAATGGTATCTTTGAATTTAATAGATCCGAAAGTATTAGAAGAATTAAAGAATTTAGCAAAGGAATTTGGAAAGGAAACAGACTATTTAGCATTCTTAATGGACAAATCAGTAGAAGAAAGAAAGAGAGGATTAACAATTGATGTGGCTGCAATTAAAATACCAGCAAAGAAATATGAATTAACAATATTAGATGCCCCAGGTCATAGAGACTTTATAAAGAATATGATTAGTGGTACTGCACAATCTGATGCTGCAATATTAGTAGTTTCTGCATCACCTGGTGAAGCAGAAACAGCATTGGGTCCAGAAGGACAGGGAAGAGAGCATTTATTATTATTAAGAACATTGGGAATTCCACAAATTATTATTGCAGTATCAAAGATAGATGCTGTAAATTATGATCAAAAGAGATATGAGCAGGTAAAGAATATGGTATTAACATTGGCAAAACAAGTTGGTTATACTGAAAAACAAATAAAAGCAATTGTTCCAATTGCTGCATACTCATCAGATGAAAATGTAACACAAAAATCTCAAAAAATGCCATGGTACAACGGTCCAACAATATATGAAGCATTTGATATATTAGATGAACCTCCAAGATTGGTAGATAAACCATTAAGAATACCAATTGGTGATGTATATAATATTAAAGGTGTAGGACTTGTACCAACTGGAAAGGTAGAATCTGGAAGATTAAAATCAGGTGATAAAGTAATATTCTTACCCTCAAAGAAACCAAACGGTGTTGTAGGTGAAGTAAAATCTGTAGAAATGCATCATGAAAAATTGGATGAAGCATTACCAGGAGATAATATTGGATTTAATGTTAAAGGACCAGAAAACGGTGATATATTAAGGGGTGATGTATGTGGAAAATTGGGAGAACCATTACCAAAATTAGCAGAAGAATTTACTGCAAGAATTTATGTACTATATCATCCATCTGCAGTTGCTGTAGGATATACACCAGTAATACACATACATACTGCAGCAATAGCATGTAAAATTGTAGAAATACAATCAAAAATAGATCCAAGAACTGGTCAAGAAGTTGAAAAGAATCCACAATTCTTAAAAGCTGGAGATGCAGCAATTGTAAAGTTTGTACCAACAAAACCAGTAGTAGTAGAGAAATTCGAAGATTTTCCAAATACATCTTTGGGAAGATTTGCAATTAGAGATATGAATAAAACAATTGGAATTGGACAGGTATTAAGTGTAAAAGAAAAGCAAGTACAACAAAAGTAATTTTTTAATTTTATTTTAATTCATATTCTCAGATAATAACCTATAGGCTTAAACTTAGCTATTAACGATTAATTAAAGTAAAGAGAGGATAAAGTTGATGAAAGTTTATTGACTATGGCTTTGATTTACCTGTAACAACCGAGATCTATCCTCCTTACCTCTTAATGCGGATAAAACTAGTGCAATAGCTAAAATTCCTAACGATACGTAAAAAGCTGATTTTAAACCCGTTAAGAAAGAACTGGCTACACCACCTATTAAATTTGTAGTTCCTAGGAACACTTCAAATGCAACATATCTAGTAACAGTCACAGAGGATACGCTTATCGCTATAACATAACTTAAAAGAGTCCCTATATTTGATAAAGTTCTGGATAAGCCAGAAGCACCACCATAAAATCCTCTGGGTGCATTAGCCATTATAGCGCTATTATTAGCTGGGAAGAATAGAGAAGAACCTAAACCGCCTATTGTTGAAGCGATTATAATAACGTATAAAGGAGTATTGATCGAAAGTTGTAAATATATGAAAATGGCTAACATCATTAAAGCCAACCCAATGGTCGCAGGTATTCTAGCACCTATCTTATCCGATAATCTTCCGGTAAATGGTGCAACTAAACTGGCTAAAACGTAACCTGGAACTAATAGTAAAGATGCTTCAAAAGGCGATAAACCTCTAATCCCCTGAAGATACATTATTATAATGAATGCCGTAGCTAAATAACCAGTTGTTTGAAGAAATGACGCGAATAGAGAATAAGTAAATACTTTGCTCGTTTTAAAAGCCCTCAGATCTATTATAGGAAACTGCTGTCTCCTTTCAACTAATATAAATCCTAATAATATAATTAAACCAGCAGAGATTAAGTAAATGTTTGATAACCTCACACCTTCTCCTGCAATATAGGCAGCTCCATAGGATATTAAGGATAGTGAAGCCAATAAACTTAGCATACCTATAATATCCAGTTTAGTATTTCTTCTTTCCAGATCTTTTATATATCTTAATCCCAATATTATAGCAACAATTCCTATTGGAACGTTAATATAAAATATATATCTCCAGCCTAAGAAAGTTGTTATAAAACCCCCCAAAACTATCCCCAAAGTAGCTCCAGCATTCCAACCTATTGAAGTATATCCATAGGCTTTACCCCTTTGATTTGGAGGAAATATATCAGCAATTATAGCCCCAGAATTAGCTTGCATCATCGCAGCTCCCAGCCCTTGAACTCCCCTAAATGCTACTAAGGAAATTGCATTAGGAGAGGCTCCACAGAGAATTGAACCTAATGTAAATATTGCAAATCCTAAATTATAAAAGCGAGACCTACCATAAATATCACCTAATCTGCCTAACTGAGTTGTAAAGACTGCTATAACTAGAAGGTAAAGTATGATAACCCAAATAATTATATAAAGGTTAGTATGCAATTCTTGAGCAATAGATGGAAGCGCTAAGATTACAATAGTTGTATCTACAGCTGACATTAATGTTCCTAAAACGACGACCAACAAAGATAAGTTATTTGAATTCATAATTAATTGTTAGACAATTAACTATTTATTTTTTGGAGTGTTATTATGCAGTCATCTTATTCGATATTGAATGTAAAATTATATAAGATTTTCTCTAATAGTCTGTACTCCTCTCAAGTAAGCCTTGTTCAAGGGAGTCTTCTATCTTAAATAAATACTTGATACATGACATTAAGTAAGGTCTATTAATAATATAAAGTAGGGCATTAAATAAAAATTCGTTGTGTATTTATTTTATCTTTTTATATAGAGAATGAAAAATCTTTCAATTAAACCATTATGGGCCCGAGGGGACTCGAACCCCTGACCTCCGGCTTTCTTAGGAGCGTAGCCATATAAGGCCGGCGCTCCACCTCTGAGCTACGGGCCCTTATACATATTTTCAATTATTAATTTTTTATATTTTTTCTTATATGCATTATTTGTAATATAGAATATATGGATAATACTAAGGAAGTTGAAATTTTAGATACAGGATTTTTGGGACAAATTTTTGATGCTTCAAAAGAAGAAATTGAAAAGTTTATTAGGGAAGAAGAAAAATCCGTTATATTAGATTATGAGAAAATAAAATCATATTTAAATAATAAACAGTTAGATCTTTTATTAAATAAGACAGAAAATTTTTTAGAACAAATGGGTGTATACTTTTCTGAAAGATTAGATAGAAAAGTAAAGGTAAGAATAAAAAATCTCCCAGAAAGTTTAAGATATTTAAGAATAAGGGATATTAGATCTGAACATAAAGATAAATTAATGCAGGTTGAAGGTATAATAAAAATATCTTCAGAAGTAAGACCATTTATTATAAAAACAAAGTATTTACATGAAGATTGTGGAGGGGAATTTTGGGTTGAAAATAAGAATTTTGTAATAGAAAAACCAAAGAAATGTCCAGTATGTGGCGGTATAAAAGGGAAATTTATTGAAACAGATCATGAAACGATAGATGTACAAAGATTATTAATTGAAGAACCCGCAGATCAAATTGAAAAGGGTGAGCAACCTGCCCAAATTACTGTAATATTAAAGGAAGATCTATGTGAGCCTAGAATGGAAAGGAAAACATTGCCAGGAATAAGGGTTAAAATATATGGGATTGTAAAAGAATTAAAAAATTCAAATTTTAAAGCAATATTGGATTTATATATAGATGCAATTTATGTTGAACCTGTAGATAAAGATGTTGAAGATATATCCATATCTGCAGAAGATGAGAGAAAAATAAGAGAATTGGCAAATTCTACGGATGTATTAAGTTTGATTGCAAATTCCGTTGCTCCGGGATTGTATGGAAAGTATTATGAACTAATTAAAAAGGCAATTGCATTACAATTGGTATCTGGTGGAAAAAGGAGGAAAAGTGTTGATGAAAGAAAAAATATGCATATATTAATTTTGGGAGATCCAGGTATTGGAAAATCAAAATTATTAAGATATGTATCAGAAATTGCTCCAAAATCAAAATATGTGGTTGGAATAACATCATCATCTGTAGGTTTAACTGCTTCTGTTAGAAGGGATGAAATATTTAAAGGTGGTTGGGTATTGGAGGCCGGAGCATTGGTATTAACATCTGGGGGACTTGTATGTATCGATGAACTTGATAAATTATCTATAGAAGAATTACAATCTTTACATGAGGCAATGGAACAGCAAACAATAACAATTGATAAAGCAAATATTCATGCAACACTTAGGACAGAAACATCAATTTTAGCAGCTGCAAATCCTAAATTTGGTAGATGGGATAAGATGAAAAGTGTAGTTGATCAAATTGATTTACCACCAACAATAATTAATAGATTTGATTTGATTTTTGTTCTTATAGATGAACCAAATCCACAACAGGATGAAACAATTGTTAATGAACTATTAAAAGGTTTAAAAGAGGAAAGAAAACCACCATTGGATAAAGATTTATTAAGAAAATATATAATATATGCAAAGAAAATTGAGCCACAATGGACAACTGCAGCTTTAGATATTGTAAAGGATTTCTATATAAAATTAAGATCTAGTTCTGGAGAAGATACAATACCAATAACTACAAGGCAACTTATGTCAATAATAAGAATAGCCGAAGCTTCTGCAAAGATAAGGTTATCTCCAGTAGTTACTGAGGATGATGTAAATCTTGCAAAGGAATTATTATTATATAGCTTGAAAGAGGTTGGAATAAATCCAGAAACCAATAGATTAGATATAGATATAATAATGTCTGGAATTTCTTCTACACAAAGGCAAAAATTATCAAAAGTATTAGATATAATAAAGGATTTACAAAAAGATTTTCCAGATGGTGTTCCATTAAATGAAATATTAAATGAGTCTAAGAAATATAATTTAGAAGAAGAAAAAGTAAAAGAAACAATTGAGAAATTATTGAAGGAAGGATATATATACGAATCTGGAGATAAGAAATATAAAGCTGTATAAATATGTATTTATCAATATTTTCAAAAGATTTAAAGAATTATAAGGATAGTAAAGTTTGTTTAATTGGAAAAGTAATAGATATTCAGGAAGAAAAGAAAGTAATAAGGTTAAAATTATTGGATACATTTGGATTTTTTGATGTTGTTCTATTTGATGTTTATAATATTAAATTATTTGATACTTTATTGATTTTAGGAAATGTTTCAGAATATAATAATAATTTTTCCGTAATTGCAAGATATTTAAGTATATTAAATGGAGATGATGAAATTTTATGGAGAAAATTTTTCATTAAAAAAATAAAAAAGAATATAAAGAAAAATAATAAAGAAAATGTAATGGAAGAAAAAGATAGTGGTGAGGATAATAATATGAAAGAAAAAGAAGTAAAAAAAGAAATATATAAGGAAGAATATGATGAAGAATTGCCTGAAGAGGTAAAGTTAAGAAAGCAAATTTTAGAATTTATAAGAAATAATGATAAAGGTGATGGTGTATCTTTAAAAGATATAGAAAATTTCTTTGATATAAGTGAGGAAAAGTTATTAAATATTATAATGGATCTATTATCATCTGGAGAGATTTATGAATCTTCACCAGAAAAATATAAAGTTATATGATACCAGCATATGAAGAAATGTTAGATGAAGCATATAAGAAATTGAGTAGTATGAAAGTTCTACATAGATCTACATTGGGATCAATAAATATACCATTACCAAAAATAAATTATGTTGGAAAATGGACATCTATAGAAAATGCAGGAACAATATGTAATATAATAAATAGGGATATAAATTTATTAGCAGAATTTTTACAAAAAGAATTTAGTGTTGCGTCAAAAATTGAAGATAAAAAAATAATATTACAGAAAAGGATAGAATTTGATAAAATAAAAGTAAAGATAGATAAATTTATAGATATATTTGTTAGGTGTCCAATATGTAAAAAATTGGATACAAGATTGGAAAGGAGAGAAAGGGTATATATTATTAAATGTTTAGCCTGTGGTGCAGAAAGTCCCGTAATATATAAATTGAAATGATATTGGTAAAAAAGTATAGAGATAGTTATGGATATGTATTAGTTTTATGTGATAAAAATTTATATGGAAAAAGATTTGAGGAGGGAGAATTTGTATTAGAATTAAATGAATTTTTTAAGGGAGAAGAGAGAGAAAGAGTTGATGAAAAAGATTTTGATGATATATATTTTATATATGCTGTTGGGGAAGAATCTGTAAATATATTAAAAGAGAAAAAAATAATTGAGGAAAAGGATATTAAAAGAATTGCTGGGATACCATATACTTTTATAATTTATTTATGAAGAGGATTTGTCCATCATGTGGAAGAGAAGTTGAAAAATTATATGACGGATTATGCTATAAGTGTTATATAAAAATAAATAAAAAGGAAGAAAAAAGGGAAAAAGTATATATATGTAAATATTGTGGAAGGGTAAAATACCATAATAAATGGTATAATAATTTTGATATGGATAATTTTGAATATGAATATACTGTTTGTCCAAGATGTAAAGGTTTAAGTAAAAAATCAAATTTAATCTTGCAAATAAGAGGATATAATAAAAATATTGAAGATGAAATATTAAAAATAGCAAAGAAAAATAAAGATGTAATAAAAAAAGTAGATGAAATAAATGAAGAGGATATTGATATATATTTATATGTTGGAAAAAATAGGGTAAAAAGCTATTATAACATATTAAAAAAATATGGAGAAGTAAAATTAAGTAAAAAATTATTTAGCTATGATAAAGAAAAAGGGAATAGAAAATATATTGTAACAATATTACTAAGGGATGATGAAGATGCATAAAAAACCTTATAAAAGTTTACATAATAATAAAAGGGTATGGATTGGGAGGACCTAAAAAGAAGATTAGGAGAATTAAGGATGGAACCAGAAGAAGATGAAGACGAAGGATGGGGAGAAGAAGGAGAAGAAGATTGGGATGAGTTAGAAGAAGGATGGGATGAAGAAGAATGGTAAGCTATTAATGTTTAATTTATAATATTTTTTTAAATGTCTCTTTTCGAAGAAGAAGGAATTCCTGTTCCAAAGGATAGACAGGTTATAGGAATAATTGAAGAAGTCGTTGGTTGGGCACATGCAAGAGTGAGATGTTTTGATGGAAAAACAAGAATATGTAGGGTACCACAAAATAAGAAAATGCACAGGAATATATGGTTAAAGAAAGGTACATATGTATTAGTGGAACCATGGGAATTACAATCTGATAAAAAGGGAGATATATTATATTCATATACAGATTCAGAAGTTGAATGGTTAAAAAAGAAAGGATATTTAAAGATTGAAGAAGAGTTTTAGGGCCCGTAGTCTAGTGGCAGGACGGTGGGCTCCAGACCCATTGACGGGGGTTCGAATCCCCCCGGGCCCAAGACCGAAACAAAATTATAAATTTGATGTATTTGATATATTGCTAAATGTTTGATTTAAAATATTATTTGATGTATTTGATAAATTTTGTTGAGACGACATTATATTAAGGGTTTTTGGAGCTACAAAAATTATAACAGCCACCAAAACAACAAGTCCAATTATTAAAAAAATTATAAAACTTATAGCATCAGATCCTTTCATCTTATAGATTATGTAGCAATTGTTGGTTTTCCATTTTTTGGTGTTGTTGTACTAGATGTACTACTTGTAGATGTACTTGATGAACTAGATCCTCCATTTATTTGATTTGATAAATTATTAATTAATTGGCCCGTCTGATTTGTCTGATTTATTGCAGGATTTAATACATTATTTGTTCCAGTTACTCCCTTAGAAAATGTACCTGAAAAAAATAATATTACAAGGATTAAAACAACGAGTGCTATTATCAATATAATTATTGTATTAATTGATATAGATTGGCCTTTTTTTACCATAAATTTTTATACAATTGCCACATTTTTAAACTTTTTATAGAAATCAATTTTATGTGGATAATAAGAGAAAAATTAAAAGATTATGATATAGAATTTTCTGAACCTCCAAAAAATTTAGATTATGATATATCAATTAAATTATTCAAAGAAATGAAAAAAGGAAAAGATCCAAATATATTGGTAAATGAAATAATTGAAAAAATAAGGGAATTTATTTTAGATTATAAATTTATGAATGGATATTTAAA
>Ga0208548_100874_pt1 | contig 10451 bp, 8 predicted proteins | sample ECH_Chost_MetaG_FD_187133 | JGI IMG/M metagenome (GOLD analysis project Ga0208548, IMG submission 187133) | Hot spring microbial mat communities from Yellowstone National Park, Wyoming, USA - ECH_C host_MetaG (SPAdes) (version 2) | ecosystem: Environmental > Aquatic > Thermal springs > Hot... | reverse complement strand
CCTTCAGAGCGGAGGCCACAGCCGCCCTCCCAGCACCGCTGGCCACGCCGAGCGCCTCTTCTGGGGTGCCCGCGGAGAACACCCTGTCCCTAAGGGCGAAGCACTTCTTAACCCACGCCATACTCATGCTTCATAGATGAGGATAAGCATAAAAACATTGCGAGTCGTGAAGGGAGCCTTACCGTGAACCCACCGAATACCTCAAAGTGTCGCCACCTGAAGGCCGCCGTCCTGGTACGGACGGCCAGCCGTGGTTTAAAAGGCTGCCTGGAAAGGAGATCTAATGGCTTCAACATGCATAGTGAAAGAATGCCCACACAGGTGTGGGAACACGTTCAGGCGGCACCGCACCGCGAAAGGGGCGACCTACATTGAATGCTACGTGTGCGGTCACATCCAGGTACGACCGACACTTAAACTCTCCATGAGGCGTTAAAGGAGGTCGGTCTACCGTAGCAGGTGGGTCCCCCAAGCGGGTTTCACCGTCGGTGAAGTAGGGGGTGTGCCCCATCCCGTCTACCTGGATCTAACTTTACATTAGGCAGTGGAAGACGGAGCGGGGGGGGGGTCAGCGCTGGCGACCTGTCATACCATGTTCCCCCGATTATTTTTTAAATTTACCCCCTATGCACATCATGCCGTCTGGAGTTGAAGGCTACCTCCTCAACGGGGAGCGCGTCATAGTGGCCGCTAAGCGGTCGAAGTGGCGGGCCGGTTTCAAGCTTTTTCCAGCCATGGTGTACGTTACCAACCTCAGGCTCCTAGTGATCCAGCCCACGATGCTTGGTATGAGAAGCGACATTGCTTCGATACCCCTCGACCAGGTGAGCGCCGTCAGGTTACGTGGAGGGCTCCTCAGCACGAGCCTTGAATTCACATTCGCGGGTATGGGGAACCCTTCGGGTGTTGAGGCGAAGTGGGGCGAGGCGGGCGCAGGCATAATAGATGGGCTCACAGCCGAGCAGGCGAAGGCTATAATCGCCGCCATTGAGGCGTACAGACAGCAGCGGACGCCCGCTGAGCCCGGCAGACCGCCGGCTACTCCGGAGAGAACGCGTGCTGTGCATGGGGATTTGGAGAAGCTGTTGAAGGACGGCCTGATAACGAAGGAGGAGTATGACGACTATATACGCCGCCACGGCGGCGCGTGACCCCTGAGCGGTTCAGGCCTGAACCGCAGTCATCACCCGAGGCTTTCGGCTGGCGGCCGCATGGAGGATGAGCGCCCCGCGTCGCTTCCCTTTTTTAAATGTGGCCGAGTTTGCTGAGCGGTGGTGTGTGAAGCTTGAAGGTGTACAGGGTGAGGGTCCGCGTCCCCTTTGAGGAGGGCCTCGGCTTCGCCCCGAAGTCTGGCTCGATTTTCTTCGTTCTCTACCACAGGCTCAGGGACGAATTCGCAGTCTACCTGGGCTCGAAGGTGTCGGCGGAGAGCCTCGCCTCCGGCTTCGAGGTCGAGGAGGTTGGCTCCGTGCCGGTGCGCTACGAGTGGTCGTGTGAGCCGAGGGTTAGGGGCGACGCGTTCCTCGAGGATCCAGACGTGGTTGACATGCACTCCTTCCTCGCGAAGCTTAGGGAGGGGGAGGGGTTCGCCGCCTGGGCCTCCAGGGATCAGGTGCTCGTGGATGTTCTTGGGAGGAAGCTCGCCAACCTCCAGGAGAAGAGTAGGAGGTATGGGGGGCGCTACGACGTGCTCTACCACGAGCTCAGGGGGAAGCTAGAGAAACCGGTGTACCTCCTCGATGTCAGGGTGTTCGCAGGCTCCAGGGAGAGGGCGCTCGAACTGGCGCGGTTACTGATGGAGCACCTGCCGATGGACTTCGGCGGCGTGGACTACCGGGTTGAGAGGGGGGTCGGCGGGTTCTTCGAGGGGCCAGGGGGGATACCGAGGTTCTCGCTGTTCGGCTCCGGCAGGGACCGTCTTAACATGACGGAGGAGAAGCTCCAGGAATTCCTCGTCGTGCCCAACCCGAACCTCATACCTGTCGGGGTGGCGAGGGGCGCCCCCCTCCCCGACACGCCCCCCCTGCGGAGGGGGTTCCGCGTAGGCACGACCCCGACGGGGAAGCCTGTCTTTCTGGACCCCGAGGACTTCGAGCGCCACGCCTACATAATCGGCTCTACCGGGTCGGGTAAGACCAACCTGCTAAGGGTTCTCGTGGACGGGCTCAGGAGAAGCGACCCTGAATCCGTGATCGTCGTCCTCGATCCGCACGGCGACCTGGCTCCGAGTGTTGCCGCTAAGTATGAGGGCTCCGTGTACTTCCACCCGACGCGTTCACCCTTCACGATGAACCCCCTCAGGCTGCCCAGCTTCGGCGAGGCGGAACAGGCGAAGCTCCTCGGCATAAGCAATCTCATGGAGATATTCGAGAAGGTGTTCTGGCTGGGGGAATCGGCGGTCTACGTACGCTACATACTCCAGAACGCGATGCACGCCCTCTACTCGATGACCGCAGAGCCCACCTTCACGGACCTGTACAGGATGATACTCCTCCTGAGGAACGGGGAAATCGACGCGTCGTGGTTGGCCGGCGCAAGCGGCGCCGACGTGAGCGCCGTGAAGGAGAAGGTGGAGTTCTTCAAGAACCTCAACTCGAACAGCTTCGTCTCAGCGCTCTCCAGGCTGGAGCTCCTGGCGACGAACGGCGTCCTGAGAAAGGTGTTCGGAGGGCAGGATGTCTCCGATGACATCTTCATGAAGCCTGGGAGCACGGTGTGCGTGGACACAGGTATAACCGACGTTGGCGACGAAGCATCATACCTCATAATGGCGGGGTTCATGATGAAGGTGTGGTACCTGGCGCTTGCGGGGTGGAGCTCCGGGAGGAAGGCGAATATATATATGGTTATAGACGAGTTCCACAGGATAGCCGACCTTTCTCAAGTGGATGTGATGCTCTCCGAAGCGAGGAAGTACGGCCTCCACCTGATCATGGCCCACCAGCACACCGGGCAGCTCACAAAACAGGCGCTGGAGTCGGTCTTCAGCAACACCGGGGTCAAATTCGTCATGCATTCGCAGGGAGGCGATGTCGAGAAGCTGAAATCGGTGGACAGGGACTTCCAGAAGGAGCTTGAAACTGTGGTCCCCAACTTACCGAAGGGCGCCGCCGTGGTCTTCCTCTCTGCGAGGGGGCCGAAGGACAGGGTTGCCCCCTTCGTCGTAAACGTGGACTCCAAGCGCGACATGGAGGAAGCGGGCAGGGGGCTCAGGGTGGCCATGATGAACCGCGAGGTCGGAGAGGCGGCCGCCCACCCAAACTGGCCGACGGTGGGCGGCGCACCTGCAGGTAAAGCCGAATCCGTGAAGCCGGGGGCTGGTCCAGTGGTAAGGGTCGCCGCGAAGGATGCCGCCCCCCCGATAGCCGGAGCAGTGAAGTACAGGCCCGATGACTGGGTTTCCCCCCTCGAGCAGGACCTGCTTTACGAGGCCTACCGATGCGGGTCGGACGGCATAGCCCTAGTGGACTACTGCACGTCGAGAGCCATTCTGAGGGATCGCGCTTCCGAGGCGTCCAAGGCACTCGCGGAGAGAGGCTACGTCAAGGTGGTTTTGAAGGATCGGAAGAAGACCGTGTACTACATTGACGGCCTCTTTACTGGAATCGAGAAGGTTGCCCCAAGCAAAGAGGGTCTCGACGCGGCGAAGCGAGTCATGGAGCGTTACATCGCAGCCGACTACTATGTTTACCCCTCCGTGAGGGGCGGCGAGGAGGAGGCGCCGGACCTAATAGCGGTTCCGAAGAGGGAGGGCGACGGCGGCCTCGATTGGGCGTCTGCGGTCGCGATCGAAATTGAGAGCACGAATGAAGTGGACAAGCACCCCGACCAGGTGGTGTGGAACATGAAGAAGGGTTCCACGTCCCTGTTCAGGGAGATCCACGTATACGTGCCGCCGAAGAGGCTTTCCAGGGTGGCGGAACTCGCGAGGAAGGCCGAGGCCGGCAGCAAAGTCCACATATACCCATACCCGGCTCATGATGGGGGGGAGCCCCTATACTGGGGGGAAGAGGGTGAACCGGCTGGCGGCGAGGCCCTCCGCGAGGTAGTGAGGCTGGAGGGTATAAACGACTCCGTAAGGTTCAGACTCAATGGGCGCAACGTCCTCGTGCCGGTCGAGGCGGTCGACATACTCGAGCAGGCCGCCTGCCTCAAACAACACACCCCAGTGATCGACTGGAGAAAGGGTGAGGTCAAGGTGTCGTCGAGGATCGGTGGCTTCTCGATCAGGTTCACCGTGGATGACAGCCCACTTGAAACGCCACTAGGGCTCGCGGGCAGTGGTGCGGGGGGCTCGGCGGAGAAGGCGCCCGCCGATGATGGTGATGGCGAAGCCGACGACATGAATGGTAACAACGGAACGTATGGAGAAGAGGCGGAAGGCGGCCACGATGACAATCAAGTTGAGGAGGGGCAAGGCGGGGGACGGGGTCGGGGGGAAGCCGAATCTCCACCCGAAACGGAAGGCCGCACGAACGGGGAAGCAGAGCCGGGCGCCGAGAAGCAAAGGCAGGCGGAGGAGGCCGCTGACAGGGGCGCCGTGGGAGAAACGGGCTCGGAGCGGGCGCCTGTCTCCGCTGGCGCTAACGGGTTCTCCGGGCAGGCTGGCAAACTGATCAGCGTCACCCTGAATGGCTACAGCGCCGTAGTGGATGTTGGGGGGTACACTGGGTCGCCTGTGGACATCATCCCATCCTTAATCAACGGCCGCATCGAGGGGAGCACCATCATGGCTGCCGACGGAAAACGCTACCCGATAATCAGGCTCAGAAAGAAGAGAGAAGCATAGGCCTCCGGCACCCTCAGAGGGTATGGTGGAACCACGTGGCACTGCCAAGTCTTATTACCTTATGTATTCAAATAGTATTCTCGCACGGTATAAGTTGGGTAACATTCCGGCAATTTCTCTTCTTGGAGCAGCAAACCTGATATTTTTCGGCTTTTTAGATTACTTTAGTCTCCTCAACCCAGCTGTTAGTGGCCCCGACTGGACTAGGAGCATAGGAACCCTCATCGGGATATTTCTACTGGGTGTTGTTTCGTACTTTTTGGTTACTAGATATTATCATTCAAAGGGTATAGACGTATCATTAGCCTTTAAAGAAATACCTCCAGAGTAGTTATAGCTGAGCTGACACTAACATGTTTTTAAGGATTAACTCAGTGAATGGTACATTAGGTTACCTAAATGCGTTCACCCTAATCCCTTAATCAGCATAAGTATTTTTGATTCTTCAACGTTATCTGAATAGCTGTGTGAATTTGTGCTTCCTACGGATGTTGATCTTAGCAACCTCCACTAGATTTGATCCGGGTATACCGCTCACGCTCAGTTTCTTGACGCTCATAGGCAGCTTATGTGCCCATTTGGCAAATCCAATCATCCCCCCAAGGATTTCACAGATAACACCTTGGATGCTGGCTTATTACGGCCAGTGATGGGGCAGCGCTGTGACTCGGGGGGAGGACGCAGAATTTAACCGTTTCATCCAGCGCTTGCAGACGGGGATCCCGGAACTACACTACCTTTAAATATTGTATAGCGTATTCCCAGAATATGAGAAAGAACATCTCCCTGTTTGTTGTAACCTTAATGGCGCTAAGCGTTTTGAGTACACTAGGAGTAGTGGATACGGTGGCTCAAACCACGGCTTTCTCCGCAGCCCCCGTGAATTTAACGCTCAACACAACGGAGGTTTTACCCACCAACTACTACTATTATTACAATTTCAGCTTGCCGAACACCTACCCCAACGCCACCTTCGGCTACTACTTCAGTGTGAGTAATACCAGTGTGAGCACTGCGCTGATGACATCCACCCAGTTCAAACAGTTTAATACGACTGGGAGCTTCTCTGGTGGATACATAGCCGACCAGAACGGGACACTCAACTTCGATGGCATGCTCTTCACCCAGGGCGTATACTACCTCGTAGTCTACGCCTACCAGGCCCCAGCCGAAGTGGAAATCTACCTAAGCGTAAATAGCACCATCCAAGCCGTAAACGCAACACAGTACGTAGGCGAATTCGAAACAATACCCGCAGACGAATACATGAATATAGTCCTTCACTACGAGACATTGGGTTCGCCCTTCAACCTGACCGTGTTCGGGGTATCGAACCAGACAGTGGAGTACACGGTCATAGATGAAACCACGCAGACTAAGGTGCTGAGCTCACCACCAGTAACCGTCACAAACCTAAGCATCCAACCATTATCCTACAACTATACACTCACAAACCTAAGGCAGGGATTGTACACCCTGATAATCGGGAACCCACACAATTCACCAGCCTACGTCTACTTCGAATACCACATATACCCCAAATACGTAAACCCATACCTAAACTTTGAGTTCGAGCGAAACGGAGCACCAACGGGGCTGGCGGCCTACGGCGTGCTCAACCAGAGCGGGACACCCACCCCCTACCTAATAAACACGAGTAGCGTCTTGGGCTACGCGAACATCTCATCCATACTCGCATACAACCAGACGGCGGCGCAGCAGGCAAACCTGCCAGACCCCTACATGGCAAGCCTCCAGCTCAACCTAGTACTCGGCGTCGAAAACTCGGACGGCTCATACTACGTTTATTGGCCGCAGAACGTACCCACATTCTACACGGATAAGCAGCAGGTGCAGCTTGGAAACAACGTGCTCAACGTGTCGGGGGATGGAGCCTACCTCACCAACTCCTCTATAACATCACCCAATGGGTTTGTGATAGAGACCCAAAACGGTGGTGTAACGCAGTATTATTACGGTAACTACCTTAACCGACCGACTTGGAGCTACAGGCTGCCGTTCGCATTCATGCTACTCATGAATGAATCGGTGGTTCAGGGTCAGGGCGTGCTCATAAGCATGGGCATCGTGGTAGTCCAGAACGGCACCATCGTGACCAACCCGCAGCCCTACTGGTTTGACCGAATAATGATCCATGACCCCGCGGCGGCGGCCGCTGGATTCATAGTGTCGGGCTACCGCTACACCCCCGTGGGCGCAGCCTCCCATTTTGGGTCCTACTATGATGCCGAGCTCGTGTTCGGCGGTGGTGCGAACAGTGAGGTCACCCAGTTCGAGCAGCTATCAGCTACACTTGGCTTGCTCTACTACTCTCCGGCCACGGATAACTACACCGCCTTCCCCTCATATTACAGCTTCGGCGCGGACACAGCTGAGGCGACCACGGACGCCCACGTCTCCTACCTAGGCAGCGGCTTCGCCTCCGTATCGGCTGGCACACCAGACTACACGTACCTAGCAGCAAACAACGCGGAGGGCACCCAGACCACAACCGCGACCACTCCCCCCACAACACCAACATCTTCAGCGCCGTCTACAGCGGCGACAACCACGCAGACAAGCACCACGACGCCGCCCAACACACAGACAACCACGTCTTCATCGGCTTCTACTCCACCCTACACCCAATCCCCAATCACAAGTTCAACGAGTCAGGGTGGCTCGGCAACAGGTGGGGCAATCCTCCTAGTCATAATCATCGTGATCGTGGTTGCAGCCATAATAGCCCTAGTAAGAAGGAGGAGGCACTGAATACGGACTTCACAGACGTGTCCGATATTCAAGGCTCAAAACCCTGCCTCCACCCAACCAGACACCCGAAATGTGCCTGATACCCACCCACCCACGCGGCGAGTTGTGAGCTACCCCGCCCTTGAAGGGCGGGGTTTTGGAAGGTTTAAAAGGTTACCTTATAGCCGTAAGGTAACGTTTAAATTGGTGTTTTGTTACTTTTCATCCGTGAGAAAGAAAAAAGGTAACGAATTGCCTTCCCTTCCGTCCGCAAACCTTCCTTACAAAGAAGAGTCGGAGTGGCTCGACCGCCTCTTCGACTCATACCTCCAGGAGAAGATCAGCTTGGACGACCTGAAGAAAGGGGTGGCGCTCGTCTTCCACTCCTACGCAAAAAAAGTGAGGAGGGAAATCAGGAATCGGGTAAGAGCGGAGTTGAGGACGGAGCAGCTGAGGGCGGAGGCACGCTCCGCTGGCGGCTGGACGAATATGGAGGATAGAAGCCTGAGGGGTCATGGATCCATGACCCCAGGGTTAGCGGTGGAGGACATACTCGTGTTGAAGACCACGTGCCCCAGCTGTGGTGGGGATACCCTCAGGGTTAGCGCGCCATATGAGGTGTGGGTGCACTGCGCCAAGTGCGGTTACACGGATTCCTATAACCCTGGGTCGGAGGAGTGGGGGAAATACGTTGACATGATGCAGAGACGGCAACTCGCACTCACAGGTGGCGGCTGTTGAGCGGTGGGTCTTGGGACAGGGGCCTCGACTACGAGAAGACGAAGAAGCTTCTTGTGGAGAGGATTAAGGAGCTTCGGGGAAAGAGGGGGGTGAGGGCTCGACACGCCCTCGCGTACTCTGCGGTGCTTCTCATCCAGCTCAGGAACGGCTCACGTGTTTCCGAGGCGGCGGACGCGCTGAGGGAGTGGGTCACAACTAAGAAGAGGGAAGTTGAAGTCGCGGTAAGGAAGCACCGCACACCTGAGACGAGGAAGATGGTTATCCCCGAGGAGTTGAAGGAGGAGGACAGGCTGGATGCTTCTTCGGTTCTCGAAGCGGTCAAGCCTTCCACGGTGAAGGTTTACGCCCGCCGCTCACTCGGCTTCAACACGCATTCTTTAAGGTATGCGAGGATAACCCACTTGGCGAAAAAAGGTGTTTCTCCTTCCTTAATAGCGAAGATCACGCACCACAAAAGGCTCGACTACGTGTTAAGCTATACCCAACAGAGAACCGCGGATGAGTTGAACCGGGAAATAGACTGATTTTTCAGAGACCTCAAGGATCCGGGGTTGGTTTGTCGGGTTTTGCAAACGTAAAGTAGTTTTTGGGGCTATTTTCCTGTTTTTCGGCTATATTTTTGGCCGAAACCCGCACTCAGGAGCTGTGGAAAACTACATGTGCCATGAATACCACCACTTTGCGTACCTAGCCTCTTCCCCGCTTAAGGTTTGAACCCTTTTTAAGGTTTTTTACGCTGCTTTTTGAGGTGTCAAAGTGGATGCGCTGGGAGATGGGGTTCGAACCCTTCCGCGCGCTCTTTATCGCCTTCTTCGGTCTTCTTCCCGCTGAAGTTGCGTTTCAGAGAGGCGACTTACTCACCTTCTTGTTTGACTTTTCCGTGGTCGTCAGCGTTTCGGTGTTCTTTGCCGAAAAGTGTAGCTGTCCTCTAAAAACAGGGCTGTTGCAGCTTCTTTCGAACCAAGCGTTCTGCGCATTTCTGCTCAAAACAGACAAAAAACAAATGTTCGCGCAAAGTGTGTGTGCGTTTTTGGGCTCGATCATCGTGGCTCAGTTTTCTCTCCCCTTAGCCGTTTTTTCAGCGGCCTCCTCCCTCCTCCTTTTTCTGTCTGCGAAGGCGCAGAGAATGGGTTCACAGCCTGATGTCCAGAAAAGCCCTACTTTGGTTGAAGGGTGCTCATCGACCTCGAGCTGAGCTCCCTGAACTCCGTTGTCTTCTGCACAGTTTTCGTCGCGCCGTAGCTCGTTTCCGTTTTCTTGATGGGTAGCTTCCCTATGGTCTCAGTCACGAGTTCAAGTGAGAGTTTGTCCGTGGTACGCATGAATATGCGTGTGTTGAACGGAGATTATCGCTTTTGCTTCCTGCTCTCCGTATTTGTCATATAGCTGGGCGACTGATTGGGTGGCGGCTATTACTTTACCTCCTAAGTCGCGCGCCATGTTGAGGAAGGTCTGAAATCCGTCGGTTTTCGGAAGGACGTGGAGTTCATCGAGTATTATGTATATTTCCTTCTCCCTGAGTTTTGTTGAAAGCACCTCTCCGAAGAGTGTTGAGAGTATCGCCGTGAAAATGGGTAGGGACACCTTCTCGTTGTCGTGTCTGTACTCAAGGAGCACGACGCGGAAGGCTGGGTCGTGTAGTTCTGATGTTATACACCACTCACTTCTTTTGGAGAAGCTCAATGAGAACACCTCGGAGAGGTACATTTTGAGGAAAGAGAGCACGCCCTGTGTTTGACCCGAATCGGCTTTTATGTGTTCGAGCGCGCTCGTTGCGTGGTTCCCCATGATGCCTTCTCCAGCAACGAAGAAGGCATATGAATGGGTGGGTGCGTCCTGGCATGAGGGGGCGGAGCTGAATGGGATCAATGAACCCGTGAGGGAGTTGCATGAAGCCGTGAAGCCCAAGCTCCACTATGCATATGATAGGTATGCGGATGCGTACCTACGTGTGCCTGCGTAGAGTGAAACCCCTCTCCACCTCCGATGGCTTCGCGTGTATACCCCTCCTGTGGAGGAGCTCGAGCACCCTGGGGCTCCCAGTGTATCTAGTATCTTTAACAATGCGTAACAGGGGGCGGGCCCCTCCCCACTTACTCCCACTCCCACTCCCCGACCATGCATCCGTGAAGCATGGTTAGGGTCTGACTTCCTCCTCCCCGCCCTAAAA
>Ga0208548_100869_pt1 | contig 10541 bp, 9 predicted proteins | sample ECH_Chost_MetaG_FD_187133 | JGI IMG/M metagenome (GOLD analysis project Ga0208548, IMG submission 187133) | Hot spring microbial mat communities from Yellowstone National Park, Wyoming, USA - ECH_C host_MetaG (SPAdes) (version 2) | ecosystem: Environmental > Aquatic > Thermal springs > Hot... | reverse complement strand
AAAACGGTGAGTAAGGGTCTTCCACTCCTATAAACTCTTTTAAAACACCTATTTGACTTCCTGCAAAAACCAGTGTTATGTTTTCCATATTGTCGTAGACGTTTGCAAGAAGCTCTCTCATATCCAAAGTGGCAAATCTGAGCGTTTGCGCCTCATCGAACACGATGACCAACTTGTGCGCATGCGCCTTTGCGGCTTTGTCCAGCCTCCTAAAGAGTTCAAGCAGTAGATTTCTTGTGCGCTCTTGGGCAAGCTTAACCGTGAACACGCTCGCTATACTCACCTCCCTTACCACATCTTTCACCGTTTGAACGAAGCGTGAGCTTTTTGAGCTGGTTTCTGATGCCGAAAGTGTAAGTAGCTCAAAAATTGTACGGATGGAAATTTTTTTGTTTATTGCCGTACCACGTAAGTCAAGGTAAATATAAGGCTGCTCTAACAAACTCAACCCCACTCTGATCAAGCTTGACTTTCCTATCCTTCTAACTCCCTTCACTACGACGGGGCTTCTTTCGACTAGCGTTGAAAACTGTTTGAGCTCATCGCGTCTGTTAAAGAAGTCTTCGAGCCTTGTCTTTGGTTTTTCGCTAAATAACATACACCTGTATTTTACATACACCTGTATTTAACCCAAGCGCAGGATTCTGATTCTACCTAGATAATCTATTTGTGGCGGGCGCACGGTTCCCAAACTCAAACACCTAGAATTCACCACTTCAATTCGATGTGAGCCAACCCGATCGGTGAAGCTTCGTGCTTTTCGGCCAAACTCGCTCTACTCACGGGGTTGCTTTCCCACAGAATTTCCCGCGTACGCGGATGTAAAGAAGGCCTTCGTTGTGATTCCCCGCCTTAATGGTAGACCTAAAATCCATGTGCAGGTTACGATCAGCGCTAAGCGCTAATTTGGGTCTACCGTTAAAGGCGAGGTTTAGGTAGCTTTCTCTGCTGGCAGAATCGACCAGAACTTTAAAAGACTGCTTCTTCCACAGTTCTTTCTCTGGATTTACTCTTGACCGTGACCTGAACTCCTGTTTGGTTCTCTTAAAAGGGGCAGGGTGGGTGCCACCCGTGGTAGCCTAGTGTTGGGCTTCGCCTCCTGCTTCCTCCACCCTCCCTAGGTTTTCTCCTAGCTCTAATAGCCGCAATAGCATACGCCGAGATAAGGAGCAACCAAAGTGCGGCGGTGAGCACGTCCCAAGGTGTATTCGGGTTTATCCATTAACCGCTTATGTTTAGCGATCCAGTCCGGTTCACTATCCAAGCGTTGAATCCTCCGATCGCTTCCAGGTGGGCTGTGTCTGTGGAGCCGTTCACGCTCAGCGTGTAGCTCGAAGAGTAGGGTGTGTACCATACTAAGAGGAATGGTGTGGAGGCGTTGAGTTTGGCGTCGCATCGAAGCGCTGAGCAACTCCAGCCACCCATTGTGGGGGGCATACCATCACCCGTTGCAGCATAGGTTGACCCGTTTGGCGACCAAACATACACGCTGGGTGCAGATGTGAGCAGGGTTTGGGCGTTCACCCCGAGCAATATGTAGGCATCCCTAAGCGTATAGTTAACGGGGCGACCAGCCACAGCGACCCCGCCAAGAACCATTGTGAGCGATGTATAGGCCGCCGCGGGGTAGGCATCGTACACACATTCTTGGGGTGCCGTGAGAGGCAGCGGGTTGGGTGTACGTGTGGGGGTGTTCAAATAGAGTGTGATGTTGGATCCAGCCTGAGACGTGTTGTAGGCGTAGGAGAGGTACATCGTGGTGTTCGGCTTGCTGAGTTGGATCGGTATTCTTATTAACGCGCTGAAAACCACCCTCACCGGCGCGGCGCAGGATGGTGTGACGCCGATGTCAACTTCATGGCTCGCGGCGGCCCACCTATAAGTCAGGGTGGCATTGGAGCAACCCGTGGTTTCGATGTTTGTGAGCTTGGGTTGGCCGCTTGACGCGTAGGCTGTGAGGTTGAATACTACGTGGTAGGGTTGCTCGGGAGTCGGGTTAATCTCCACCACCCGGCTGAGCGGGTACACCGCGAACCCTGAGGGGGGGTCAACGTTGACGGTTGTGTTTTTGTCTGAAGCGGACCAGTGCGCCTCTTGTGCTAAGACCTCGTATACCCTGTCTGGACCTATGGTTGCGAGCTGCTTTATGCCTGGCGTGGAGTTGAGCTTCTCATACTGGTTTCACGCTTCAAATATTGTGACGGTTTACCGGGATGGGGTGAGTGTTGAGAGCCCGCTCACGATAGTTGTCAACGCCACCTTCCAGAACACTAACGGCAGCTGGGTGGCGCTCCCACAAGTGAGTATTGTGGGGGCCACATACACTGTGACAAACGCGTCGAACGGCGTAGAATACGCCATTAGAACGGGTTCGCCCAGACCGCCAAGCGGCTACACCATAGCTGGAGGCTCAATAGTAGCAGGGCTGATATTGGCTACAGCCCTATATAAACGTGCGGAGAAAGGGAACAGGAGCGCCAAACCCGCACCAACCCAGCCACCCCCGATCCCTGAAACCTCTGATGTGCGAGCTGAGGGTACCCTTTTGAGCCCGAAGCGGTTTTACTTGGATCGGTATGTTCAAATACCGCGGAGTGCTGCTTGAGCATTGGTTGAACAGCGATATTATCCCTAATCATCTGGCCGCTCGCCCAAGAAACCAAGCTCACAAATTTTCTTCAAAGAGAACATGGATAGATGTGGGTTTAGGAAAGTAGTGTTGATCACCTCTTCATTAATATAGCTCTATTAAGACCAACAATTTTCTGAGCGTGCACTCGAATCATACAAGCGTGGACACATCACGCTATCAACCTGCGTGAGGCTTCGCCGACGGGGAACTTATAGCTAGAGGGTGCGTTGTGTCGCTGTGGGCCGGAGGCTGCTATTGGGGCTATCAATACTCGCCTTACTCACGCCCTGGGAGGCACTCCTCTACATTATAAGGACACCCTCAGGGCTCACACTCCAGCAGGTAACGCTAACGTGGAACGTGGTATGGGTCACACTACGAGCAGCCCACCCACCCCAGCTTAGCTTCATCTTTGGGCTAAGCGCGGCGACCAGCCCACAGCGGGCACCCGGACTAATCCCCCTCGCACCCCTATATACGGTGAGCGCCGCCAAACTCGTCCTATTAGCCACCGGCGCACTTCTAATAGCAATCCACAGGCAGGTGAGGATTGGGGGCGCACTCATGTTATGCGCCCCAGCCCTAGGCATACTCTCATACGCGGTGCAGCTTGCCACGTCACCCCCCAACGCAGCCAGCAACCAATTGGGGCTAATAGTCATCCCAATCGGGTTGACCCTCTCCGCGCTCGTCGGAATACTGGCCACCATGCGTGCAAACAGCTACAACAGTCCAAAATAAGTATGGAACTCACAGAAAAAAGGAGGAAGGTATTGGGCTGGGTTCGGGGATCGTGCACTCACGTGGGCGCGGGGTGGTACGTGCACTTAGACCACGTCGAGTAGGGCCCACTGGGAGTAAGTGTGGGCGCCACATTGGACGACACGGGTGGAGAATTCGAGGGGGTGTACACCACCTCCCACTGCACGCGCAGCGCATAGTAGTAATAGTTCACGCAACTCGTGTATATATTGGGAGAGTAGGGCTGAGAAGCCAGGGTGAAGTTGGAGTCGAGCATCATATACCCATAAAAGCTCTGGTAGTTGTTAGGAAGATACATAGAGTCAACTTCGTCAACGGCTGAATCAAAGGAGGCACCATAACTGTTGCTGCTTGGCGCGAACACCCAGGTGTCGTTCGCCGTGAGCCCTGTACTCGCTAAATTAAGGCCGCTGGTTATACTCACGGGGTCGCTCACCGTGTCCATGATGACCTGAATGAGCAATTCAGCCGCGCTTTCCACGAAGTTGTAGTAGTCCAAGTTGTAACTCGTTGTGCCACTCTGAGAGGCGGGATAAGAGGTGGAGGTTTCGTAACTTATATAAGCGGACGCCTGACCGCTTTTGTAAAGCGCGTAACCGTAGTCCGTGTCCACCGCAAGCCCCTGCAACTTCAAAGCATAATCCGAAGTGGGTCCCACATGGCTGTAGGTATAGGTGTTAAGGGGCCATCCGTTAACTATTCCACTGTTCGTGGGCTCTATGCACTCGTCGTATGTCCAAGTTGTGTACCCATCAGAGTAGGGATTACCCGCGTCAGTAAAGCGTGCCGCCATATAGTATCCGCTTGGTGGGCTCTCACCGCACGGGTCGCTTGAGGGGTCGTGGAAGGATTCGTACCACGCGTAGATGAATCCCTGGAGTGTTGTGTTGTAGCCCACATCCACGAAGGGGTAGCCCCCGAGCGCCGTCAACCCCTCAGCCACGAAGAGGGGACCGGAGGAGAGCAGCGGGAGCGCGACCAAGTGGTAACCCGCGTTGTAGCCAAAGAGGTAGAAGGCGTCGTCCACCGTGGACTCGAGCGCCGCGGGTGTGGTGTTGAGGTACACGATGAAAGAGTGTGAGGCGATTCGGGCGGCGAGCGTGTAGTTCACTGGCTGGGCGCCGAAGTCGTCGAGCACGAGTGAGCGGTTGAACGCGGAGACCACCATGGGAAGCTCGGAGGGCGACGCGGACACAACCAGGCCACCCAAACCCAAAGCCTCAGCCTGCGCCACCACACCATCCACGAAGTATTTGGGGCCCACCACCACGATTCTCGCGCCAAGCTGAGTGAACGCCTAGAGTGCTGCCGAGTAGTCGGGTGGACTGCTGGGCGCGTACACTCCACCCCCGCTAGCTAACAGCCCGGCGAACTGAACAACGGGCACCAAGGACGCAGCCAAAACCACTGCTAGGGCGAGCACCGCCGGCGCACGTCTCCGGGTTATCCAGCCACCGCTTCCTAACACTGATATGGCGCGCATTGTTCAAAACTTCTTTGCTGAAGATGATATATGATTTTCGAAAATGGTAAAAAATTTATCTTGTGAAGAAAGAGGGATTTTTTGCTGTTGTGCATGACCCCCTTGTAAGAAGGATTCGTGTGCTTTATGCAGGGTGAAGCGCTCGCCGTGTTCTGTGTGCTCGTTGCGTCTGATGGCCGCGGAGTTTAGCGGCTAGCTCGTTGGTATTGGGGGAGTTCGCCATACGCCTCCTACGAAGTACTCTGGACACACGGACTGGTTTCTTATGGTTGAGGGCACAAGCAACCTATTCTCAATTATGTTTCTTATCAGTCCTTTCTTCACAGCCGAGCTAAGTGTATTGTGGTAGAATGATGTGTGTGAGGCTGGCACCTGGGATCGCACAACCAGCGCGGGGGATAACCTGCTAGCCGAGTAGGATAGTGTGTAGGGTAGAGTGTGGATTAGGGCTGCTAGCTCGCCCAGCGCATCCCAGCTGGGGGCTTCGAAAACCGTGTGTAGGAAGTTGCTTTCACCTGGCGTAAAGGGTAGAAGCCTGAATCTGAAGCCTACCAGCTTCATCTTGATGATTTTCCTAATCCTGTTTGAGACCGCGGCGGGGCTCAGCCCAAGCGTCTTCGCGATTCGCGCCCCGCTCATCCTCCCATCAAGCTCGAGCTGCTCGATGACTCTAAGGTCAAATTCGTCGAACCCTCTTCTCAAACCCGTTTTAGACTCTATGCCGGCTGAGTGGAGTGGACTTGGCTTAATGCTGGAGGTGTTAAGGTGTTCGCTGGATCCTGGTTTAAAGCGGGTTCTCGGAGGAGGGTAAACGGGGTCGCACACTGGGGTAACCCTGTAGTTTTTCAACACACCCCGGGAGATAGCGTTCTCCAGCATGGAGGTGAGCCATTCGGTTTCCCTCTCGGGCACGGCGAAGAAGCAGACTATGTGCCAATCCCCACACACGGCGACACTCTGCCAGAAGGGTCTTCCCGCTATGAGTTTAAAGCAGTCCTCGGTTCGCCCGGGTTGGGGCTCGACGTCGACTGCGAACCTCGTGAGGCCGAGCTTCGTGGTTATGGGTATGGCTACGGAGAGCGGCTGTGCGAGGCTTTCTAGACGTCGGATTGCTCTCGTCACAGTAGTTGGTGGGAGGTTGAGGCGCCTGCAGACCCGGTTTATGTTCCGCCCACCCCACCCATCAGACCAGATGGTGCACACTACTTTCAAGAGAAGTGGTGTGAGGGAGTGGTACGCTGCGGATGGGCGCTCGAGCGCCGCCTCAACGTCGCTCAAAACACCCACCACACATAGTAGTTTGGCTGGAGGCCTCCGCCCGGTTGCCCGCACACAGCTGGGTCGGGAGGTGTGGGAGTACACGCCGGTGATAAACCAAAGCTTACAACCATCAAACTGAAGACAAATAGTATGGTTAAACCTACTAGTAGGAGCACTAAAAGGGAGGTGTTAGCATAGAACCTCGGAACCATCTGTATACGGAATGTTTATTACCACATAAATTTTTCTTTCGAGGCAAAAAATTCAGATTTCTCTAAAAACTGCAAACTTTTCTACAAATAGAGACCTGTAAAGTATTTAGAATAGTGTAGGCTGGTTTGAATGCCAAATTAGGGGAGAGTACTTGATTTTTAATGTACTTGTTCTCTATGTTGGTTAGTTTTATACGAAGACAACTCTCGGAGTACCATGAAGCCTTATGTGTATCTTGATATACACTTTACTATCTAATCTGATTTTTAATAACTCTATGATTATTAAATCGTGAGTTTTCCCTCAGTATTCTTAATTTTTTTGCAAAAAAGTTAGACTTATACTATTAAAGTCATTTTATAGGTAGATGTATCATGGAGGTTGTTCGCGACATTATGGATAGGCAGGAATTGATTAGGAAATACGGGAAGAAATTGTGTCCCGACGACTTTCCTCCGGACCCGGAACCCGAGCCGTAAAGGGGGGTTCCCTCACGTTTTTCCTCTAAGATGGTTGGAGCTTGAGCTGACCTATAGTTGTAACTATGCTTGCAATTACTGTTATAACCCGCTAAATAGAGAATTCAGAAGCGAACTCAACTCGGATACATGGTGCAATGTTATTGATGAAGCAATAGAGTTGGGCGTTGAGCACTTGAGCTTTACAGGAGGTGAGCCTTTACTTAAAGCGGATAAATTATTCAAGTGCTTGGAGCATCTGAGAGCAAAGGACCAAAGGATTGCCACAAGGCTTGTCACAAATGGCTCACTTATCAGCGATGAGCTTACAAAGAGATTAAAACAGCTCGGGCTGGATATTGTACAGTATTCTTTGCATTTCGATAGAATTAATAGAGCCTTGAGCCGTTTAGGAGCACTTGACGTGGATCGTACTATTTCGGAGTACGTTGAAAAAGTGAACACGCTAAAAGGTCACGGTTTGTACGTGGTGGGTGTGGTGGTTTTATCATCAAACTATTTGAACTTCGTGTCTAAGGCTATCGACGAGGTATTAAAACGTAGTGAGATCGATTTGATGTGGGTTGAGCAGGTGTTTCTGGCCGGTCACGCAATGAAAAACTCATGGGTGATTCCAAGTCAGGAGCGTATAGCTCGCATAATTAGTGAATTAAAAGAGCTTAAGACGCATTACCCAAGTCGATTACTCATTAGAGAGCACGCGTACATTCAGGGTGTTGTACCGCTCACACGTGACACACCGAAAGAAGCGGTGGTCACACCGGTTGGCGACGTGTACCGCTTCCATAGCACCATAGGTAGACCTGAACACTTCTGTGGGAACGTGACAAGGCAAGGATTAAAGGGTGCTTGGCTTGCTTTAATTAGAGCTTACAGTAGGGGTGTATAGGGGTGCTTGTAGCCGACCTCCAAGATGTACGCAAAGTTTACGATGGAGGCGTGGTCGCTCTTAAGGGCGCTACGATTATGCTTGAGAGTGGCAGGGTTCACTGCGTTCTTGGTAGAAATGGTGCTGGTAAAACCACTCTGCTTAGAATATTGGCCACACAGCTTTCACCCACATCGGGTAGGGTTTACCTTTTCGGCTTCGATGCGCTCAAAGAGCCTGGGAGGGTAAGGGATAAGTTAGCGGTGATTCCGCAGGGTGCGAGGCTCTTACCCGTTCTCACACCCTGGGACCATGTTTTTAACTATCTGTTACTCAGAGGGTTTGGGTTCTCCGAGGCGAGGAGGCGTGCGAGGGAGGCACTCGAGCTTTTGGAGCTTGAAGAGTACTCGAATGTTTCAGCGTTAAACCTCTCCGGTGGGATGAGGCAGCGTGTTCTGGTGGCAATGTGTATATCCAGTTGCGCCGATTTTCTCTTAATGGATGAACCAACGGTTGGGTTGGACCCCTTGGCGAGGCGGAGGGTGTGGTCCGCGATATCGAAGGTTGTCCGCGAGGAGGGGAGAACAGTGCTACTCACAACCCACTACTTGGAGGAGGCTGAGGTACTATCTGAGAAAGTGGTCATCCTGCATGGTGGAAGGGTTTTATCTCAGGGTTCACCACAGGAGCTTAGAGCGGGGATACCTGAGCGTGTAAGGGTGGACATACATGGGGACGTGGGCTGCGACCTCTCGGTTTACGGTAGGGTTCGCCCCTACGGCCGTCTTGTAAGGGTTTTGACCGATGAGAAGCGGGCTGAGGAGCTCTCCGCTTTAGCATTGAAAAAGGGTTTAACCGTCGAAGTGGCGCCTGTGACATTCGAAGACGTGTTCGTGGAGCTTGTGGGGCTAGATGGAGGTGAACACGTGTGAACATTGTTAAAGGGGTGCGTAACACGCTGGTCTTGGGGTACATGCTGGGCGCGCTTTGGATCATAAGGACACCGGTCACACTATTCTTCTCACTCATCACGGCTTTTTCGCTTTCATTTCTGGTCGTAGCTATAGAAGGTCTTAGGGGGAGTCTGCCCGCAATAGCTGGGGGACTGGTCTCTGTTGCGGTTTCAAGCGGGATGACCGCGGGCTCCGACGCCACAAACTACAGGTTGAATTACCGTTTCCAGGACATCATAGTTGCCTCACCCGTCACAAGAACCGAGTATGTCGCTGGATTGGGCGTAGCACAGCTCCTATTTCACAGCCCTGGCCTGTTGGTCTACCTCACCCTGCTATACATGCTCTTCCGCCCAGCGCTTAGAAGCCTCGCACTCATCGTTTTAGTAGTTCTTGTCACATGGCTCTTTTCATCTTCACTCGGCTTTTTCTACTCGAGCTACGCGCCTAATGTGCGCCACGCGGGGCAGCTTGCGGGTGTGATAAGCAGCGCTCTCGTCGTATTACCCCCCGTTTACTACCCCGCAAGCCTGCTTCCAAAAATCCTTGTGCGCATATCACAGCTTGTACCAACCGTTGACGCCTCCGAGCTGATTAGAGGGGTCCTAACTGGCTCAGCATGGCAATACAGCATGTGGATTATCCTCCTTGTCTACACGACTACCTTCTATACACTCACAGCGAAGAAGGCCAAGTGGAGGCAGGATTGACACACATAGTCGTGACCGCGATCACTAAGATGTACACATCGCGGCAACACACATAGCAATATGTGATTAACACATCCGAACCTCCACCCACATGACTCTCGGTGGGCTACACTCCAAACATGAATAGTCAGCCTGCGGGTTCCACCCTACGTAGGCATAGGTAGGTACGCATCAGCATACCTGTCGTATGCGTAGTGGAGCTTGGGCTTCAGTGCATCATATAGGGACCTCACGGGTTCATTGATCCCCTTCAGCTCCACCCCCTCGTGTCGGGACGCACCCACCCACAAGGCTTGGGAGCACAACCGTGTCCCACCAAGCCCTCTGGGAAGCGCCCTCCATCCTCAGTACTATACTCTTCTTTCCACCCTCCCACTTTACAATGTATCCGAACCTCATCCTCATATAGAGGTTGATGGCGGCGTTGAGCTGCCTGTCCAATCGGAGCCCGCACCCACCACCCACACACGAAGACGTCTGCCCCATTCAGGTCTCTGTTCTCCCACCCACACCTAGAGCAGTAGGAGGATGAACCATAGGGGTCGAGCTCCTTCACCCCGGCCTCACCCAGCCTCCCACGAGTATCCTCGCGATGCTGCGCCAGTCACTCCTCGAAATCCTCCGGTTCCAGATACGCGAGCGCGTGTACATCGCCTGCTTTTCGAGCTCTTCGAGGCCCACCGAGCCACACACAGACTGAACAACACGCGCAATTTCTAGTTGGTGCTTCCCCGCACGGTTCCTCTCCCTCTTGGAGTACTTCGCGAGAACCCTCCCAGCCTTCTTTGACTTTGAAGCCTTCCTCTGCACACTACGCCTCTTCTCGAGGGAGGCAATATGTATGGAGGCAAGCTTCGAAGTGTCTATCCGAATCCACCCTGTTTCAGGTGAGTAGCCGTCGAGTGAGAGGAGGTTGAAGTCCCAGGCCACACCGGGTTTGCCGCCTTGATCGACATCCCCGCAGTGTACTGGTAGGTGCACCTTTTCGGGTGTGATTATGGGTTCACCCAGGCCAGCCGAGGACACCTCCCCAGGTAGAGGAAAGTACCTCTTCGAGAGGTCGAGGTACACGTACTCACCCGGCTTAACAGTCACCCTGAGCTTTTCACCCTCCAACTTGACGAGCGTCTGCTTGGCTCTGGCGAAGAGTCTTCTCGCGGTGGGCCTCCCCCGCCTCCGGT
>Ga0208548_100862_pt1 | contig 10580 bp, 13 predicted proteins | sample ECH_Chost_MetaG_FD_187133 | JGI IMG/M metagenome (GOLD analysis project Ga0208548, IMG submission 187133) | Hot spring microbial mat communities from Yellowstone National Park, Wyoming, USA - ECH_C host_MetaG (SPAdes) (version 2) | ecosystem: Environmental > Aquatic > Thermal springs > Hot... | reverse complement strand
CAAAGTTAAGCTTTCTTACACATCTAAAATTCCCGTAATATGCTAACCATCCAGGGTATCCATCCAATCTTTCAACTACTTTCTCTATTTCTTCTATACTTACATTAATGTTGAATTCATTAAATCCTCTAATAAGGAACTCTTTTGATTTCTCCTTGCTAAACGGTTGAAGATTAAGAACTGCTGGCTTTCTACCATAGAGCGGAGATGAAGGAGAAGGATTTAAAAGCTTATTGATCAATCCTACCATAGAACCTGTGAAAATGATTCTTATGTTAGAATAGGTATCCCAAATCCTTTTTAGCAATCTAAGAAAATGTATTGAGGAAACATATTGAACTTCATCTAATGCAATAAATTTATTTTTCAATCTAGAAAATATATCCTCAGCAATCCTATTCCATCTTAATTCTAAGAACTTGAGATCTAAACTTATTTCCTTAAGATAATATCCTGACTGAGAAGCTATTGAAAGAACGAAATCTTTAAACTCCCTTTTACCGCTTAAATTTACATAAATACCATCATGTTCTTTAACGAATGTTTTCACAAGACTTGATTTCCCAACCATTCTTCTTCCTAAAACTACAACCCATTCGCTTTTTAGCAATCTTTCTAACTCTTTATATTCATCATCCCTTCCAAAAAGATCTTTTCTGCTTTCCTTAGGATGAAGATCAAATAACATAGTTACCTATGTAACTAGTTACCTAGGTAACTAAAAAACTTTATGGTTGTCTCGTTTTATTTACTAAAATCTACTAACCTTAAAACTTCCTTATAAAACTCATCCTCAGCAATATAGCCATAAATGACTTTTATTCATAAAGATCTACAAACAATTAGTGTTTACCATCTGTTTTAGATGTTACAATTAGTTTCTTTCTTATAGGTTTTCAAACAATCCTTTTTTCATATTTCCTCCAACCAAATACATATCTTTTTCAGATGTATAGAATTTACCTTCAATAATTATAACCGTATAATCATTTAACAATATAGAATTCATATTCTTTGTTCTCCCTGTCAAATTTTCCTTTAATATATATGGGGAAGCTGGAGAACATCATAAACCTATAGGAGAGATGAAGTTCGGTTTAGACTCATGTAAGAAGGATGAATAGAAATTTAAAGAAACTTGTCTTTAGATTTACAAAGATAGTCTTGCAAGAATAGAGGATGTAAGAAAAATAAGAAAAATTTTAGGTATATAGACCTTTTGAATTTAGATGAAATAATAAAGAGATACAAAGAATATGATAAGAAATTTTATGCTCTATATTGTATATCAAATTCAATATCTTTTTTATAAGTTTTGAACTCCACTTTTAAACTTAATTATATAGATTAGTAATATCATATTAAATATAAAGTTGAATTTAGAGAAAGATAAATATTTTCCTCAGATCAATAATAATTTAAATATAAAAATTTGACATTTAAATCACTCTTTTAAATAGTTAGTTGAACTTTTAGTAAAGGAAGTTCTAGCTATATGAGAACTTTAAAATTTTACGGAACAAATGAACATTCTCTGACCCCCGCCTTAAAGAGCGAATGCTTTCATTTGTGTAAACTTATAAGTGTATCTTTTACATTACTCTATCTAGATAACCATCCCCTTTAATATGTTAAGCTTTAATTCATTTCAATCTTTATTTTAATATGATAAATGTTTGAGATACCGAGCAAGAAACTCTTTGAGAAACTGAGAGAGGAAGCTTTAAAGAAGGATTTATCAATTGAGGAACTTGTTGTAGAAATTCTTTCGAAAGTACTCAATCATCCTTTAGATCCTATCGAAAAAGTGGAACTTCATCTTAAGCTTGCTGATAAATTCTTAAGAGAGGCTGAGGAATTCTTAGCTAAGGGTGATTATGTTCAAGCGTCAGAGAAAGGTTGGGGTGTAGCTGCTCAAATGATCAAAGCTATAGCAACTAAGGAAAATTTGGAGCTTAGAAGTCACGCTAGCTTATGGGAATATTTAGATAAACTTGCTGAAAAACTTCAAGATGTTGAGTTAAGAAGATTATGGTGGACAGCTAATAATCTTCATCAGAACTTCTGCGAAAGCTGGATGACTCCAAGAGATGTTAAATATGCAATAGAAGATGTTAAGAAGTTTGCGGAAAAGCTGAAGAAGCTTTTGTAAAGTTAATTCATTTTAAGTTACTTTAGTAGATCATAGATTCTGATGAAATCTAAATGGGACGTGGAAGAAGAATAAATTAATCATCAAACTGGAAGAATAAATGATTTGGAATGTGTCTTGAATATTTTTCCGCACAGAAAATTAATTCCGTAGCTGAGGAAGATAACTATTCTTTGGAATCGAAAGCGTTCGATTACTTTCTTACTCGAAATTTTTTTCTTAGCTTACTTGCTTATTTAAAGCATCAAGTCAAGTCCGTTATATAAAAAATTTAAAATTCTATATGAAGTTTCTCATAAAATAAAGATGTGGAAATTTTAAAAAAAGTGGATAAGCAAGGTAGATTGGTATTTCCAAAAAAATGGAGGGAAAAATATTTAAAGGATGGTATAGTTTTGATGAAAATTGAAGGAGAGAAAATAATTATTGAACCTTCAAAAAAGATTGATCTCACAAAGTTTTTTGACTCAATTGAAGTAAACATCCAATCTGATCTTTCAGAATGGAAAAGAGTAAAAAGAGAATTGTATGAAGTTCGTTGATGCAAGTGTATTTGTACATGCTTTCATAAAGCCAAAGAGGGAACTTAAACCCCATGAAGTTAAAATAAAACAGGCAGCTCAAAAAATAGTAAAGAGGATTAATGAAGGAGAGAAAATAGCTATTTCGGTTGCAAATATGACTGAAATAGCTAATCTCTTAGAAGCCTATATGTCTTTAGATGAAGCCCTCTCAATCGAAGAATTTTTAATTCGGAGTGCTAAATTGGTAACCGTAAACAAACAACAATATTTCGAAGCACTTAAGATAGCAAAAGAAAAAAGAGTAGGTCTGAATGATGCTCTAACTTATGTACTGACCTCCTCCCCGCGCTGAAGGGCGAGGGTTCCCCTCAATTGATTCGGAGTTACATCTCGCATATGAGGGGCAGTCGAGAGACTCAGAGAACCTCTACCGTTTAAATTCATTATTGCAATAATATCACGATCATTTTGATAACCGCAATCGCATTTATACAAACTATATGATATTTCATTTTATTTTTAGATTCAGGACATTTAATTGAAGAATAAGCAGAATAAACATTTTTTTACCAACAACTCATGCTTCTTCGCTTGCCAATCGATCCAATATTTAATCTTTATATATTGCATTAAATAAAGCTTATTCCTAAAATCTTTATGAAGTTTCTTAACTTTTTTAATCATAAAATGATTGAAAGTATAAATGATCTTTTTTACTTCGACAAAGAATGCATATCGAAGTAATTAAGTTTAGATAATTTAGATAATAAAAATTAACTTTATATTATAGATAATAACTATATTAGAATAATGCCTACACTGTTAATTAAGAATGTTTCAGAAGAATTATTGAAGGAACTTAAGAAAATTAAAGCTGAAGCAGGATGTAGAACGTGGGCTGAGTTATTGGAATATCTTGTAAAAATTAAAGTTAATAAGTAAATCGTGATGATAGATGAGAAATATAGAGAGAAGGCTAAGAAAGCTGTTATTGAATTTCTTAAAATGAGTGATGAAGTAACAAGAAAATGGAAGGAAGGGAGCGTTTTAAAAGAATTCGGAAAAGCTAGAAGTCATGAATGAAAGAATTTTAACACCTGATTCCAATATTTTCATAGCAGCATTAAAGCGCGATGAAAAATATAGTAATAATTGCGTTAATCTTTTAGGTAAAGCTGTAGGATCTTTAATATTAGTTGAACCTAGTATAATGCAGAGTTTTAGCTAGAAACGTAGGAATCGAAGCTTCAAGAAAAGCCGAGATATTTTTAGATACAATTCTTTATGATGATCTAATAATCAATTGTGATAAAAGGTTTTGTAAAGAAGCATATACTCTATGTTATGAATAGGGAATATTTCCAATAGATGCTTTATATCTTAAAACAGCTTTAGATTTTAACTCGATATTAATTTCTTTGGATGAAGAAAATTTTATAAGAAAAATTAAAATTAAAAACCCTTCAATCAAAGCTTATCATGTTTCTGAATTTAAAATTGATATCTTATGATCATAAAGATATGATGTGCCATCTCTACTATAATAACAGCTTTAAAAAACAATAAGAGCGTATTTAACTTGATAAAACTGGATAATAGATTCCTTTAGATATTAAGAGTTCAAATAACGATATAAGTCACTGTAATTTTAGCAATATTATTAAGATAAAATAAAAAGGATAATTTTTTAATTTATAAAAAATAATTTGAATGATTTAATGATGTCTGAAGAGAATTTTTATTCAATATTGTGCCTTCTCAACAAGAGTTCTTGCTAAGTCGCTCACAAATAAACTTAAACTAGCTTTTACCATTCTCAGTTTCTATTGATAGAATATATCATTACAGATCATAATAACAAAAGTTTATAGTACATCTGAAAGGTAACAAATGCTCTAAATATTGACACTCTTATAGGAAAGTCTATTATCTTAGTTATGTAATATTGCCTTTATTTTCTAAATTTTTATAAAGGCTATTCAGAAGTAAGCATAGTTATCTATTTCATTTATCACATTAATGAAAAATCCAGGTGGTTCTTCCGGATGACTTCTTGAAGTCTTTGAAGCTTTATAATCTACATAAATTAAAGCTAGAAGAAAAGTCAGCATAACCTTTTTGTTAAACGGTTTGGTGTTATAAATCCTCCAAATTTCTGAATTTATATTCTCTACGTTAAATTTTATTTCTTTAAGCTTTTTATTCATTTCATTCTTATTACATAAAAAGTTGTTAAAAGATGGATCTATATCTTCAAGTTTTATTTTATATACTGAGGAGAACTCTTTCGAAAGAATTTGATATTCTTCTTCAGTAAATTCACGGATGTTAATCATATCAAGCTCATTCAATCTTTCTTTTATATCCATTGCATGATGATGATAAAGAACAGCAAATTGAGCGCTTTTACTTAGTAACTCGATATCCGCAACTGTCTTTTCATCCAAGCCCTCTAAAATTAACTTTTTAATGCGTTTTTCAAGTACTCTTTTTAGCATCCATGTAGAAATAAACTCATGCCCTCTAAAGCTCAAATATTCAATCCCCTTTTCTTTATCTCTAATTAAATGCTTTTGATAAAATATTTTCCCGACATCGTGGTAAATTATTGCAAATTTAACATATTCCTCCTTTAAACTTATATTAATAGATTTCCAGAATCTTGTCTCCTCGAATTTCTTAAAAAATTCAAGGCAAAGATTTATATGCTCATTTAATGTTTCAATGAAAACTTTACCATCATTATATCGTTTATAAAACGCTAATATATTTGATGAAATCATATAATTAATCCTTTTTTAGGATCATAATTTATATTTGCATAAAAAGCATCTATGTTATTTCTAAAAATTTTTATTAAGATATATCTGATATTTTTACCTAGTTTCTCCTCATCTATTCTAATTGTGTCCATTTTAACTTCACTAAGATCCTTTAATTTATCTCCTATTATAACCTTTTTTATCATGCCTTTCTTTAGAAGCTCGATAAACTCATGAATATTAATAGCTATTACGTCTTCCTCAAATTTATTTATTTTTTCTTTCCAAGTAATGGGAATTAACACTGAATCTCTAACGAAACTACCTTCCATATTAAAAAACAATTTAACAGCTTCTTTAGGAGCGAGCTCTAAATTAAGGAAGACATTTATAAAATTATCTGTTAATTTTTCATCAATATTATAATAATTTTCGTAAATTTTGTCTATAATTGGTTTATAATTAGTAGGATCATGAAAGTTGATTTGTTGATTAGTATTTTTTAGAATTTTTAAAGTTTCATACGTCAAATTTTTATTATAAACTTTGTAATATCTATTACCATCATTAATTAAATCTTTGTCATACCAAATATATATTTCTCCTTCTTTTTCATGTTTGCCAGTACCTCTTAGAAATCTTCCCATTCTTTGAATTAAAGAATTAAGAGGCGCTATATCTGTTAATAAAAAGTTCGAAGAAACACTCACCCCTGCTTCTATAGATTGTGTGGATATTATTAAGAATTCACCTTTCTTTTCAGCTTCTTCTATTTTTTCTATTTTCTCTTTTTTGTCTATATGTGTAAAATGAGAATGCAATATTATTGCCTTATCATCATTTAAATAATTATAAAACCCAATTGCTTCATCTCTTTTATTGAATATTATAAGCTTTCTTGGATAAGATTTTTCTTCTATTAATTTTTTTATTTCTTTAAATTTATCTTCTTGTTGAAACCCTTTTATATTTGTTGTATATTTTTTATTCCTTCTTTCGTTTAAAAACTCTGAATATCCTTTATTCCCTTTATCTTTTTCTTCTGAAAATTCAATAATCAATGTTTTTGAATGATTACTAATTAATTTCTTTAAGCTTTCTGGAACAGTAGCAGAGAGTAAAAATAACTTCTGATCATACATCGAAGCAACTTTCGCAAGGGTTAGCATAAAATTGATAGATTTAGTAGAATCGGCCACTAAATGAACCTCATCAAGAACTATATCTGAGAAAAATATAGAAGCCCATGCAACAAAATAGTGACCCAAACTTCCATAGCTTGTTCCTTCTTTAGTTATCTTCTCAATCTCTTCAGGAGGAATACCAAAAAATGTTAAAGACAAGGTGTCAATAGTAGTAAGGGTTACAGGTTTAATTAAATAAACTGATTGATTGTTTAGCATATGCCTTAATCCCAAAATTTCTTTATTGGTTATTTTGCTTAGAAAGTTTCTAAATTTCTTATAATGTTGTTCAATTATTGTAATTAACGGATAAGCTATAATGGATTTGATTCCATATATTAAGTTCCAATATGCGATAGTTGCACTAATTAAGGTTTTACCATAACCCGTAGGAGCCTCGATTAAGAAAACGTTATAGTTATTTCTTTGTTTATCTAACTCATCTATAACATAATTGAGAAAAGGTCTTTCTCCTTTTTCTTCCTCTTCTAGAAATTTATCATATGTGACATTGAAAGCTTCTTTAATGCTTCCTTGCATAATATTCGATCTTTGTTATTAATTCCAAATACCTCTTCATATCATCTAATCTCTTGTTTTCAGTCCTTAAAATGTTTACAGCATCTTGTAAATTTCTTAAAAACTCAAACAAACCTGAAGCATCAGCAAATACTATAAATCTATATAAAAATTTAATTGCTCTTAATAAGGTAGGCCCTTCTTTTGCTTCACCTCCTCTAATGTAACGAATTAAAGATTTGCCTATGATTCCATTCTTATTTAGTGCCTCGCTTATTTCTTTACAAAATTCTTCTTTTTTGCTAAAATACTTATCTAAAATTTCATATGCTAAATATCTTCTATAAATGTAAATAGGTATCTGCTCATAAATCTTATAAGTTTGTCCTTCATGATCTATTCTGAACAACATTAAAGAAACTTTATCCAAATTATTTTTTTCAAGCGCTTCAATAAAACTTAGATTTAAAAGAGTTTCAATAATTAATGCTTCAGGAGATAATTGAGCATAATCCAAAATATCTTTTAAACTCTCTTTTATTTTATCTTTAACTCTAAAGATTGTATCAATTAGATTAATGTTTTTCTCATAAATTAAATTTGAAAATTCTTCAGGTGTTAAAAATAAAAAATAGTAGCTTGTTTTGTTTAAAATTCTTGTAGTTATAATAAAAGACGAATAAAGACCAAGTAATGCTATTAAAAGAACTTCACGAGAACATCTTACAGTTATCTGTTCTGATGATAAATCACTTTCTAAAGAAGTTATTCCCGTATATCGTTCAACTTTAAATAATTGGGGCGCTGTTATCTCTCCTTTATCTATAATAAAATTCTTGCCGCTTATATTATATCCTATCTCAGAATCTCTACTAATTATTAGATTTTTGCTATTGCTTTTCAGTTTATTTAGAATATGATTATATGATGTAATCTTGTCATCTTCTTTAATAATAATATTGAATGAGTTAAAGAGATTTTGCCAAAAAGGCCTATCATTCTTTCCTACTGTATTAATACTCAAGTTATTTAACACATTATCATCTAATTTTGAATAAATTTCAACCAAGGTATCATTCGCAATGCTTATTCTATTTAAGTCTTCGAACTTTATTTTATTTTCACCTTTCCTCATTATAAATAATAGACCTTCGAATAATAGCGAATTCAAAAAGGTTGTATCAGGAGAAATAGATAATTTCATAAAGGCCATATTAACCGGCTCTTCCTACTACAACCTCCTCATTGTATTTATAAACCGTCTTAGCTTCAATTATGCAGGATGGATTTTCTCTTCTTATATCTAACATGGGTAAAAAGAAAACTTTTACGTTCTTTTGCAACAAGTAGTTTTTTAAGGGATTTTCCGTTTCACTATATCTTAAATAAAATGGATTTATGTACGTTTCATTTTCCCATCTACCTTGTTTATATACCAATTTAGCCATATCTAATGGGAAACTATAGTAAGTTTCTTGCCTTCCTGAAACTGTTTGTGGAACAAACTCAATTACATTCATGACCGAAACTCTGCTTTCTTTAGATCCTAACCTATGTACTTTCCAAAAGTCATTTCTTTCTAAATCAATTTTTCTTTTATCTATTATTATGTATTCATCTTTGAATACCAAAAACCATCTAATTGTCGGAGGATTACCATCTAAGCTCACAAGAATAGTTTTTCCTCTGGCAGGAGAATCAAATGATCCAGTTATATCCTCAGCTGTAGGATATTGTTTGCCTTTAGCTAGCTTAATAGCAATGATACGGTTAATATCCTCGAACCTAAGAGGCATGCAATTTAATGGTCTTAAACCTATTGCAAGAAGATTATCACTCAGCTTCTCTATAACTTTTAATCCTTCTTTTTCTCCTAAATTCTCTCTTCTTGAAATCGATTCTGCAAGGGCTCCTAAAAAAGTTGGAGGAGGAGGGTAGTAAAAAGATGGAGGAGTTTTAGATAGACCTATTACTCTAGATTGAAAGCCCCAGACAAACTCGGCGTCGATTAAGAAACCTTTCATAAACTTTTTCTATTTAAAGCTTCAACCATCGCCCTATTTATTACGTCCTCGAAACCTCCGTCTTTAGGATACACGAATAGTTTTGTGTTATAATTAACGGCTTTAAGTTTTTGTTCAGCTCTTTCTATGTAGTTCTTTGTAAATGAGCTTGGAACCGTCCATACATCATCGCTAACAGCTATGACTAAAGATTCCCAGTCTACTATTGGTAAATATCTTGTCTTCTTAGCACCAAACATGAACTCTATTAGGAATTTCTTCAATGCTTCTAGAGCGACCTGCACTCTTCTATTCCTATCATTTACCAACAACGTTCCTACTTTATTTGCTGAAAAAGTTGCCTTGCCCACATATTTAGAATCAAAGTCAAAGCTAAAGACATAAGATGAAGAGCTTAATTCTACATAATAAATCATTTGACCTGCAGCTGCTGCAGTCCCTTTCTCCCTTTTTACAAAAGGAGTCCCTAAAGCATATCTAGTTTGAAGCTGAGGTTCTATTATAGTAGCTTCTAATGCTTCTTTCACGGGTATCATATATCCGACGTAAAAACTCGAAGTTCTTTTAAGATTCTCCTCTTCTGCAAACAGGAAGCCCCCTATGTCTTCAACAACACATTTGCTTACTATTTGTTGCTCTAAGTCGTTCACATCTGAATAATTAGCTATGGCTAAAGAATGTTTGAGTATATCTTTATTTGTGCTTTTTAGAAATATTCCACTTTTGCAAAGATTACAAACGTTCAAATTGCTATTCAAAGCAGTTTCAGCAAGTATTTGCTGATAACCATGAGCTATGCTTTCACCGCTTATTGCAGGTACAAAGAAAACCGTGTAAGTATCAGGTGAAATAACTGGAACCCTTCTTCTTTTTGTATAATTCCCAACACTTTCTGTCATGTTTAAGGCTTCAACGTTTACCACAACCCTTCCTCTTATTGATAAGAACATGTTATTTAGATGTAACAGTTCCTATATACTTTGCGGAAATCGCCAAAGCTTTTGCGGCTATCAAAGAAGATATTTCTCTTAACTTTTTTCTATCACCTTCAGGTATTGAATTTACTATTGTATCAATGCTTCGATCCAAATTTATTTTATTTTCCTTTATGTCTGTTACTAAACTATCGTATAAATCTTTAGCCTCTTCTTCTTTTAATCCGGTCCTTAAGAGTGAATGAAAATCCCTCAAAGATTCTCTTAAATAGTATGTTAAAAGATCTTTTGAAGGAACATAGCCCATTTTATCAATATATGTATAGTTTCCTTGCGTTGCAAGTAATGCTAAAACCTTTGCAATATTCTCTATACTAACATTCATAAATTTTTCTTCCATAATCATTTAAACGTTTATTTTTATATAAACATTTATTACAAGCTATGAAATTATTCATGAATGTTAGATGACAAAAAAAT
>Ga0208548_100861_pt1 | contig 10584 bp, 12 predicted proteins | sample ECH_Chost_MetaG_FD_187133 | JGI IMG/M metagenome (GOLD analysis project Ga0208548, IMG submission 187133) | Hot spring microbial mat communities from Yellowstone National Park, Wyoming, USA - ECH_C host_MetaG (SPAdes) (version 2) | ecosystem: Environmental > Aquatic > Thermal springs > Hot... | reverse complement strand
GTCTGGTTTTGTACCTCAGGATTTAAATATAAAAAATCGAAGTCCTTCTTTCTAAGCTCGTTAATTGCATCCTCTTAATCCACTTTGAGGTATGTTTTTGTGGTATCTAGCTTTTCATGACCAAGCAGCAGGCGGATTTTTTCAATATCATAGCCCTCCTGATATAATTTTCTTGCTTAAAACCGCCTCGCCATGTGTGGCGAAAAGTGTACCCCTGCCCTTTTTGCAATTTCATTCAGTATTTTATGACCTCCCGCATATGTCAACTGGTCTCCATAATAATTTACAAAAAGGAAATTGTTCCCAGGTTTTGCTTTTCTTATTTTTAAATACTCTTTGAGTAGATCTCTTACAGATCTTGGGAGATGTACTACTCTAATTTTCTGCCCTTTGCCCCTTACTATTAAAGTATCTTCCTTTATGTCTTCTAGCCTGATATTTATTAATTCCCTGTACCTGATCCCAGTTTTGAATAAAAGGTCTATCATAAGTTTATTTCAGTATATCCATAGCAGGCATCCATCAGTTTTTTGTAATCCTCTTCTTTAGCCCTGGCCGTCTTAAATGCCCTCATCTCCTTATAAGGTTTTATTTTTTCCTCGCCCTTCCATTCAAGATAACTGTTATATGCCTTTATGTATATGTTCAGAGTCTTGTCCATTACCCCTTTTCTTTTCATTTTCAGAATCCAGTTCTTAAATGATTCTCTGTTGTTTAGATCTACTCCCTCGTTTATTAAGTGCCTCAGTGACCTCATTGTGTTCATCATTGTATATGATGCGTATTTTGCATCTGCAACAGATACCTTCCCTTATTTTATCAATTTACCTCATAATTCGTATAATATGTGTTGATGATCCACTTTTTTTGTGAAATTTAGTATTTTTAAATTCTCTTTGGGTAAGTGTATCAATTATGTTTATGTAAAAGTTCAATATTTTTCGAATATACTTTATATAGGAATTTTCATATTTTTCTATCTTTTAGCCTAGAAAATTTCCTCCGAGGTATATAAATACCCTCAAGATCCATAATTAATTGATTGACAAAATGCTATTTTGTCAATTCTATGTTTTTATCAGTTTTTCAAAAAGGGGGAAAAACGATTAGAATACATTATCCAAATCGGTTAATGAAAACATGTTTTTACTCCTTCCTTGTTTTAAAAAATGCCTTTAATGCTTTTTATAAGCATGAGAAATAAAAATTAATTGCTTTTCTAATAAAAACCAAGATGATTAATTATGAAGCCTTTTTTTTCTTCTCCTTCTTCTCCTCATTATAGAATTCAAGCACATTAATCAAATTGCATATTTTTATCCCTGCATTCGCCACCCCCATGACCCCAGACTCACTGAAATTGACTGAATTTGACCCGGCTGGATCCGGGTGGGACTGGGTACGGCAGGGCTTGACCACCGATAAGGGGGTTGGGGCAGTGGCTCTGGTACGGCGGGTCCCTTAAACTGATTATCACCTTATCAGACCATGCTGGTCCCTCTAAAATTCTGATTCATATAGCAACATTGTATATATTATGGCATTTAAACTAACAATGAATTATTTTAGAAAAATTTATATTTTACTGATATAATATATTATTTATGTTAACATTAACTAACTTTGAAGATCTTCTGGAAAAGATCAAAAATATTACTACACCATACGAATATTATTCAATTAAGGAAATTTATGAAAAAAATAAAGACCAATTAACCCCAGAACAGCAACAGATTATAGAAGAGGAATATAAAAAGAAGGCATCAGTATTAAACCCAAAAAAATATGAAAGAAAAATTAAAGATGGGGCAAGAATTATAACCATTGGCGTTGATTTAACAAATAATGGAGAAATTAGTGATATAAATTTTGAAGAATTTAAAAAATATATAAGCAAAGGAAAGGAAATAAGTAAGATTAATAAACAACACTTATTGGAGTTAATACCTAAAAATTTTTTGTTATCATCTCCTGAAACTGTTGACGATTATATTCAGGAATATATTATTGATAAGAAAAAAATTGAGGAAAAAGAAGAAGTTGATATTAACCTATTATATTTATTTGAAAGAAAAAATAAAGTGTTAACCCCTAAAGGTAGGGAGGGATTTATACATATTAGGTTTTTTAATGAAAACTTAAATTTTTATGAAATTGAAGATTCGAAGCCGGTAACTTATTCCTTTGAATATAAAAATGAAATGGCTTACATTACTAATAAAAATTATGTAAATCAAACGCCCATTATCAAAGAGCAGACATTTGATGCTAACATCAAAGGTTATTTACATGTTGATTATGATGATGATAATAATACAATTTCGAGGGTGGCTACGGTTACATTTGTTATAGAGCGTTTAATAAAAAATGATAAGAATTTTGACTATGATTATTTTTTAAGAAATATTGAAGATTTTTATGTTGAATGGAAAAATGAAAATAATTCAAACGGGAATGAAATTAAAGGCGATAAAGAAAATATTTACGGAAACAAATATATAAGAAAATTACAGGTAGAGAGCGAAGGGAAAAAGGAAATAAAAGAATTTGTTACTTTTGAAGACTTTTTATTGCTAAATATATGGAATGAAATCGTTTATCCAATTAGAGAAAATATATATAAAAAAATTAAAACAATAAATTATTTAAAAAAACTAGTAGATTACGTAATCTACAATAAATTATCCGAAATTATTATAAAAAAATATAATAAAGAATATGATGAGAATGAAAAACATCTAATTTTTGAATTTATATTAGATATTATATTAAGAAACAAAAGAAAAATTAAAGAAAGTTTTTATAAAATAATAAAATTATATAAAAAGTCACTGAACCCTGATAGATTTATTGAAAATATCAAAAAACAGCAAACATTTATTATTTTCCAAAATTCACAAATAGTATTGGATAAAGGACCGGAACTTGAAAATTATGATTTGAAAAAAATTCCTGACTATTTTATTGAAGATATATCAGAATTTTTAGGGGTGAGAAAAAGACATTATAAAAAGAAAGATACAACTTTTAAAACCATTATAGAAGAAATTAAAGAAAATGGATCTGTAGTACCTGAAGAAATTGTTTTTGAAAATTATTATTGTGGGGTAACTCTTTTGGATTTATGTAATATGAAGGATTTTTATCAAAATATAATCAATTTTAAGGAGTGTGGGTTAAAATGGGGTATAGCTTGGTCAATTTTGTTAGGAGATATGGCAACAACTAGTGCCACTTACTTTATTTTATATAATAACGAAATAGAAGAACATTTATCAAAGAAAAAACCTCGTCCTAAAGAACTTAAAAAAATTACACAAAAGGCTATTTCTGACTTTGAATTTTATTATGATATAGATATTGTCGATGCCAAATTTTTTAGAGAAACATTCGAAAATATTAAAGATACATTTAAATTAAACTATTATCATAAGGTGCTTTTGGATAGACTTCAATTGTTTTCAGACTATGAAATAGCTGAAGAAAATAAAGAAATTACTGGATTGTTAATAGTATTAACATTGGCATTAATAGTATTGGGAATTCTGCAGCTTTTGGGGATTCTGCATTTTATTTAATTCTAATTTATTCAAACAAAACAGACCGATACTGATACACATTCTGCAACGCCTTCTGCCCCCAGCTTAGCTTTATAATTCTGTGGACTTCGCAGAAGATCAGGGCAACAGGACCTGTAGACTGGGAGTACCGCTGGACACACCGACTGTCTTATGGGGTCGCCTAACTGGCCGGGCTGAAAAACATGGGTTTGGGCATGGGTACTGAAAAATCTGGTTGAGCCCGGCTGGGGGGGGCTGGAAAGTCTGGGACTGCTAGCTGGGAGACCTGAGGACGGAGTAGCAAGGGACTGAAAGCCCTGGCTAGGTGGCTCTCTGAGTTTTCAATGATTTTCCTGAGACCCCTAATAGATCTCCTGCCTTTACAGATTTTTTTAGGGGCGAATTCTATTTCTGTTTTTTATTCTTAAGGCAGGTTACCACAGCTCTGCCAGACCCCGGATAGGATTGGGCAGTTGGACACTGATTCCCTGGATTTTCGAAGCTCAGAATCGGGCTGAGTTCCCCTGTACTCCCCGGGCTAATGGGCCACTGTGGTACGGGGCCAAGGAGGTTACGGTGGTCCTGTCCAACCGGACCACAGGGGTACAAGAACATGGAACTACCGTGGCTCGGTCCCCTAGATTTGTAAAATCATGGATCCAGGCATTCACCCCAGCACAAACGAACAGAAAACAGCACAGCCCTGTATTTTTTTATATTACGTATTCCTCTAATCTAGGTTTCCGTGGCTGAACCTGTTCCTGAGCACCCTGAGGGAAATGCCATTCGGGAGGAGGGTGAACTTCGGGAACTGCTGGCTGTTTTTCTCCAGCCTAATCGCTTGAGGATAGAAAAGAATTTTACAATGCAATAATAGATACTGTAAAAATGCTTAATTTCAGTTTTGGATTGCGAATATAACCTGCCCGGCAAAATTCCTTCCGACAAGTATGGAGAGGGAGTCTTAGGGTTGGGAGTCCCAAAATAAATATTTTTTAACAGGTATTTATATTTTTTTTATAAAGAGAACTAAAAAAATAGGAGTAGAAACTTTTACTATACATTAAAATTTCAAAAAAAAAATATAACTAAAGTGGAATTACATGTCAACATTTTATATGTCAAATTTTATACTTGTTTTTGATTACCCTCATTCAAAAGTTGCTCGTGGATCACCTGTATTTTTTAAAGAAATTGCTTTTGGGAATTATTTTGATTTATTCTGCGATAGCTGGTCTATTATTTGAGTTAATTTTTCTGTGATCTCTTGATACTCAATTCTGGATTTCTTTAGCCCTTGATCCCAATATTCATTAATTTTATAAATACGCCAAATAATAAATAATATACCTAACACTATAAATAACTTAATAAAAAATTCAAATGGAATTATAATACCTATAATACCCAATATAAGTAATAACGCAAGCTCCAAATCTATATCATTTCCCTTTTTTTGCTTTGGGTTGGAAGTTGGAATTTTTTGTTGAGAATGCTGAGCTGTTTGTTGAATAGGCTGAGGGGAGGACTGAGCAATTTGTTGAGGTGGTTGCTGTGAAACTTGTTCTTCCTGTGGGAACTGGTAAACACACTTAATGCAAAATTTAGCATCATTTTGATTAGGTGTTCCACATTTAGGGCAATACTTTATCATTTTGCATCTTTGATAGAGTTTCCAATATTTAAATTTTAATGACGGAATAAGTGTGTTGCATAATTAATAAGCCTCCGTCATACTTCTCATAATATTATAATAATGAACCTTCATTGCTATCTCCTGAGCTATATATTCAGGTCTCCTTGCCTTTATGATTTCACCCATAACCCTCTTTAGGCCTGAGAAATAGATTTCCACAATCCATCTCCTGCCATAATTATTGTTATTTTTCCACTCACCCAATGATGTTCTCCTTATCTCGCTTGCTATTCTTGCCCTGTAGGGAGGGCCTTTTGACAGTGTGGAATAGTTCTTCCTCAGTGGAATGATAGCCTTTCCACAAAGAGCATTGTATATGCTCTTTGAATCGTATGCCTTGTCACCATAGAGTTTTGATATTTTATCCCTTATTCTATTTACAAGATTCAAGGCCTCCCTTGAATCCTGTACATGCTCATCCGTGATTGAAAATGTCAATACCCTTATGTTATTGATGTCAACAATAACATGCAACTTCATCCACCCCTTCCTTCTCCTGTTCCATTTATTTCCAAGGTAATCCCAACTTATTGTTATCTTGAACCCGGTTGAATCAATTGCACATTCAATGTTCTCAAAGTTATTTTCTGTATTCACGACTTTCATGTTCCTTATCCTCCTGAATATATCTGTGCAATGGATTGCATTCAAACCCATGATACCTGAGAATATTTTCAGAATGGATTGGAGGGACCTGAATGGTATGGAATAGATAGATCTAATTTTAGCAAGGAAATTTATGAGGGCATCAGGCACCTTGAAGGGTCTCCCTCTCTTGCATTTATTCTCTTCCTCCAGGGAATTCTTCCATTTGGAGAGGGAATTAGCATCCAGTAAACTAAACATCCTCTCAACAAGGGACTTGTTGTATTTGCTCCAGTTTCTTTCAAAGGACCGATATCCTAATATCCCTTCTCTTAATTCATTATTGATTGGGGGGTTGTTCATAAATCCCCAATCAATTCATAATATTTCAATGTCTGTTATATGTCAGACATTATGCAACACACCTTTGGAATAAAGAACGCTTAATAAAAATGATAATTAATCTAATACGTGAACGGTTTAATAAGATAAATAGTTAAAAATAAAAGAACACGTTTAAGCTATATATTAGGTGAAAAAGTGGGTACTGTTAAGGTAGAAAGCAAAATAAATGTGCACAACAATATGTACGCATTTTTAGCTTTAATATCTATAATTATACTAGCTATATTCCCAATAGGAATTTATGTAGAAGCTGCTTTAATATATTTTGGCGTTATAAGCGGAAGTGTAACCACTACAGCAACATTGGCAGGAGTATTTTTTGGCGGTGCAGGAGCTTCAGCTGCACTTTCTAATGCTGCTAATGCTCAAGGCAACACATCACTAGCTACAGGACCTCTTATTGTTGGCGTAGGACTTCTGGCTATTGGGATAAGGTTCGGTTAGGTGATAATGTTGAGCAAAATGTTGGATACTATAATGTTAACGTTTTCTTTTTTCTTACTTTCAATATTGAATGCAATATTTTCCACTCTTACGTTTAAAACTAACCGCTACCTAGCTGGCGTATTTCTTCTCATAGGAACTGGATTTTTATTTATTGGAATATTTTTCGCAATTTTCATGGCAATATCATTTTTTAAGAAATAACAAAATAAATTGCTTAAAAGTGACTTGAAATTGAGTTATAATGAGAACGTTAATAATCCACTTATTTTATAGGGGAAAATCTTATCTATTCTCTCGTTAACAGGAATTTCTTACTCAGGCTTAGTTTCCACCTATATAGTATGGATTCTCCACATAACCGACATTACCTCTATAGATTTGATAATTTCGTTTACCTTAAGCTTCCTGCTCGAAATCATGACTGCCATATTAATATTGCCCAGGATAGATCCGTTTAGGGAAACTAGACCCGGAGAAATTAGAATTATTAAACTCCATGATTTTCAAGGTGGTTTAACTACAGGAGTACTTACGCTATCACGCCACTCACCTTTCAAGTCAATCATATTTATAGGTGATGAAGACGATTCTATTACGAGAACAGTAGAGGCATATGATTTAGGTCATGCGACAGAGCATTATCCATTTTTCCTTGAGCTAAGTATAATATTCCTTTTGTCTATTATCGATCCCTTAATTTGGTTTGTAAGTTTTGGATACATTATGCACTGTGTAGTAATTTCGATATTCCTAGTAATTAAAACGTTACTAATTATATTATCACCCGGTATTGCAATTCTTCTCTTTATGAGAGTAGCGGAATCAAGAGCAGACGCTTTTGCATACAAGGTAACAGGTAAAAGTGCATATGAGAACCTGGTAGAGACCCTCAGGAGAGCTTACGGTAAAAATATAAAATCTCCTGAGGATGCTCCTCTATGGAGTAAAATTTTCCATACATCGTCTAGGAATGCTATAAAAACCGGAGATCCTTTATCGTCTATAGGCATTTGGGAATTTCCAGTAGTTTTATCCTTTATTGCATCAACAATTGCAATAATACGTTCCAATTCTATATGTATTATCTATCCTTTACTCTTCTTAGGCACTCTAGTAATATCGTTCCTAATAGGACTAGTTTTCTTACCAATTGTAAGAAAATATTATAGAATGACAGAGAGAGGTAGCATAAACTTTTCCTTCCTCTTAGCCGGAATTTACATGATCTCAAGCATTATTGCACTGGATGCATACCCCAACTTATACTTAGTTATTTCCTTATCCCTAATTGGAATAATATTAGCATTTATAATAACCAGGGCTTTTCTGGAGAATCTCTTCCCATAGCTTTAATTCATCTTCCTTTCCTTTTTCACCAAAACCTGTGGCCTCGTTCTGGAAAAGCAATATCTTCTGTCTAACAATTTCCATGGCCTTCCTTTTTGTCTGTGCATCCATTGTTGCTGTCAATGTATTTATTTGTTCTACATATGTTTTAGTTATAACCCTCAGGGTATGGAATAGCTTGTAATTTGTAAGGAAATTAATGATACTGAGATGTACCCACTGGAAAACAATTCTAATTTTTTCTGTTGTGAATCATAGTTGAACTCCTCTGCCACATATGTATGCCCAAAAGAAGATTTCACAGGTATTGCTAATCAATAGGTCTTTGTTTCATTCCATACATTTTTTGGTATTTTCCACAGCTCAAGTTTAACTCCTGCTTTAGGATTATTCGTTTCAACATCCCCTATTACTTCTACAAGTACTCCTAGTGGTTCATATATATAAGTTGTGTAAAAGTATGTCCCTATAAACATTGCAATTATGATCGGTATAGTCCATGTACCCAAGAAATGCCAAGCAATCGAAATAAGAATTATTTCAATTAAGAAATTTACTGGGAAATCCTTAATTTTCTTCCATATGCTCTCTTCTCTCATTTTTTCGAATTCGGCTATTGCAACAACCCCTTCATTTCCAAGTACCAAAGCCCTGCTTCCCATGTCATTTTATCATTGTATTTTGTGACTGAAATTGTAAGATCAGCCCCTGAGGGATCAGCTACATATATGCTTTTTTGGACTGCGTTTTTATTCCACATTAGCAGTTGGCTTTTAGCCTTCCCTAGATCCCCGATTAAAAGAATATGGGTATTTCCTCTTATGTGTGTTTCATTAACAAATTTCTCTACGCCACCGACAGCCTAGAGTATAATGGCTTTTTTTATCCCTTCATGCCTATTATTGATGGTACATACATTTTCGCAAGTGCATCAAGGTGATCATTTTTCTTTGAAAACTCCTCAATATTTTTTATATTATCTGAAGATAACTCAATTTTATTATCTTCAAATCTATGAATATTTTTTACCCCAATATAAAATTCTCTTACATCTTTTTTATTTTTTTGAATAATCCTTAAAAACCCAACTGCAGCGATCTTATCCCTCAAGAAATAAGAAGAGGTAAATTCTTCTGGGATATTTATTAAAATACTATCATATTGGGATTTAGGTTCATCTGAGCATTCTTGAATTACAGTCTCTCTATATGTTTCCATTGTTGATTCATTTTCTAAAAATGTAAATTTTGTATTTTTTTTACCGCATCCCTCACAATACTTATGTTTTCTTGCCCCCTCAACAAAATTAATATGTCGGCAGGATTCACATTTCCAAGCCCCCTCTATTATTTTATTCAGAGGCTGGGATAACATCTTTATTACTCCTCTAACTTCAATCAATTTTCCTATCTGGTTCTTGGTTAATTCTGATATTCTGTATAGGAGGCATTCATTATTTTAAATTGTGGGGCTTTTTTAATTTCATTATCCCATTCTATCTCCTTTTGTAATTTCTCATTTAATTTTAGTATTGTAAATTCAGTATCTTTTAATATTGCTTCGTATAGACTTAACCCAATATTATCATAATCGGTTTGGAGTGACTTTAAATCTAGAAACCAAACCCTCTCATCTGCCCCATCTAATGAAGACCAAATCCTAAATTTTAGCTTTTGTTCCCAGAAATTGTTGACAATCCCTTCTATTTCCTCATCTTTAAACATCTTTAGCATCCTCCTTTAAAATTTCCCTCGGGAAGGAATACGAAAAACAGTAGCCGGGGGTTGAGGGATTACCCTGCAAACTAGCGTTTGCAGAGTAAAAAGGGGCATCAGCGTTCATTGCAAAACCTCCAGACCAAAAACATAATCCTACAGTTCATTTGTATCTAATGGAGGTCTTTTTTGTGTTTTGAGCCAATCTCTTTCAAGTTGCTTTATTTCAAAATTAAGATAGCCTAGTTTTTTAAGTTCAAATAAAATTTCAACATGAAACATAAGCAACACCTCCGTTTTGTTTAAAGTCATTCACAACCCAGCCGGGGCGTTTTTTAATGGTATTTTTATTTATGATATGTTTCAATAAAATTTTAAATTTTTTAGAAAATACAGTTTTGTGGATATTTCAAGCATACTTAAATATATAAAATACGCACTGACAATTATCCTAATATTTATCTTGATAACCTCATTAATTTCCGCCTATATGTTTATCTCAGAAAATATTCAATCTAAAACACCATTAATCTATGTAACTAACTATAATTCTTCATTTTCTAAAGGTTCATTAATTGTGACGTTCAACTTACATGTTCATAATCCTGGTTTTTATCCATTGGAGAATTCTAAGCTAAGCTATACCGTATTTAATAATACGACTTTAATATCGTCGGGAAATATATTTTTGGGTGATATTTCTGGAAATTATTCCCATTATGTAAAAATAACAATCATCCCAAGCTCAATCATATTGGAGTTTTTGGGAAAATACATGACAGAAATCGGTAAGCTTTTTAATTTTCAAATGGATGTTTCATTCAGTACT
>Ga0208548_100854_pt1 | contig 10665 bp, 10 predicted proteins | sample ECH_Chost_MetaG_FD_187133 | JGI IMG/M metagenome (GOLD analysis project Ga0208548, IMG submission 187133) | Hot spring microbial mat communities from Yellowstone National Park, Wyoming, USA - ECH_C host_MetaG (SPAdes) (version 2) | ecosystem: Environmental > Aquatic > Thermal springs > Hot... | reverse complement strand
GAGTTAGATCACTTGGTAGTTTTTGAAACGCAAAACCCCGCGCTCTTTTATTGGCTCGTGAAACACGAGAGACCTCCTTTTGCTTATCCTAACTACTTCGGGACGCGCGTTGAACCTCCGTTCTTTTTCGCAACTCCCAGCACTCTTCCCTCTTTCTTATCACTTCCTTCGACAGGCAGGACTTTGAATTTCTTAGGCGAAAGGGTTGAAGCGATACAGCCGTGGGGCGTTAAAGAAGAAGCGTCTAACGAGATTCTTGAAGCTGTTTCATTTCCAAAACTTTCACAACAGAGCCTTCTTGCGTTCCCTAAAAGAGGTGCTGTTGATGTTTTTTCGACGGTTCTCGGATAAGGATTTTTGTAAGTGACGACGCTACAAAGTATTTTAGGCAGAACGGCGTTCTTCTTGAAAACAATAAGCCTGAATTCGAGAGCTGGTTTGTTTCAATTCACGAAAAAACGTGCAGTCCTAAAGAACACGCAAAACGGCTCACGGACACTTTTATATGATGTGTGCAGGAACGTCAGGAAGTGAATATACAGCAATTTGTTCAACTTAAAAGCAAAAACCAACACCCTTCTGTTAAGCGAAACAGAAATAGAGAGGTGAAAGTTGTGACAAAATGAACGACAAGCCTCGTCCCTTATAGGGGCGGGGTAAAAAGCTTTTAAATTAAAACTGCTATTTTTGTTTTGAAATGCTCTCCTTTGGCCAACTCTTAGGACATGAGGGGCGGGAGCCGAATTCTCCCGCAATGCCAGAGGAGGCATCTACGAAATTACGTATTCAAATAAGAGGACAAACGTTGTGCGCCTTTTTCCGAACGGTTTCCAAGAAAGGAAACTAAAAAGGTTAGCGAACATTTCAGCTAAACTCTTCAACGAAATTAACTACGAAAGGAGACAACAGTTCTTCTAGCAACATCACGTGGACTTCGATACAACGCAGGACAAATACTACGAAAAGTATAAGGAAGAACTAGGAGTTAATGCTCAAGCAGTCATGCAAAAGAGCAACGAAGCTTGGTCTTCCTTTTTCTCCTTGCTGAAGTTGAAGAAAGAAGGAAAATTGCCACCATTCATGAAACGCGTTAGCCCACCGAATTACTGGAAGGACAAAGAAACTAAGAAGAGGAAGCTAATGCTTGTGATAAGGCAAGATAGATACATTGTGCACGAGCATAACCATAAGTTAATTCTTAAGGACTTTAACATGGAAATAGATTTCGCAGGAAGGCTGAGGTGGTATGGCAAACAGGGTAGGCTTGAGATATACTACGACGAAGAAAAGAACGCATGGTACGCTTCAATCCCCGTGGATGTAGGAGTTGAAATAACGAAAAAGGGAAATAAAAGCAAACATATTGTTCACGGTCAATGGAAAAGCGTTCAGGTCGAATCGCCTAAAGGAAACAAAATGGCTTCAATAGACTTAGGCATCAACGTTTTGGCAAGCGTAATAGTAGAAGACGGAACTTGGTTGCTGTACAAAGGCGTTAGGGCTAAGGAAGATTATTTTTACTTTGAAAAGAAAATAGCAGAAGTACAATCCCTAGCTGACAAAACGAAAAACATGGGCGAACATGAAGCATATGAAGAGCTATTAAAAGAGAAGAAAAGGTTGCACGGGAAGTTAAAGAGAAGGCTTCGTCACTTGTACAGGAACTTTGCTTCACACTTAATAAAAGAGTTGCACGGGCTAGGCGTCTCAACTATATACTTAGGCTACCCTTTTGACATAGCTCAGGAGAAGGGCAATAAATTTACAGTAAACTTATGGTCTTATCGCAAGTTAATGGATACAATAGAACTTAAGGCTCAAGAGTATGGGATAAAAGTGCTTGAGGTAGTTGAGTATAATACTTCAAAGTACTGTGCTTACCATGATGTAGAAGTCGAAAGAAAACCTAGAGGAGTAGTTATTTGCCCTAAAGGACACAGGCTTCATTCAGACCTTAACGGCGCATGAACATTCTCAAAAAAGCAGTGAACGTAATTGTTTCAAAAGTAAAGAAGCCTATATCTTTCATAGTAGATCACAACATAGTAGCACCCGTAAAGGGGTGTAACCCTTGAGACCTCAGGGAACCCTCGCCTTTTAAGGCGGTGAGGAGATCAGCTCTTCGTATATGTACCTTTTACCCTTCATTGCTGAAAAAACTGTGCCAACTATCACCAATGCAATCGATATATAGAGGGAATATCTTAACCCTGTCATAAATGGGCTTCCAAGCACGCTTGGGAGAAACGTGTTTGAATCCAACATCTTTAAGACGCTCTGAGGCAACACGTTCTGGACGTTACCTGGAATCGCCGAAGATGGGTTTATCCCAAGAAAAGCAGCAAATAAGAGCCCTGTTGCTGGTAAAGATGATAGAAAAGCTGTTATCTGGGGAGGCAAGCCATACTGTACAGAAATCATGGCTATCTGCGATGGAACGTATTCTGTAAAGATCGTGATAGCAATAGTAAAGAAGAGGGCCATGCTTATCGTAGATCCTATGTTGTTTATCGTTTGTCTCATGCCGTTTCCAACGGCCCTGTCCTTAGGATGCAAAGCGTTCATTATAGAAGTCGTGTTCGGTGCAGAAAATAGACCGTTGCCAAGACCGTTTACGAACAGTATCAGCTCAAAGGACAACAGATTAAAGTTGTACGGAAGGAGGGTCAGAAGGTAAAGGGACAAAGCAATTATGACCATGCCTGCAACTTCAAAAGGTCTTGCGCCGTACCTGTCAGTAAGCATCCCACCTATCGGCCCGAGTATGACAGTCCCTATCATCATGGGTAGCATATAAACTCCTGCCCAAAACGGGGTCTGAGCGTAGCTTATACCATGAAGCGGAAGATATATTCCTTGTAACCATATAGCTATTAGGAACATTATTGCCCCTCTTGCCATCGCGTTCATGAAAAGGGACAGCGTACCATAAGTAAATGGTTTTATCCTGAAAAGCTTAAGATCAAATAGAGGGTTTACCTGCCTCCTCTCTATAAAAACGAAAGCTATTAGCGAAGCTACGCCTATTACAAAAGAAGAAATGACCCAGGGACTCCCCCATCCAAGCTGTGAATTGCCGTAAGGCATGAGCGCGTACGTGAGCCCAAGAGATATCGCTATCAGCCCTACAGCCAGAGAAACGTTTCCTGGCACATCGAGCGGAACCTTTGATACGCCCTTTTCCCTCTTCAGCTTGAATATAGACCAGATCATCCCGGCTAAAGCGAAAGGCACGTTTACAACAAATATCAAATGCCAGTCGTACCCCGAAAGCAGTCCCCCGAGTATTAGCCCGAGAAATGATCCTATTATGAAAGAGATCTGGTTTATTCCGAGGGCTTTTCCCCTCTCGTTGGGCGGAAAAGCTTCAGTAAGAAGAGGGATGCCGTTTACCATGAGTATGCCTCCGCCAACTGCCTGGACGAGCCTCAGGAATATCAGCCAGAGCAGACCAGTATTTCCAGTTCCGCTCGGTATGAGCGAAAGCGCTATCGAATCTGCTGTAAAAACTATGAAGCCCCACGTGTACATCCTGGCCCTTCCGTACATGTCAGATACCCTTCCGAGCGTTACCAGGATGGAAGCGAGGACAACGCTGTAACCCATGAGAACCCAGAGCAGGTAAACGAACTCGCCAGGAGCAAAGGGATTTATGTTCAACCCCCTGAATATTGTAGGAAGAGAAATGAGAACGATATACATGTTCATAGAACTCATTATGATCGAAAGCGTTGTGTTTGTAAGGACTGTCCACTTATATTGCATGCTACAAACAAAACCCATAAAGATATATCTTTTTCTAAAATATCTATGCTAAAAAAAGATAAAAATAAATTTTAAGCTTCCCCTGAAGCTATCCCTATGCTTACCACTTTTCCTGTTTCATAACCCCAGATCAGCCAAGCTGTTGCCGCTATCAGACCCACGAGCCAGACCAGAGCGTTCATCACTGACATCCTCACCGCCTTAAAAGGCGATGGTTCCTTTAAGGCGGATCATGGGTTCGTGGTTTATCGCCTTCATCTTCATCACTTCATAGCTAGCAGGTGCGAATCGCACCCACCCCGCTCTGCTAGTCCAACGGTAGACCACGGGCTGTGCCTTCAGCCACTTACCCTTATCCTTAACGGACTCAGGGATATGTAGAATGTTTATTGCCCCGTTCAGATCAGCGTTTATTACCTTCCCTGTGTGAGGACACTTAAACAAGCCTCTTTCAATCCTCCCGTCTTCGTGAATTTCCCCACACAGAGAACACGTTTTTGATGTATTTTCCTCATCCACAAGCTTAACCTTTATTCCGTATTCTTGTGCTACGTCCTTGATTCGCTTTATTATTGCAAGATAGCTCCAGAAGTTTGTATTTCTTTCGTTTCCTTTATCCTGAGCTATTCCCTTTGGGTAGCCGATGTATATTTCCCCTACACCTTTGTCATACAGTGTCTCTACAACTTCCCTTGCTAGTCCTTCTCTTGCATTTTTGAGCAAAAGAGAACGCTTTATGTAAAGTTTTTCAAGCTTCCTGCTAGTTTTTAAGCCGTGTCTTGCAAGCCTCTTTTCTTCTATTGAAATGCGCTTTGTTATCTTCTTGAACTCTGAAAGCAAAGAACCTCCTTTATAGAGCATCCACGAGCCATCTTCAACGGCAACGGTTGCAAGGTTTATAACGCCTAGGTCTATGCCAGCTTTCATTTTGCCTTTTGGTTTATTATTTACTTTAACGCTCATAGGAATCCTTGCGTACCACTTTCTTCTTATGGTATCATAAAATATTTCAAGAGTTCCCTGCTTGCCAACCCACTTGAGCTTTCCGTTGAATTTAAGCCTTAGGTTGAAATCCATGAGGAATATTTCGTTATCTTCAATCCTGTACCTGTCGTTTCTTATCAGCAAAAACAAATCATCTTTCTTTTTATGTGGAGGCTTTGGTTTCATCCACTTAGGCAATTCACCTTCTTTCTTCTTTTTGCTTAGCTCGAAGAAAGATTTCCACGCAGAAGCGTTCTTTCGCGTTACTTGCTGAACGTTAGCCCCGCGCAACACAGCCTTATATTTTTCATAAACGATTTTTTCTGTTTTATTAAAATCTACAGGCTCGTGCTTTTTGTACTGCTCAAGCCTCAACTTATTAACTTCGTTCCAGCAATCAACGAATGACTTTCCTAGAGCCTTTAGTTTAGCTTTTGTTTCCTTTCCTGCAATGAGGCGTACTGTGTTCGATCGGCGCATGCTTTTGTTATTTTATGCTAATTAAAAAATATAAATACTTAAGCCTTTTCATGAGAAAACACGTTAGCAAAATATTTCAGCATCCCCGCCTCTAGAAGAGGCGAGGCTTTCAGATGTAAGGCAGAAGGTTTGGAAAATATAGAGGGGCAAGGGAGTGAGTGAGCAGGTCGAAACCTGCTGAGTTAGCGAATGAAACCAGCGTTGTAACAAGCTCTTTAAACTATATTGGAACATCTTTTTGCTTTATATCAACAGGCTTAGAAGCTACAGATGCATTAGCTTCCAGGCCAAAATATTTCTGGATCTGTTGAAAGGCTTCATCTTTCTTTCCATTCTTTTCAAGCCATCTTATTGATTCTGGCATCTTGTACTTCGCTATAAAAAGCGCTAAAACGGTTATCAGCACTATTATGTCCGTCATTTCTTTGCTAAAGAGAGGGGTAGACGAAAATGAGAGAAAGCTCACTGCAGATAGGAGGACGCTGGCAAGCGTTTTTTGACCGCTTTACAGAAAGTTAACTTTTTAAACGGTTTTAAAATTTTTGATTTTGTACTTAACTTTTATAATCCAGCTGCGATAACTATACGTGCGGTAAAATGATACTAGGCAGGGAGAAGATCCTAGAACTGATCAGGAACAGAGAAATAGTGATTGACCCTTTTGATGAAAAGAACGTGGGAGCTGCTTCAATAGACCTGACCCTCGGGAACGTTTTCAGGACATTCAAGAAGTCGATGAAGGTTGTTGAGATAAAGGAAGAAACCGACTACAAGGAATTCACGAGTCTCATTACTTTAAACGACGGTTACATGATGCTCACTCCCGGGGAGCTTGTTCACGGGATAACAAGGGAGAGAGTGAGGCTCCCTCCTTACATATCGGGGAGGATTGAAGGGAGGTCCAGGTTCGCGAGGCTTGGACTTCTGGTTCATATCAGCAGTGGCTTCGTCGCGCCGGGGTCAGATGGAAAGATCGTTCTTGAAATAGCCAACCTTTCCCCGAGCCCGCTTGCGATTTTTCCAGGGACAAAGATATGCCAGCTCATACTTGAAGAAGTCAACCCTCCGGCTGAGTACAACGGGAGGTTTAAGGGACAGGAGTTCCCATGAGCTTTGACGCGGTGATCGTTGGAGCCGGGATACTCGGGTCATCTGTTGCTTATTTTGCCTCGGAAAACGGCCTGAAAGTTGCTGTAATAGAAAAAGAAAAGGAGCCAGGAGTTCACTCGACCTACAGGAACACTGGGGTTGTGCACAGGCCCTTTTACCTGAACCCTGATAGGAGGAAGGCTTCGGCTTTTGCCGCCGCAAGATCATACCCTTTTCTGAAGATGTTCGTTGAGGAAAAAGGGCTGTACTGGAACCAGCTGGGGACGCTGGAGGTTTCAACAGACGCTCAGGGCGCAGGCGTCATCAGAAACTATGAAAGATGGGCAAGGGAAAACGGCATGGAAGAGTCAGAGTACCTGGTCCTCGATGAAAAAGAAATCAGCGCGATCGAGCCGAACGTAAAGGGGAAGCTAGCCTTTCTCAGCAAGACAGACTCGGTCGTGAACTTCAAGCAGATATCCGAAAAGATGATGGAGCTTTCCGAAGGCAGGGGCGCGAGAGTTTTTTACGGTTGCAGGACCGTGAGCGTTAATCCTGATGGCGAAGTTGTATGCTCGTGTGACGGATCTAAAAAGAAAATTTCGGGAAGATCGGTGATAGTCGTTGCTGGGGGTGAGACCTTCAACCTGGCCGTAACGAACGGGTTAAAGGGATACGCTCAGCTTCACTTCAGGGGAGATTACTGGAAGCTTTCAGAGGAAAAGGGAAAGTTTTTCAGAAGGAACATCTACACCGTGCCCAGGTTTCCGAACTTCCCTTTTCTTGACCCTCACATAATAAAGAGGCACACGGGGGGAACAGAGATAGGACCGAACGCCTTCCTCGTTCCTGGACCCTATGATTATGAAGGGACGTTTTCAAAAATTTTAAAGAACGTTCTTGGGAGCGGGGAGGGGCCTTTTCCCATTAAGGCAAAGCTCTTTACTGATGTGGAGTTCATGAAGCTTGTTTTTGCCGATTGGAGAATATCGCTGTTTAAATCCAGCATGATCAAGAAGGTTTCAGAGTTCGCTACAGGGATAACCAGTGGCGACGCGATCGGAAGGGGAATTTCGGGGATAAGACACAACATAATAGATAAAAGCGGCTTCATTTCTGAGCCTTTCTTTTACATAAAAGGGAGAGTCCTGTTTGTGCTCAACTATAACTCGCCGGGGGCAACGGGAAGTCCATGGTACGCATCTGTTATCCTGTCCCTTCTGTCAAAAAAGGGAATTCTGAACGCCAACTACAGGAATTTAGTTATCAACGATGAAAGCGAGACTTTTAGCGTTAAAGCTTTGGAGTAAACTACCACATCCTTACGGACTGGGTCTCAGGGGAAAAAGATGAAGGTAATAAATTAATATAAATGAATTTAACTAAGGGAAGAGTTATGGAGGGAAAGAAGTTATCTTTTTTGAAATGGCTTGGTTTAGCATTTCTGTTTATAGGTTTCCCTACAGCCATAGCTGTTGTAGTGTCTTTTTCGATCCCTTACTATTTATTACACAATGTAACTTTAGCTAATACCCTTAGTACAATAATTCCAATAGTAGTATTTATAATCTCAGGAATATACTTTAGGAAATATCTTCAGAGTCGCAATCTTATCACTCCCTTCATGAAAAGGAGATCAATCACAATTACAATCTTAACAGATAGTGGGCAGCCTATTGATGAAAAATTCATAAGGAGCTTTGAGGTTAATCTCAAGTTTGCTAAGGGTGAGGAATATATTAAGCAGTTGGCCATGCTCGGCATGATGTATTTACAGAATGCTGTAGCTTATGATAACAAAGACCTCTATTTGAGGGCTAAGGAGTATCTAGAAAGGGTTGAGGAGGCTATGGAGGAGGAAAGTATAAGCTTTGAGACTAAAATGTTGGTTGACAATTTAAGGAGTAAGATAGAGACATATAAGTATCGTTTCGGGGAAAGATAAAAGCTTAAACATACACGATTGTATTAATTATTGTTACCAAATCCTTACTCTTTTGGTAGTTATTCTTATCGAGAAAACTGTCCGAAATTATCAGCAAATGTAGTTAAGGTGCCGCCGCGGGTATTTGAACCCCGGACGACCGGGGTCTAAAACGTTAAATTAATAGGTTTGATTTAATACCTTTATGTTAAAGGGTTAATTTTCATTCTAATATTATAATAGATTAATTATTAGATGAAAGAATCTACATAGTATGAGACGTTAAACCCTTAAATACCTCAATTATTTGTCAGTTCTCCTCATCTCCGTATAAATTCTGTGAACTTCTTACCACAATAACTTATCTATAAACTGAATATTATTCCTGTTTGATTTTAGAAAATGTTGCTAAAAAGATTTTTGTCGCATTCAAGCTTTTACATTAAATAATCGTATAGTATACTAACTTTTTCCAGCTAATATTGCTATTATCGTCTCATAACACTTATTTCCATAAGTGAAAGCACATTTTAATCCTTTAAATACTAAAAGGACAAGCACGTCTCTAGTTCAAAAATTTGAAACAATAGAGTGCAGCAGATAAAGTTATAGTTCTACAAGTTTATATTTAATTTGAGAGCTTGTTTGAGAACATTAAGCTCGTAAGAAAGTATTTGGCGATAGATGAGAATAGAAACATAGTGGCTGAGGGTAATTCGTGGGAGGAAGTCGAGGAAATAATGGAAAAGAAGGGGTATAAAAGGAGTCAGTATGATATTTTAACGGTAGTGAAGCAAGAAAAGAGTTAGTATGGGTAAAGAAATAGAGATCCCTTTTATTAACGCCGAAGGTTACTCAGTACCTTTAATAAAAGTAGGGATGGAGTGCCCTAAGTCTTGGGAAGATGTTTTGATATACGCATTACCAGATAGCGGTAGTAGATTTTCCTTAATAAATAGGAGAACGTTAAACGAGTGTTTTGATAATCTAGAAGATCATTACTTTGATACCATTATATTAACCAATCTAAATTTACATACAAAAAGATACAAATTAAAATTTCATTTCGTAAAGCTAAATGAAAATTTTGAAATACCAGTTGCAATAGCCGATTTCGGCGTTTATGAAGGAGTTTTTCCAAGCCTTATTTTAGGTAGGGAAGATTTCTTTTTAAGAACGATGATATGCTTCGACAAGAACGCTAAATTGATTATAAAGGCGGATAATTCTTAACTAAATATTTACAAATTTTCTTTAAATGCACAAAGAGTTCTTTATACTATCTTCTTACGTGTAAATTTTGTTTTATACTTAACTAATTAATTTTTTATTAATACAACTAAGATTTAAACATAGCTTATCCCCTTAACCCTCTTATTACTGGGTATCTGTTAAGGCTGTTAGCATCTATATGCTGATTTAAGGAATTCTTCTGTTGCATCCAGTTTCAAAAGACAATTGTACACTCTTTCAAACTGTAACCTAGTTAGGTTAGAAGCAAAATAAGTGATGAATAATATTAAGATACTCCATTATAGTTAACTTTTTTAAGGTTTCCAATTGTTTCATGCCTCAGAGTTTAAAGCCTAAGAGCATTAAATTGTTACATTATGAAGAGAAGAAAGATAATAAGCAATTTTTTAGACAAGGTGTGACATTAATAGAATATGAAGGACAACCGTCAAAGATAATTCAGTGGAGTCAGTTAATAGAGGGTGATCCTTTCGGTGATCACGAGATAACTTATAGGATAAACTATGGTTCTGAAAGTATACTCAGAAGTTTTAAAGTGAAGTACATAGGAAAGGAAGGTGATAAGCACAGAATTTTGATTAAGGAAGGCGTGTCTGGATGCGGAACCAAGACTAAGAGGATAGAGAATAAGGAAGTGCTAATACCAGATAAGCTATACCAACCTTACCCTTTGCAACAAAAGAGTGAAGAAGGAAAGGACCCAAATCCGATAGAATGCGAAATATGCCAAGTATTATGTAATTTAATTGCAACTAAAGTAGCTAGTGCAATTGCATGTGATGAAGTATGTGAAGTGGATGTCTGTATAATACTCATTGAGGATCCGATTATATATGCTATATGTTCAGTATCTTGCGATATAATATGCAATGAGGTTTTACAGATTATTCTTACTTAGTCAGACTTTAAAGGGCAAGGTAACTTCATTCAGTATTAACGTCCAAGGTTCACCGCATCTATTCACACTGTATATGAGGTCATTTACTTTCTTAGATATGGAGCGCAAGAACCTCTTTGCGTCCCATGTTAAGGTCTCGAAGTCTGTTAGTATTTCCAAAAAGTTTATAGACTAGTATTTCCAAATTGAATTATACAAGATTTGGTTCAAGCTTATGAGGAAGAGAAGGACGCTAGGATTAAGGAGAGAATTCTCGCAGTAAAGTTGCACT
>Ga0208548_100849_pt1 | contig 10703 bp, 9 predicted proteins | sample ECH_Chost_MetaG_FD_187133 | JGI IMG/M metagenome (GOLD analysis project Ga0208548, IMG submission 187133) | Hot spring microbial mat communities from Yellowstone National Park, Wyoming, USA - ECH_C host_MetaG (SPAdes) (version 2) | ecosystem: Environmental > Aquatic > Thermal springs > Hot... | reverse complement strand
ATCGTTCTTGATACGCTCAGAAAGGATGGCCTGAGCTGTTACAGTAATAAAGCTAGGACTCCCTTTTTTGATAAATTCTGCTCTGAAGCCCAGTTTTACAGAAACGCTATTGCGCCTTCTCCGTGGACTGTACCTTCGCACGTGTCTTTTTTCACTGGAAAATACGCTTCAGATCATGGAGTTCACGAAGAAATGAAAGGAAATGTTTATCCCGACGTTTATGAGAAGCTTAAAACCTACAGCGGCGAGCTCCTCGCAGAAAAGTTAAAGAAAAAAGGGTACAGCAATTTAGGAATAACCTCCAATGACTGGATAGGCCCAGGAACCGGGTTTGACAGGGGGTTTAACGCCTATATGTACAACTCCGGCCCTATTGACACACTACTTAATAAGATTGAAACAGAGTTAAGGCCCGAAATAAAAAAGTACGGGAGCAACTTTTATGAAATAGCTAAGAACGCTGTTAAAGGAAAAATCAACAGTTTTAGCTTTCTCAAGGATTATCTTTACTACAGAAAAATGAACAGAAACCTGGAGGACATGGGTTATCCTGAGAACAAAGATGGAGGCAATATAGTAAGCGTGCTGAAGAACGCTTCGCTCGAACAGCCTTTCTTCCTTTTTCTTAACTTTATGGAAACACATGAGCCTTACAGAACGTTATACAGAAAAAAGAAAAAGTACGCCAGCGTAGGGCTACTTATCACTGCACTCTATCTGGAAGGTAAGCTGAACCCGGATCTGATTTCCCATACTTTAAAAGATTATTATAGGGAGTCATTTCTCCTTGACAGGTTTGTTTCAGATATAGTACAGTACATCAAGGAAGAAGGTGCTTTCGAGAACACGCTTTTTATAGTAACTTCAGACCACGGACAGGAGCTTCTTGAAAAGGGCTTCTTTGGGCACGGCATATTTCTTCACGATGAAATCATAGATGTTCCGCTCATAATAAAGTACCCTGAGAATTATAAGCCAATCAAAGGTGCTGATGATAAATACTTCAACATCAAGGACCTATTTGACCTTATAGACGAAATTACTGATGGAGAAAACCCTGAAGATGTGCAGAAAGATATTACTTTCTCAGAATCCTTTGGCTCAAACGTACAGGTTTCTGCTCTTTCTGTGCTAGAAGAAAGGCTGAAAAGCAAGCTTGAGGGTTTTGTAGCTCCAAGAAAAGCCGTTTATAAAAAAGGTTACAAGTTAGTGGTAAACGGTTTATCGGGTGACGTTGAGGAGTTTAAAAGAGGAGAAATAAACAAAGATCCTAAAGATGAAAAAGAAATGTTTAACGAGATGCTTGATGAGCTTTACTTTTTTAAAGGAAAAGAAAAGTTCAACCTTCCTAAGAGATTATAAAATCGTTTAGTTCTTTATCAACTAAAAAGCACAGGAAATGTTCTTCCTATCTTCGCCAGTTTATATCTAAGATATAACCAGTAACCCCTTGAACCGTGAGAGACACCCTAGTGGGCGCAGAACCCTCGCCATTTAAGGCGGGGAGCCGTCAGAGCTTCTGGACAACTTCCTTTACCCTTACCCTAAGGACGCCTTCAAGCCTGTATATGTCAACAAGCGCTAAGAACCTTGAGCCTTTTTTCATCATGTTCCTCGGTCCGTTGAACTCTGCGGGCTCGAGCCTCGCCCTCCACTTTCCGTCTATCAGAACAACGGCTGAACCCGGGAATATCTTCTCAACCTCTATTTCGCGAACGTCCTTGCCGTAAGCCTTTGCAGCAGATGCCGTCATGTAAGACCCGTTTTCCCCCTTTACGATCTTCTTCTGATTTTCAAGCTTTTCCAGCGCGGACTGAACAGCTTCTCTTGGTATGCCCTCTTCATCTGCGTACGAAAACAGCTCATCGAGCTTGGCACCATTTCTTCCTGCTTCCATAAGCTTTGTGTAAACATACCTTGACGCCCTTTCGACCTCCCTTCTAACGTTTCTTGAGAACTCTTCCTCTTCGACAACCTGCCCTTTCGGTCCTCCTGCTTCCTTTTCTATTTCAGCTATCTCCTCAGCGCTCATGGGTTCTTCTGGAGGTTTCTGGGTCAGCCTGATCACCGGCTGAAGCTTTGAGTTTATCGTTGAAGCGATCCACCTCATTTTCCTGGCTTTGCTCATGCTGGAATAGAGGTAAGCGGTATCGAGCGTCTGTTCTGTAGCAAGAATTGTAACTTTTCCGGGCCCTTTTCTTCCAGTCCTTCCCTTTCTCTGTATGTACCTGATTTCGCTCGGTATGGGTTCATAAAAGAAAACCCTGTCGACTGCTGGTATGTCAAGCCCTTCTTCGGCTATCGAAGTGGAAACCATCACGTTTATCTCTCCCTGCTCGAGAGCCTTTATCATCCTTGCCTGTTCTTCCTGGCTCATTCCCCTGTCGTTTGCCTTTTTGGCCTGACCAACGAACCTCTCTGCCATAACTCCTGGAACTTCTTTCAAAGCTTCAACTATGTGCTTTGCAGTGTCCCTGTACTGGGTAAAGACTATCATCCTTGAACTGGGATTCAGGGACAGCTGATCGCTGATAAGCTTCTTTAGCATGATCAGCTTAGGGTGTTCATCCTTCACCTTTTCAACAAGATAAGAGAGGACCGAATAATCGGGATCAGATGCCAGGAGCGCGTGAGATCTGCTCCTCTCTTCATCTGTCCTTTTCATAAACTCGTAAAGAGCGTAGACTCCCTGCGTCTCTATCAGTTCAAGCATGTGAAAAAGCGTGAGCGCTATCGACTGGGTCATTATGGCTTCGAAGATCCTTCCCCTCTCCTCTTCAACGCTTTCAGCTTCGAGCGTATATCTCAGTTCATCGCCCAGCTCTATCAGGTGTCTTCTGGTTACCATGTCCGGCGGGACCCTGAGAAACTTCCTGTCATAAAGCCATCTTACCCTCCTCATCAGCATTCCCTTTATCAGCTCTCTTATCCTTCTGTAGCTTTCAGGAAGAGAAACCTTTACCCATTCAAGGTCTATCTTGTGAACGTAAGGCTTGACGTCCGGGTCGTCTTCGTCCCTGAACTCGACCCTTTCAATGTAAAGGTTCCTGCACACTTCCATTACCCTTTCCAGCTTTGATCCAGGAGAAGCAGTCATTCCCAGTATGACGGGGTAATCAGCCTGCTCGACGTATCGCTTCGCTATCTCAGTGTAGGCATATTCTTTAACGGCCCTGTGGGCTTCGTCGAAAACGACAAGGCCGAAATCCTTTAAGTTTAACCTCCCCTCGTTCAGATCGTTCCTTACGACTTCAGGTGTTGAGAAGAATACCCTCGCTTTAGAGTTCCATACAGCAGCTCTGTGCTCAGGAGTGATCTTTCCAGTTAAAAAAGCAACGTCGCTTTCTCTGAGCTTCAGCATTGCCCTGAAGTTCCTGCTATGCTGCATAACAAGGGGCCTTGTAGGAGCAAGCACTAGGACCTTTGAGTTCCTGCGCCTGTAAAGCGTTTCAGCTGTTACAAGAGCCGATATCACAGTTTTTCCGAGGGCTGTGGGCAGTATGACAAGAGTGTTCCTTCCGTAAGCTGACTTGGCTATGTTTATCTGGTAAAGCCTTGGCTCGACGGCTCCAGGCCAAACAAGTGGGTGTTTGATGTAGTTTTCTTGCAACCCTAAATCTCTAGAACTTCGTCAGAGCTCTTCTGTACTTTTTTCTTCGGGTTTATCTGGTCGAGCTCAGCCATCAGCTTTTTAAGCTTATCGTTCTGTATAAGCTCCAGAAACTCGTTCAGCTCTTCCTGATCCCTGATGACCAAACCTCTCTTTTTCTTCGGGTTTCCGTTTTCATCAACGGGGTTTATTTCAACTGCTAATCTGCTTGGAGAACTCTTGTAAGCAGGCATCTTAAGCACAAAGATGCCGGGCACAGAAGTCTTTAACCTTGACCAATCCTTCCCATTCTTGAGAAACTCTTCAAGCTTTTCGTCCACCACATATAACACCTGATAAATATTTTTTATACATGAATAAAAGCTTTTCTTAACGAATCCTTTGTTCCATAATATACGATTATATTCTTTGTTGTACAGCGTCCTCTAACGATCTCTTTAGACTGTGTTTTTCATAGCACTCTTGATGAACCATTTGTGTATGCCTCCACGATGTTGTAAACGTGTACCTTGGCTAATAATTTGTTGATCATCCTCAAACTAACGGTAAGGTTGAGATGTTTTTTGATAGATGAATCATGAATTGGTACAACTTCATAAGGCCACACGGAGCCTTTGACATAAAAAGGCTTGAAACGCCTGCGATGATCTTCTACTAGAGGCTTCCCAAAAAGGAGATCATTGATCAATAATTCTTTGATATGCTGGAGAGGGGGGTGTAATAATTTGGAAATAAAACAGCGTCATATACCTTGCAAGCACTATATAAAATACGAGAGCTAACACAGAAGTGCAAAGGTTAGTTATAAATAACTTGATGGATCCTTAAATGGGTTCAACTATATCGAAAGGTGTTTTTTAAAATATAACTTTTTAAAATTATTCTTCAGCGAATTATCCTGACCTTTTGGTCAGGGCTTTTCTGTTCATCGACGTGCTTGCTTTTACATGAGGAATACTTTATGCTCCATAATGCTAATTGTAGAGGCTCAACCATCTGAAGTCTTGCATGCGTTCCACATGCAGAGCCCATTGCTGATTCCACTCGATCGGAGTGCTGTCCTTATTCGAGGCATCGCGGATTCCCTAGATCGAGGTCTGCAAGGCTTTCTGGACAATTTATGCCTGTAAAGGTAATGAGCGGAAAGCTTACACATTCCTAATAATATGCATCTAAAGTTCTAGGAATTTGACTTATGCCTAATTATCTTCAATTAAAGTTGATATCTTTAAATTTGTAAAATATCCACGCTCTTACCAGCACAATTATTGCAAAGGATCTCTAAGGTTTTTGAAAATTATATCTAGCTCGATATCGAGCTAGATAGAAACCAATAATTTACAAGACAAGAATCTTTTCACAAACCAAGGTATTATTTATTACATTAAAACAAGTTTCTTTAAAAAACTATGAATCTGTAATTTTTTTCGGCGTGTTTTTTCATTAAAATTTTACAAAAGCTGAAAGCTTTGCCGTTTGCGGGAAAGGAAACAAACTGACAGAGAACATGTGGTCATACCGCGAATTGATAAATGCAACCGAGCTTAAGGCTCAGGAATACGGGAAAAAAGCGTATGAAGTGATTGAATACAATACATCAAGGCTGTGCGCTTATCACAATAATGAGCGACACGCAGCCCAAGAGGGATGATAAAATGTTCTTTGGTGCACAAACTCCATTCAGACCTCAATGGGCATTGAACATACTAAAAAAAGCAACCGGAATGCTGATCCATGGCACTGCAAAGCCGCTTTTATATTTTGAGTTTTACAGCAAATTATCCTTTGTTAGAGGGGAGTAACTCCGAGACCTCGGGAACAATCGCCTTTTAAGGCGTTGAGGAAGTCAGTTTAGAGAAAGAGCATTTAACAAGAGAAAAATAGGTTTTAGCGCCAGCCGGTTAGCTTCATAGCGTTTACAACCCTTTCAACGGCCAGCGCTAAAGCCGACATCCTATAGCTAAGGGACTTTTTCTGAGAATAATCATAAACGTCCTTGAAAGCCTTTACGAGTTTGTTCTCCAGCTTCTGGTTGACCTCGCTTAGCTCCCAGTGTTCCCTTTCCAAATTCTGTACCCATTCAAAGTAAGACACTATAACGCCTCCTGAATTCACAAGTATATCAGGTATCACTTTTATGCCTCTCTGCTCAAGGATTTTATCTGCCATAGGAGTGGTTGGCCCGTTTGCGGCTTCTATCACGAGCTTTGCCTGGATCTTTCCAGCGTTGTGTTCGGTGATCTGGTTTTCGATTGCCGCCGGTATAAGCACATCAACCTCAGATTCAAGCAACTCTTCATTTGTTATATCATCTCCATAAGGAAGCTTACCTATTCCCTTGTATTGCTGGAAGTCTCTATAAAGGTCATCAAAATTTTGTATGCCGTTTTTAAAATACTTACCCCCAGTTATGTCGCTGATCGCAACAACCTTTGCGCCCATTTCTGTCAGGAATTTCGTTGTGAAAGACCCAACGTTGCCGAAGCCCTGTACTGCAACGGTAACATCTTTTATATCTTTCTTAAGTATAAGCTTAACAGCCTCCCTCGTTACAGTCGCAACACCTCTACCGGTTGCTTCAAGCCTTCCCTCTGAACCTCCTATTTCTATAGGTTTACCGGTTACAACTGCAGGTACGTTATACCCTTTGAGCTTTGAATACTCGTGCATCATCCACGCCATAACCTGAGGGTTTGTTCCAACATCTGGGGCTGGTATGTCTATTTCAGGGCCTATATTGTTGTATATCGCATCGGTGAACTTCCTAGTTACGTCTTCTAGTTCTTCTTGCTTTAGCGAATATGGGTCAACGTTTATACCTCCCTTTGCCCCTCCGTACGGGATGTCAACTAGCGCCGTTTTCCAGGTCATCCACATAGATAATGCTCTGACTTCGTTTAGATCCACAGCAGGGTGATATCTGATGCCTCCCTTAAAAGGACCCCTGGCGTTGTTATGCTGAACTCTGTATCCCACAAAGCTCTTTACTTCGCCGTTAGAAAGTTTTACGTGAATATACGTAACAAACTCTTTCATAGGGAATTGCAGCATCTGATAGTAAACCGGATCTATTTGTATTTCTTCTGCCGCAAGTGCCAGCTGTGTAAGCGCGTTGTTGTAAGGGTCTTCTTCTTTTACTCCTGTTATGCTTTTTTGCATAAAAATCAGTTAAAAGCTGTACGATTAAAGGCTTTCTGAACAACTTTAAGGTAAATTTTCTTTAACATTTAAGGCTCACGATTTAGAATTTCGCAATATATTCTTTTTTAGCCTGAATGATAAGCGCTTTTCTAAGCGGTGATTGACAAGCTTAGCTCACTGTTTAGCAAAGATATTTATCTTTCTAAAAATAATTTTTCATATTTTTATCAGAAACTCATCTGTAAGGCGGGGAGTTTACATAAAGAAACTGATAATGAAGAATCATTGAGAATGCATAAATATTATTTTTCCTAAAAAATCTGAATGCTTAAAATTGAAGGGCTCCCCCGGCTCAGAATCAGGCCCAATGAATGCTGCAGATGGGCAAGCGTATCTTTAATAATTTTAAGAGGTTCAGACGAAGTGCTGCTCATAAAGAGGACAGAAAACGCCAGAGATCCTTGGAGCGGAAACGTGGCTTTTCCTGGGGGCCATTATGAGGCTTCTGATAGAGACCTTTATGAAACAGCAGTAAGGGAAACTTTTGAAGAGGTCGGCATTAGGCTTTCCTATGAGGATTTTGTTGGGGTGCTTGAAGCAGGTTCTCCCTCTAATTCAGAAAAAACCAAGGTGCTGCCTCATGTTTTTGTGATACCAGAAAGGCCCAGCACCAAGATAAATCCCGGCGAAGTCCTTTATGCGTTCTGGTTGCCGCTCAGAGAAAAACATCGTATAGTGCCGTATACTTTTGGTGATGTTTACAAAGGCTGGGCGATCGAATACAGAGGAGAAATAATCTGGGGGCTTACCTACAGAATAATCAGGGAATTGCTCAAGAAGGCTAATATTGCAGAGCTGCCCTAAAAATGACATGGAAAAGGCGAATTCAATAATTCAGGAGCTCATGGCCGATTATGTTCATGGCGCTTCATGGTACTACGATAAAGCTGTTGAGTTCTTTGTATCTCTTGGGTCTTATGATCCAGGCAAGGCTGAAGTTCTTGAAGAAGTAAGGCCGGGCATGGCTTCTGTAAAGAACGTCATTGAAGCTTTTAAAAAAGGCACTGCTGAAGGCTACAGCGTTGAAAAAATAGCGAAGGTCCTGAGGTTTTTAAAAAACTCAGCTTATGATAAGATTTCAAAATCTTCGCTCGAGATCTCAAGTGTAGCAACGATAAGCTTCTCATCCAACGTTCTTTCTTTGCTTAAAAGCTCTGGAGTCAAGCAGATCTACGTTTTCACATCAGATCCAAACACAGAGCTCAAGCAGGCACTGGACGAATACAGTAAGTTTGCAGTTGCAGCAGCAGTACCTCTGAGCTCAGCGCAGCACTATATCGAGTATGTGGAAGCTGTTGTCTCAGGTTTTGATGGTCTTTACTCATCAGGGCATTTTGTCAACAAATCAGGCACCTTCATGCTTTTCTGCGCCGCAAAGGAAAAGGGGATAAAAAACGTGATAGTGGGGGAATCGTTCAAAGCTTATGATGGTTTTCCTCCACCGCCTTTAAAGGTCAGGTGGGAAAACCTTATGATACCAATATTCGAAAGCATACCTCTGAAATTAGTAGATACGCTCATAACGGATTCTGGAAGCTACAGCAACCCTGACAGCTTAACTGTAAAAGAAATTTACAAAAACTTTGCTGAAGAGTTTGACAAAAAGCTAAGAGAAGGGGATCTTTAGGTACTTCAGCGGAATATCCTGATACTGACCGTCGGGGAGAGTTCTCCTTATCAGAATCGGGATAAGTTTTGATTTAACTTCGGCTTCAGCCATCTGAAAAGCGTTTTTATAGCTTCCCTGTACAAAGGGCGGGGCCCCCATAGAAAGCATCATGGCTCTGGCGCCAACGATGCGGGCATATTCATATTTTGTTATGGTTTCAGGACCAACAAGAACCTTAAAGTCTTCTTTATTCATCGCTAATATTTAAATGAAAGCGCGTTTTAAATTTTGCTTATTTATCAAAGTTCTGGCTGTTTTTAAGCTCTTTTATAAGCTCAACAACCCCATTTTTACAGTTTAAACCATAGATCTTTGCGATCTTTTCACATAACTCAGTTTCTATGATCTTTTCAAACGGACCGTAAATATCGTTCAGAGCCTTAACGAACTCTTCTGGTTTTTGAAGAATGTCTTCAGGCCTTATACCATGCATTTTGGTTAGGTAAAAGAGGACAGCGTTCTTAACGGGCTCTCCCCCGTATTCAGCCAGAGTTTCTTCAACAACCTTTTTTAAAAGATCTTTTGAGCTCTTCCTTGGCACTCTATACCACCCTGATAAAATCTACTGTACCTTTTTCCGTGTTTATATCTACAATAAAGAGCGGACCGAGAGGTCTGACGCTTCTCCAGAACAGAAAGCCATCAGTAACAGTCATCTTCCTGACAATGTTAGCGTATTTTAGCTGTACCTTCAGAGCTTCCTGGTTAGAGTAACTCATGATATATGTGATCCTGTTGAGCTCAATATCCTTCTTTACATGATCCATAACGTACATTTCATATTCAACAGGGTCCTTAACGGCAAAATCTTCTTCAGCAAGCAGGTTTATGAAGTTCACCGCATTGCTTGTTTCAACAGATTTTGGAAACGATACCCTATCAGCTTTGTACTCAAAATCTCTTGGATTGAACGTAACTATGTTAATGTTTTCTTCGTTTCCGATTAAGGCTCTTATGTCTTCAAGAAAAGTTTCCTTATTCTCGTTTGGCCCCATTAAATAATTGACTTTATAGCCCATCTTTACGTAGTCTGCTATAAACATCTTTCTGAGCAAAGAGCCCCTTACGTCCTCAACGCTTATATCGAGCTCGATTAGAACCCTGTTTCCAAGGTACTTTATCGAATCGACCTCTGCGCTTGGGGGCTTGCTCACGTTGCTGAACCTGCCCAGAAATGGTTTTTGCAGCATGTAGAAAGGATCAAATATCCTGAGCTGATCTTTGAGAGTTACGTAGTGCAGAGGCTGCTCTACAGGGTGATCCCTGTCCTTGATTATCCTTAATGCCCTTACGCTCTGTCCGAGAACGCTCTCAAAGTTAAGGCTGATTATAGCATCCGATACAAACCTTACATGTTCCGCCACAGGGTTCAGGCCTTCAGCTATAAGCACCATTGATGCGCTTTTCTGCTTGACCGAACCGTAAAGAAGCTGTAAAAAAGGCCTTATTGAGCTCTCATCTTTAATTCCAAAGAACATGGCATCAACTGTATCAATTATAACAAGCTGATCATCAGAAAGGGCTTCAGCTATCTCTGAATAAACAGTCTCAACTGAACCGCTCATCGCGCTTATAACGTTAAGATTGCCCCTGTATTCAGGAGCAACAAACTTCATCTTCTCCCTTAACGAGCTTTCAGGGTCAGCGTATGAAACGTAAACGCATTTATCTTTCATAGAACAGGCTTTAAGCGCCAAAAATGTCTTGCCTATTCCCGGAGGACCTTCTATGAGCGAAACGTATCCAGATGTTGTTAGTATGTCAAGAACGCTTCTCATTTATATAAAAATAGCATCAACAGTATTTAAATTTTTTAAATTAAACCCGGATATGTAAAAATTATTTATCGTTTATGGCTTTATAAACGATATTTTTATTGAGTTAGGAACATAGCTTTTAAAGTCTCCAGCACACGATCTTTACAGGCTGATGTATAACTCCGAAAATATTACAGGGATCAGATAAAAGAGGTAAAACTTTTACAAAAGAATTTCTCAGAAAGCCAGAACGTATTAGCTCAAGACCTTAAATGGCAAGCTAGAAAACGTGGCGATGAACCGGGAAACTCTAACCGTAAGGTTAAGTACCCATGTGAGCTGCTTATTAATTTATCGGCAATGCTTTTTCTGCATGTTAGCGTTTCAATAGTAACTATTATGCTGTTTAGAAAGATGTCATTTAGCATTTTTAGTCATGGCTTATAGAGCGAGCTAGCGTATCTCT
>Ga0208548_100839_pt1 | contig 10816 bp, 10 predicted proteins | sample ECH_Chost_MetaG_FD_187133 | JGI IMG/M metagenome (GOLD analysis project Ga0208548, IMG submission 187133) | Hot spring microbial mat communities from Yellowstone National Park, Wyoming, USA - ECH_C host_MetaG (SPAdes) (version 2) | ecosystem: Environmental > Aquatic > Thermal springs > Hot... | reverse complement strand
TGAAAAATATATTATTCTAAAAAGCATCACCTTTAACAGGGCCCGTGGCCTAGCCTGGATAAGGCACTGGCCTTCTAAGCCAGTAATCCCGGGTTCAAATCCCGGCGGGCCCGTTTTCTTTTTGGTAAGTAATGGTACCTTTTTTTATTTTTTAAAAATTTAATATTAAAATTTTACTCCTTTATTCCATTAATTTTTCGCTTTTATAATGAAAAAAATTAAAAATTTTAAATTAAAAGAATAAAGGTTTTTATTATTCCTAATAGAATATCTAAACAAGACTCATATTGATCTTTTAATAATTCTCTATATCCCGGAGAGAGTAATTCCTTTAATAATATCCATTGTATATAGGAAAAAGAGGGGAACTTCCCTTGAGCAATATAAAAATACTTTCTTCAATTAAAAAATGAGCTAATAAAATCCTAGTAAAAAAAATTTTTTAGAACTATTTAATTTGGTATCTTTTAAAAAGCATCTATAGGACCTTTATCTTTATGGGATTCCCATAAGGGAAGATACTTGATAATTTCTTCTATAACTATTTTTTTATTTTTGAAAGATCAGACATTTTTTCAATATTATTAATATCAGAAAAAAAGTAAAATGAATATAATAATGGAATTTGGGACTCTATCGGATTTTTGCATTAATATTATCCAATAAAGGAAATAATAAGGTCAAAAATATTTAGAATTAAGATTTTAGCACGATTTTCTCTCAAAAAGTCATTTAATTGAATACTTTTTTATTTGTATAATAATAAAGCATGAATTTCAATTTTTATTTTATTACTAAAATTAAATTAAACAAAATCTAAGATAGAGGTATACCTTCATTAATTGCATTTTTTAACTTCTGTAGTTTTTGACCTATTTTAAGACTTTTAAGGGGTTCATAAACGACCTTATCTCTAAATACCTCTTTAATTACCTTTGAATAATCCTCTCCTCCAAGAGAAATTATTTTATCATACGTATTTAATCCTTTGTCCATTGCCTGCTTTATTAACTCTTCAGGAGTTATTGGATTGGAACTTTTATTTTTAAAGGATATATCATAGTTACCTTTAACTATATCATCTGGAAATAAAAATCCGTATTTTGCTGATAAAAAACACCAAGATGATGTATAAAATCTCTCTGCATATTCTTTACATGTCTTTGCATAAAGTCCGATATATACATCTTTTGCTTTTGTTTCACCAACGACCTGATTTTTATCCCAAATTTTCTTCTTTCCGCAAGGGACAACACATAGAATTTTCATATTATTCTATAACTAAAGTTATTGTTAATAATTTTTCACTTTTCTACATAAATCTTTTACTACACAGTCTGAACATAGTTTTTTGGAATTCTCTTCATCTATCTTTGAGCATCCATATCTCGATAATAGCCATAATGGTTCATCCATATCTAAAGCAATTATCTCTTTACCATTGATATTTAATCCTTTGACACTTTCAAACCAGGCTTTTCTAATTTTATCATAGTTTTTTCGTAATTCATCATCATCTTCTAAAATACTACCATCATCATTTTTAATAACACCTAAAAAATTCGAAGCCCTTGCTATATGCACATCTACAGAGATGCGTATTGTTTCTAAATTTTTTAAATTTTCTAAACCTGCTATGCCCCGAAGCATCCTTAACCACAATGGTGCGATTTTAAATCCCCTGAGATATGGATAATCATATTTGAATTCTGTTAATTCTTCTTTAATACGTTCTGCATCCCAATTAAAGTTTTTAAAAAGATTATAGGGATCTCCTTTCCATTTTTCATAAAATGTAGTTGACAATCTGACCCAGATTTCAGCATCCTTTTCTGATCTTTTTGACAGATTATGTTTTTTCATGTCTTCCTTTATTTTTTTTCATTGAAGAGTCCTTAATCTTATATACTTCTTTAGGAACAAATAAATAATTAGTATTTGGATCTTCATAAGTTTTTCTAGCACTATGCCAGTACTCATCAGCATCTCTCATATAATCTATGTATACAGTAAGGGTCAAAAATAATATATGTTCCACTGATCCTTTTTCTATACCTTTCGGTATAATATTTTCAGGCAAATCTTTTTTGCTTTTTCCGAAAATACCAGTAGTATTAAATGAATTATACAAAATTTCAGCAACCTTTCTCCCTTGTTGATTATCTATTATCACTTCAAACCACCCCAAGTTTTAAGTCCCTTTTTCAAATTATTCAGGTTAAAACAGAATTCCAGTTTTTGTTTCATTATGATATCTCATGAGTTTCTTATATTAAATTATTTTTTATTGCCATTTTTATAAAGGTTTGACTGTGCCACATTTACTGTATATACGGTTTTAAGCAGGGTTCCTATTAATATACTTTAGAATTGGTTAAACCACTAATCAATCTTTATCACATCAATTTATACAGACATAACAGGAATGGATACGAGCCAGTTTATGAACAGTATAAAATAAAATCAGTAAAAAATTTTAAAATTTAATCGTATAGACTCCCTATACAATTATTTTGTTGAATGATATAAATTTAATATTCTTTGTATGCAATCATCTAAATTGCTTTTTATTTCATGTTCCCAAAGATGCAATATTTTCCAACCATCAGATTCAAGCCGAATATCCTTGTCTTTTGCCCTCTCTATATTTTTTGCAAGTTTTGCAACCCAATAACCCTCATTTGATTTTGGGACATGCCCATGGATAGGGCAAGAATGCCAAAAACAACCATCTACAAAAATCGCAATTTTTTTGTCCGGGAATGCAATGTCTATTTTTTCTTTGCCATATTGTATCCTAAACCTTAACCCTATATCCCAAAGTGCTTTCCTAAGGATTTTTTCTGGGGATGTATTTTTAGATTTTATTTTTGACATTATTTTTGAACGCACTTCCTTGCTTATTTCCATAAATGCAAAATAAGTTTAATAATTGAATAATTTATGCTTCCCAACCATTTTATTTATAGTTCTGGCCATTTCAAGAAAAAAATATATATGGGCATTACTGATTGTAAACCTAGGTAATTATGGCAGCAAATGTGATTAATGCGATGGAGGCTTTAGCATCCGTTAAAAATTTTAGCCTAGACCATTATTCAAACTTATATAAAATTGGGATAAATTCTGCAGGGTCAAGATTTGAATATTTTATAAAAGATGCTTTAGTTGGAAAATTTTTCAGTGATGAAAAGTCAAGGGGAGATGCATATCATGATAATTATTCATGGTTGGGCAATCAGAACAATCCTCCAGATGCGATTGCAAAAAATGGGGATGCATTTGAAATAAAAAAACAAGAAAATCCAAATGGATTTATAGCGTTGAACAGCTCACCACCAAATGACATGCTTTATAATGATGACCCAAGGCTTACAAAATATGCCAAAGGATGCGATGGCGGCAATTGGAAAGAAAAAGATTTGTTTTATATTGTGGGTTGGGTGTATAGAAATACGGTCAAAAGCATTTATTTTGTGCAAGGCAAAACTTATGCGGCTTCAAGGGAGTGTTACGATAGAATATCCAAAAATTTAAGCCGGGCTGTAAAAGATGCAATTAAACAATTAGGATATGAAAGCAGCAAAACTAATGAATTAGGTAGGATCAACAATGCTGATCCCCTTGGAAGGGCATCATTAAGGGTTAGGGGGATGTGGCAAATTCAAAGCCCACATGTCGCCTTTCACGATTGGGCGCCTCTAGATAAAGAGGCTAAATTTCAGGCTTATGCAATCATGACAAAAGACAAGTATGCTTCTATGAGCCCTGCGTCAAACAATATTATTGAAAAAGATGCAGAAATCCCTGACCCTAATAACCCTGCAAATAGGATTGGGGCAGTTATATTGGAGGTAATAATTAAATGAATGTTGCTTCACTATTCTCGGGCTGTGGAGGAATGGATCTAGGGTTTGTACAAGCAGGTTTTAGAATAATCTATGCAAATGACATAGACAAAGATGCGATAAAGACATATGAAAAAAATTTTGGATTAAAAGTTGACAGAAGGTCAATATTGGAAGTGCCCATTGACGAGATCCCATCAGCTGAAGGGATCATTGGGGGTCCGCCTTGCCAGAGCTGGAGCCTTGCAGGCGCCATGAAAGGCGAAAATGACCCTCGGGGGAAACTATTTTTTTATTATGCAAACATAATAAAAATAAAGCAGCCTAAATTTTTTGTAGCTGAAAATGTCCCAGGGCTTGTGTCTTCAGCCCATATCAATTCCTTTAAAAAATTAATTTCAATGCTAGGGGATGCAGGTTATAATGTTTCTTGGAAAGTCCTAGATGCTAGGGATTATGGTGTCCCCCAAGAAAGAAAAAGGGTATTCATTGTAGGTATAAAAAAGGGCTTAGGGGTGTCATTTCAATTTCCTGAACCGCTATACTCCAAATATGGCATGGGTGTGGATGGAAAACCTATGAAACGCTGGCTAACATTAAGGGACGCCATAGGCGATTTGCCAGAACCTCGCCCTGCTTTGCCAGGGAATAAACCAAACCAACAACTAGAGATTCCAAACCATGAATACATGGTTGGAAGTTTTTCCCCCATTTATATGTCTAGGAACAGGAGGAAGTCTTGGGACGAACAGTCATATACAATACAAGCTGGCGGCAGGCATGCTCCACTGCATCCTTCCTCATGCCCAATGAGAAAAATATGTAAAGATAAATGGGAATTTACTGGAAATTATTATAGAAGGATTTCTATAAGGGAGGCAGCTAGGATTCAAGGGTTTCCAGATTCATTTATATTTGTTTACAATAACGTCGCAGATGGTTACAAGTTGGTGGGCAATGCAGTGCCACCACCACTTGCAAGGGCAATAGCAGTTAGCATTAAAGAAATACTTGCGGGCAAAATTATTCAAGGAATGGATGGGGAGGATATTGTTGGGCTTGAAAGAAATCAATGTTAAAAGGGTATATGATGTCACCCACAAACAGGCTGCAGATGAGTTTTTTAACCCTACCCTAGCAAATGCATTTCTATACCAAAGGGCAACTGCATATTTTTCTTCAGCCTCATTCCGGATACTCGCATTGGGGCTTTCATCCCTTTTCTGGTCTAATGGAAAAATGCAGCTCCTAGTTGGAAAATTGTTGTCTGAAGAGGATTGGTATGCAATAGCTTCTTCAAAGGAAAAAGTTAACATCGAATTAACAAAAATTTTTCCAACAATTGAGGAACTAAAAAAAATGATGGAAGATGACAATGTTAGGGCACTAGCTGAACTCTTGAGAACTGGGAGCCTTGAGGTAAAATTTGTGCTCTCTGGCAACCCAGAAAGGCTATTCCATTCAAAATTTGGGATAATCTTGGACAAAGAAGGTTATGGCATTGCTTTTGCTGGGTCAATAAATGAAACTGAGGGGGGCCTCGAATCTAACATAGAGGCGTTTAATACATTTAGGTCCTGGGAAGAAGGCGAGAAAGAGTATTATGATGAATACTCATCCCTTTTCAGGAAGTATTGGGAAGGGAAGGCCATTGATGGCATTATAGTTTCAGACATCCCTGAAGAGCTCAAGGATCGAGTGATAATTGCAGCCACGGAATTTAGCAAAGAGCAAAAGAATATCTTGGGCAGCCACCCAAGTTTAAGGCCTTACCAGCGTGAAGCCGTAAATTACTGGAAGCGGAATGGGTACAAAGGGTTGCTTGAGATGGCAACCGGCACTGGAAAAACAATAACTGCATTAGAATGCGTGAAGGAGTTGAATAAAAGCCAAGGGAATTACCCAACAATTATAGCAGTGCCAACAATCGAGGTAGCAAGGCAATGGCAGGCTAGCTGGATGACATTTTTCGGGAAGTACCCAATGATTTATACTTCAGAAGGCAGCAAAAAGGCAGGTCTCAAGGAATACGCGAGCATTATTGGCAATGATGCTGCCATAATTGCTACGTATAGTTTCCTTGCTGGGAAATTCTTTAGAGAAAATATATTGCCACTTTTGGGGGAAAATGCATTGCTGATAGCTGATGAAGCCCACCACTTGGGGGCGCCTAAATATAAGGAGATCCTATCTGGGCCTTATCGCTTTCGCCTAGGCCTTTCAGCAACCCCCCTTAGGCTGTTTGATGATGAGGGAAATGAATTGATTGAGGATTTCTTTGGGAGGGAAAACTTTGTTTATGGCCTCCAGCAGGCTATAGATGATGGTTACCTTGTAAATTATCGTTACTTTCCGAAGTTTGTAGAATTGACCCATGAAGAAATTAAGGATTACCTAGAGCTTACAGAAAGGATGCCTAGGCATTGGGCTAAATACCTTGATGACCTTGTTAAAGGAAGAAAGGCAAATAAGGATTACCTGGAAAGGCTTATATATGAAAGGGCAAAGATTGTCAAAAAGGCTTCAGCCAAATATGCAGAGCTCAGAGGAATATTGGCAAACCTGAAGCTCGAAGGAAAGCTCACCAAGCTTATAATATTTTGTGAGGATAATGAACAGCTTAAACTTGTTTCAGCGGAACTGCGTTCTTTGGGGGTAGTATATCGCAAGATTTCAAGTGATGAAAACAGCGCTGAGAGGGAAAAGGCAATAAAGGAATTTGCATTGGGGGATATTGATGCCATCGTCTCGATGAGAGTCATGGACGAGGGAGTGGATATACAAACAGCAGAAAGGGCTATATTGATGTCCTCATCAAAGAATCCCAGGCAATATATCCAGAGGGCTGGGAGAGTGCTGAGGAAATCTCCCGGGAAAAAAATGGCTGAAATTTTTGATATAATCGTTTATGCAGACCCTATAAAGGTTGGTTCACAAATCGAAAAAATTGAAAGGGTAGCAATTAAAGGGGAAATTATGCGAGCCATGTTCTTCACCCAAATGGCACAGAACAATTTAGATTGCTATAAAGCGATCAAATCCTTAAGAAATAAAATTAATATATAAGCAATGGAATAGCTATAACATATGGCAAATGAGGATTTAACAAGGGTTATTGAAGAAACCTTGCAGGAATCCATAGAGGAGGTGTCCAGAAAAAGGAACCTAAGCGAGGAGGATAAAATAAAATTGACAGATGTGGTCAGAAAGTTAGTAGCATTGGCGTATTTAAGAATAGAAGGGGATAAATCGAGGGATGTGGCAAAAATCATAGAAGAGGGGGTTTCTTCGAATGTACATTGAATCTATAAAGATAAAAAATTTCAGGTGCTATAGAAACCAAGAATTTACATTCAATAATAAGCCAGGCAAAATATTGGATATAATAAAGGGGGACACAGGGGCGGGAAAAACTTCACTATTCAATTCCATAGGATGGTGCCTTTTTGGGGAAGAAACAACAGCATTGCTGGGGGAAGGAGTGCAAGAATTGGGGATACAGAACGTAAAAGCAATTAATGGGGAGGGAACGTATGAAGTATCGGTTGCCTTAACCGTGGGAGGGCTTGGGGAATATGGCAATGGTACCCTCATGATAAAAAGGTCAAAAATGTATAAAGGTGGGAAAGATATATCCTCCAACCCAAGGGGAAAAGTATATTTGACAGTCTCAATAAATGGTGAGGAAAAAATGTTAGAAGGTCCCGACGCGGAATTGGAACTAAGCAATTACCTAAGTAGAGAGTTAATCCAATTTTATATGTTTGATGGCGAATATCTAGCAAAAAGTGAAAATACGAAGGGGACTAACTTAGACCAAGCTTTTAAAAAGCTCTTCAAAATAGGTGCAATAAAGTCAATTAAATACAATTTAGAAGATTTAAAAGAAGTACTTTCGCAGAAGATGGCTAAAAATTCGGGTCCAGAAGCATATCAGATTCAAAAAAAGATAGAAGAGATGAATAAAGAAATGGAGAGTATTGAAAAAGAAAAAGAACAAACAGAAGAACAGATAGCAAATTACGATAACGAAATAGAAGAAAAAAAACAGGAGCATAACAATATGAAATCCGATTACGAATCCATAACTAAGGCAAAGAAGGTTATTGAAAATTATGTAGATTTGAAAAAGCAATACGAGAAAGTTAAGGCAGAAGTTGCTGAAGCGAAAATTGGCTATTTCCAGAAAATCTTGGAAAATGGCTATAAAGTATTTCTAAGGGAACATTTTGCCAAAGCTGCTGAGGCCCTTAATGAGGCTGAAAAGAATGAAGACCTCCCACCATACATAAAGATGCCATTCCTGGATAAAATAATAAAAAGCCAAATTTGCATATGTGGAAGGCCACTTGCTGAAGGTTCTGAGGAAATGGAAATGATATTAAAGCTAAAGGAATCCAACAGCGGGTTGCCAAACAGTGGCGTATTGCCTGAACTAAAATTTGCAATATCCAGGCTTTCTTATGATTCAGGTCCTGAAAAAGAAATTAATGAGGCGTTAAAAAAGTATAAAGGAAAATTACTTGAAGAACATCAAAAATTTGAGGACTTAAAAAAGTTTGAATCGCAACAGGATGACCTTGATCAGCAACAAAAAGATATTTTAAAAAAGTACGAAGAATTAGATAAGGAAATTAGGGATTATATAAATTGGAGAGAGAAGGAAAAAAAGAAATTAGATGAATTAAACAAAGAAAAGGAAAGACTACGTTATGAAATTGAAGTTTACAACCAGAAACTGGAGAGAGCAACAAAGAGCAACAGAGAAGCCGAGATGGCAAGCAAAAAAAAGCATTTAACTGACCTAGCCATTGAAACGATCGACATTTTTGAGTCGAAATTGTCTTCAAAGTTCGTTGAGATGATTGGAAAAACCCTCAATGAAATTATAAAGGAGATAGATTTCTTACATGGGATAGAGGCATATGTCCAGCTTTCTGAAAATAAAAAGCTGGCAGTTAAAGTAGTTGATACAAGCTTAGACCAAGTAAAATCTTATCTTCCAGGGGGAAAAAACCAAACGATAAATATACTCCTTATTGCAGCATTTACACGGGCCCTTTCTGAGGCAAAACTTGGAGGGGTAGTCCCATTCATAATCATGGATCATCCTTTTTCCAATCTGGGGGAAGAAAGGAAATTGGAAATAGTGCAAAAGTTTAATACCCTCTTTAGGGACACGAGGATTTTGATGCTTATGCCCCCTGGGGACTTTGATGAAAACAAAGTATCTGATATTATAGGATCATCCTGGACAGTATTTAATTGCAGTGATTGCAAAGAATGCAAAGCCACGCGGGAGGTGGGATGATGGCTTTATCTGCAATTATAGGGGATAAGAGGCTTTCAATAAACTCTGAAATAAAGGAAAAGTGCTTGGATGTAATGAGGGAAAGATTGAAGGAAGCCGGTTTTCAAGTAGAGGCAATCGACCTGGTGCTATTAGGGATATCTGTTGCGGAAAAAGACAAAAGCATAGATTTGATTCGCCCAGATTGCGATGAAGTAGGCAAGAAATCTAATGACAAGACTATGATCATTAGCCTTAACAGACTGAATGATGAACAACTTGGGGCATTAATTGCATTGGCATTGAACAAGTTTGGAGTGGAAAATTTAGATGATACTTTAGACAAAGCGGTAGATTTATGGCAGAAATTGGCAGAACAAGGATTAAAGAAGCTCTATTGCAAATATTTCATTAACTTTGGGAGTGGGGAACCTGATGTGGAGGGATTTTATACTAAAATTCATGAATTATTGAAAAAAACAATATCCGCTATTCAAGCAAATATGCAATCAATTTAATAGTTTATCCATTCTTTTTCTTAAAATTTTAGGGCAGGCTTAAATTGAGACCTATTTAAATTAAAGCCATATTCAAATGGCCTAAGAGATAGGCTGTATTACAATGAGAGCATATTCTTCTATCTTTATATGCTATATATAATTGGGTAAGAAATACCCCTAGAATGTCTCCATGGGAGGCATAAAAACCCTGAAATCCAAAATTGATTTCTATAGAAGTTCTATCCACTAAATCTTTTAAGATTCCATGATTTTGGCAATTTTTCATTTACACCTTTCCATCAATTCCCTCACAGATGGCAGAGAATAATCAAAATTCACGTGAACGCAGACCTCTGAGCCGCACAATGCACACTTTAGCTTTATTTTGCCGTGAATTTCGGAAATATAAACTTCTGCAATCCTGTTCCCGTCCTTCACACGAATTATGTTATCATATTCATTAATGTGTACCAGACAATGATTCTGGATAATGCCAAACCCATCCTCAAGGGGTATTTCATCTTCCTTGCCGCTCATAATGCTTTCAATTTCCCTGAGCTTTTTCGCCACTTCCAGGCCCTTTGAAGCTAGAATATACATTAACCTGGCATATCCTATCTTTGACTGTTTTTGGTATAGGCTTTAACCAAATTAGTTCCTATCCGAGATTTCAGTGCGTTTATTAAAACTGGTGATGAATACCCTTTTTCCTAATTATCTTAAGTTTTAATTTTTCTTTTTTTATCTTCTAGCATTTCTCTATCACCTCAATTCAACAATTTATTAAGTTTAATATTAAAAATCGATAATCTATATTTTCAGTTTTTTTAAAAATTTAAATTATAAATAAATATGTATTTATTATAATTAAAAATTTTAAAAATTTTTATTTTATAAAGCTTTTAATAAACAGAAAAAAAGAAAAAATTAACGAATAGAAACAAATTTTAAGGTATTTGCTTATAATTATAAGCAAAAACCGACGAGCCCGTATATATTTCCCGTAGTTTGTTCTCCTAACTTTACTTCTTCCACTCTTGCTTTAAGTCTAGTTATTTGTATTATTTTTATTACTCCACAAAGGTGATCCTATATTAGTAAAGTTACTTCAAAGGGTGGTCAACCCATAGCCTATAATATAGCGATCAAACCTTCAATACCTTCTCTAAATACTCTTT
>Ga0208548_100837_pt1 | contig 10823 bp, 19 predicted proteins | sample ECH_Chost_MetaG_FD_187133 | JGI IMG/M metagenome (GOLD analysis project Ga0208548, IMG submission 187133) | Hot spring microbial mat communities from Yellowstone National Park, Wyoming, USA - ECH_C host_MetaG (SPAdes) (version 2) | ecosystem: Environmental > Aquatic > Thermal springs > Hot... | reverse complement strand
ATCTAAGTTAATAATTACCATTAATAATAATTGATAAACTAATAATTATAAATATTTTTACTGCAATTTAGTTTTCGGAGATTCTATGAGGCAGATATCCATTGAGGAGGTTGGTAGAGATACTATAGAGAACAAAGAAGTTGAATTTGTAGAAAGAAAAGGGATTGGACATCCCGACTCTCTTATCGATGGAATAGTAGATATGGTAAGCGTTGAGCTCAGCAAAGAGTATGTGAAAGAGGCTGGCATTATACTTCACCATAATGTAGACAAGGGACTTATAATAGGCGGCTCGTCTAATGTAACATTTGGGCACGGCGAGATAACAAAAAGAATAGAGGTAATTGTTACAGGAAGGGCAACCGAATATTTTAATGGTAAGAAGATAAATGTAAATGATATAGCTAAAGAAACCGCTACAAGATACTTGAAGGAGCACACACGTTTTCTCGATGTAGAAAATGAAGTTACAATAGAGTCTAAGATTGTAAAAGGTAGCGCAGATTTGACGGGCCTGTTCATGCGTGGAAATGGCATGCCGCTTGCAAATGATACTTCTTTTGGTGTAGGATTCGCCCCATTCAGCGAAACCGAAAGGCTAGTATTGGAAACCGAAAGATACCTAAACAGTAAGGATTACAAGCAGAAGATGCCAGCAGTAGGAGAGGACATAAAAGTGATGGGGCTTAGATATAAGGATAAAATTTCACTTACAGTTGCGATTGCGTTTATAGCTGAGAAGGTAAGCAACATTGACGAATACTTGAAATATAAAGATGAGGTATCTAGAGACATTATTCAATTTGCAAAGAAGATAACAGATAAGGAGGTAAGTATAAGGATAAACACAGGTGATTCACCAGAGAGGAAAGAAGTTTATATAACAAAGTCTGGCCTAAGCTGTGAATCCGGTGATGACGGGCAAGTTGGCAGAGGCAACAGGGTTAACGGACTCATAACACCATTTAGATATATGAGCCTTGAAGCAGCTGCAGGAAAGAACCCCGTAAACCACGTAGGCAAGATCTATAATATTATGGCAACAGAGATTGCAAAAGATATTGTGAAGAACTATCCGCAGGTAAAGGAGTGCAATGTTGCAATACTTTCAGAGATAGGGCGCCGCATAGATGAGCCATCTCATACAAATATAAGCGTGGCTGTTGAAAATAAATCAGAATTTGAGAACATAAAAAGCAAGGTACAGTATATTGCAGAGTCATGGCTTGAGAGAATAGGCGAGGTAACATCTGATATTTCGCTTGGCAAATATAGTGTGTTCTGATAAAGAAATTTTACCTTAATGCAAGTCGAGCATAAAAAGAAAAATTTTTTATTTCTTTATTCATTATAATAATTATAGAGTGGGGGTGATTCTATGGCAAGGAAGAGGACTTTAATGCCGGCTATCTTAGATCCGTTTGGTGTACTTAGTGACTTCAGAGACTTCTTCCAGAGCGGCCTTATCTCAAACAGGCTCTTCGGAGATTTTTCACTGCCAGAAGTAGATATGATAGATGAAGGCGATAAAATAAGAATCAAAGCAGATATGCCGGGCGTAGACAAGCAAGACATTAAAGTCAAGGTAGAGAAAAACAATGTAATAATAAGCGCAGAGAAAGAACATGAAGAAGAAAAGAAGGAGGAAAACTATTACTATAAGGAGAGAAGCTCAAGACACTATTACAGATCAATACCACTGCCAACAGAAGTAGATTCAAAAAATACAAAAGCAACATTCAAAAATGGCACACTAGAGATTGTATTGAAGAAGAAGGAAGAGCCTGGTGAAGAGGTAAAAGTCGAGTAACGCCTTTTTTCTTTTTTCTCTTTATTTTATTCTTGTTTCTGGTATGCTAAGTTTGTTTGAACTTTTTACTTCGCTTAGGCTTTTAAGTGCTCTATACGTTGCTAATGCCATATTGTAAATATCTCTTGTTCTACCACGAGAAAAGCTCCATACATCTTTTACTCCTGCAAGCTCGAGAACTTGCTTTGCTGTTTCTCCAGCAACAATACCCACACCTCTCGGCGCAGGCTTTAATATTATCTCTGCTGTGCCGCATCTTCCTTTTACTGTTATAGGCAAACTATGCGGCAGACCGCAGTTGCACTCCCAAGAGCCGCAGCCAAATGGAACAGAGATTATCTTCTTCTTAGCGTCTTTTACAGCAGAGCTTATTGCTGGCTTTACCTCAACGTCTTTGCCAACGCCTATTCCTATGTGGCCGTTTTTATCTCCAATAATAACTGTAGCCCTATATTTCTGCTTCCTGCTGTTCTTTGTCATCCTTTGAACAGAAGCCACTTCTAAAACCCGCTCCTCAAGATTTGGAAGAAGAACGTCTACAATCTCGACTTCTTTTATGGGCTTGCCGCTTTCAAAGATCTGCTCTATGCTCTTTATCTGCCCACTCTTTACAAGCTCACCTATCTTTGTCTTAGGCTTCCATGCTTCAACATTAAATTTTTCTTCTTCTTCGCCGTTCATTTAGCTACCTCCTTATTCATTATTTTGTTTTTAACCTCATTGAAGAGCTTTGGTAGATCATCTATGTTTATTGAATCTTTTATATATTCACCGAACTGCTTTTTATACTTCTCTGCATCAGATTTAAGAATAGAAGCATATCTGCTTATCTCAGAACCATCATACAACTTATCATCTAATGCTATGCTAGCTTTTATTTTCATGCCACCATCGATGCAACCCTTTGCGAAAACAAAAGGTATTGAGCCTTTAACAGGAGATGCAAGCCCTATGTCAAGTACAAGTTCGTTGCCTTCTTTATACTTCTTCGCTAAGAGAAGGCCCGTAAGGTATGCTGTAGGCTTATTGGCTCTTACAGGCCAATTATATTTTAAAAGCTCCTTTGAGTTAACATGAGCGAGAACCAAGTCACCTTTTTCATTATATCTTACCACTTGGCCTATAATATTTCTGTTGCTTTTTCTTACAACAACCCTATCTAAACCACTCTTCACTAGTGCAATCCTCTTCTTATAATTTGTAAGGCCGAGTCTTCTTCTTTTAAATGGAAGTTCCTTCATTATATCACTTCATTATTTGTACCTTATTTTCAATGCTTCATCTATCTTCTTTCTTTCATCATCGCTTAGCTCTATGCCGTTCTCTTTAAGGTGAAGCAGCAATGAGGCCTTGTCTGGGAATGCATTTCCTTTTATAAGCAGGTAAAACTTCTTAAAGTTTGAACTATCTATCTTGCCCATCTTCTTCAGCTCCTTCAGCACTGCTCTCTGTGACCTAACCTTTTTTTCCCAGCCTATTCCACCTCTTGCTTTCCTTGTTCCCTTCCTTCTTCCAAAGCCACGTCTCCTACCTTCTTCTCTTTTCTTCCTAAGTATCTTCGAATTCAAGCTTATGTTATGCTTCGCCTTTACCGCATAGATAGAACCATTTTGGATAAGCTTTCTAATATCTTCTTTCGTAAGCGCCTTTTTAATCTCATCAATAGCATTCTTGTTAAACCTTATCGCGCTCTCTCCGCGGTTTAATATTTCAGCAGCCGCTCTCCTTGCAAACCTCATGCTCATATCTTCACCTTATTTGCAACCTTTAGACCATGCATCTCTGCAAGCCTCTGAAGCTCTGCCTTCTTCTTTTTTGATAATGCGCTTGCTAATACAACCTCATAATCTTTTTTGTCCAAGATAGAGTTAAGTTCATTCTTATTATGCACAACAAACTTCATCAAGCCATTAATTTCTTTGAACCTTACCTTATCACTGTTTTTATAGCCTATACTTGGCATCTTTCCATAGCCACTCTTTTTTATTCTCTTCTTGTTGTCTATACCACGCTGGCTTCTCCATCTATCCTTTACCCTCTTTCTGTTCTTTGCGCCGAAGTTTGGCACAACAAATCTTGGATGCTTCTTTTTGCTAAGCATAATCATTCACCAATAACCTCGTATATTCCATCTTGAAAGATGCGCGTATCCTTGTTAAGTATCTTGCAGGCCTTTTCAATATTTGTTACTGTCTGACCAATCTCATATGGATCTACACCAGTAACCTTTAATTCTTGGCCTTTTATCTCGAGCTTTGTATTACCTACTATCTTAGCAAGCCTAGGTGCACGCTCGCCAAACAAGTTCTTTATTAAAAGAGTGTCTCCCTTGAGCTCAAGCGAAACTGGAAAGTGTACAAAAGCAACTTGAAGCCTTCTTTCTATTCCTTTATCCACGCCATCAAAAACCCCTTTGAGCCTGCCAACCAAAGCGTTTTCTGCCATAAGTGCTACTCGCTTAAGCCTCTTCGCCTGCGTTGGTTCTATTATTATCTTATTACCCTCTATCTTTACATTTAGAAGTTTTTCATTTATCTTTATCTTTCCTGAGCCAAGCTTTCCGCTAACCACAATGTAGCCTGACTCGAGCTTTGCACTTGTTCCATTTGGTATTTCTACCTGCTGCATCGATATCACTAATATACATATGCCAACAATCTGCCCCCAAGATGCTTTTCTTTTGCTTCTCTATTTGTCATTATGCCTTTTGGAGTTGATACTATGAGTATGCCAAAATCCTTGCTTGGTATATACCTTTTCTCGTATTTGTTAAATTCATTAAACCCTACAGGGAACCTTGGCTTTATAACACCGATATTATTTATCGATTTTGAAAGCCTTACCCTAAGCTTTGGTATCTTGTTATCTTTGAACTCTTCGTATCCAGCTATATAATCATGCGCCTTGAGCAAATCTAAAACCCTCTTCAATAATTTTGTTGATGGTATTATACACTCGTCTTTTCCAACCATCTCGTTTACTTTTATTGCGTTTATTGCATTATCAAATACATTCATGTGACCACTCAAGAATATTTCTCAAAGCCAAGCTCCTTTGCGTGCTCTCTAAAGCATCTTCTACAAACATATATATCATACATTCTAATAATACCCCTACTAGTGCCACAAATTTTGCATTTCCTTGCGCCTTTTCCTTTGTGTTTAAGCTCATACTTTACCTTGATAAAAACACCCTTTTATCAATTTATTAGCATGATTTATATGATTTATATATTGTTAATTTTGCTTAAAGAGTGCTTGATTTTTACTAAGCTTATTAAGATATTCTATTATCTCTTCTCTCTTAACTGTTGCATGCTCTTTTCCTTGCTTGCTTCTCTTTCTTCTTCTTGTGCTTACTCTTTTGCCATTCCTTGTAAATACAGCATTTACATTCATACCAAACATACCTATCTTTGGATCATACTTTATTCCTGAAAAGTCTATATATTCCTTAATGCCAAAACTTACCGAGTTGTCTCTTACCGCGTTTTCATTAAGTTTGCCAACCGCATCAAGCGCTCTTTGGAGCATTGAGAGTGCTTCAGCCTTTCTCAATGTCACATAAGCACCAATTATCTGACCTTTTCTTATCTTCAAAGATGGATCCCTCTTCTTTGCCTTTGCAGGTGCAGCATTATGACCTGTAAGCCTATTTAAAAGAATCTTTGCGTTGTCAAAGAGCTGCTCATTCGAGCCTATTCCTATATTTATAACTAACTTCTCAAGTCTTATGTTTGCATTTGGATTTAGAACTGAATTGCTGCTCATACTAAGCACCAACCACTATTATGTTGCTCACTGTTGTGATAAAACGTTCGCCTTTCTCTGGCTTTATCTCCACTGTAGAATCCATAAGCATATTGCTTTTGTTTATCTTCTCTATTCTTCCTGCTTCTGGTGCATGTATACCTTTATATACAAGGCACTTTGCACCTTCTTCAAATTTTAGCACTTTCTCTATCTTTCCGTTTGCTAGCACAATAGAGTCATTTACTTTTATATCGTTGTTTCCTTCTATTGTGGAACCGTTATGAAGCCTAAGCATTATCTTACCTTTCTTTGCTGTATATTTTCCAACAACCTTAAGAACGTTTTTCTTCGCTTCATCTTCATTAATCTTTTCAACACCGAATACACCATACTTGCCCGCTGTTACTCTGTAGTAAGTGTTCTCAGGCTTTATGTATATTATGTCACCAAAGCCTATCGGGAACTTTTGCTCCTTAACAACCTTTCCATTTACAACCACAGAACCGCTCTTTAAAACTTTCTTTGCTTCTCTTGCCGTCATATTTGATAGCCTTTCCTTTATAAAAGTAATAAGTGCTATGCTTTCTTCTAGCGAATGCCTTCCCGGATTCGGCTTTGTTACAAACTTACTTACCTTTCTGTTTATCTTTAAGTATTTGCTTGCAGCAAGCCTTTTTACATGGCCAGAGCCACCTTTCTTACTCATTTGCTCACCATCTTATCAACAAGTGCCTTTCTGTATTTGTCACTGAGATCAATGTCTGTAATATAAAGGTTAGAAGGCCTTATAGGGATCATTATCTCCTTACCCTTTGAGGTCTTCCTAACTATACCATCTATGTAAACAAACCCTTTTCTAAGATTTATTTTACTAACCTTTCCGCTCTTACCCTTTTGACCGCCACTCATCACCTTAACTGTATCGCCACGCCTTATTCCTATGCTCCTTGCCTTTATTCCAAGCTTCTCTGCAAGCTCTTTTGAGATATGCACATTCAAGAACTTCTGCCTAACGTGGAGTGGCGCTGTATATCTGAATTTCCTCTGTTTTTTAGGTTTTGAACTAACGATCATTTAAACTAACCTCGAAGCAATGCCAGCCACCTTCACAAATCTTTCTGCAACCTCCCTCGCCATAGGGCCTTTTATCTCTGTACCTATTGGAAGGTTGCTTTCATCAATCATAATACCAGCATTATCTTCAAACTTTACCCTCATTCCATTCGCACGCCTCATAGGCGCCTTCTGCCTAATTATTACAACCCTAACCGGTTTCTTTAGATATTGTGGCGTTCCTTTTTTCACACTTGCGATTACTATATCGCCAACGCCAGCTGCGGGAAGTCTGCCTTTTCTCCCACCTTTGCCCACATTGTGTATAATCATAAATTCATAAGCCCCACTATTGTCAGCACATACAAGCCTTGATCCGGGTATTAATGTTTTTGAGATATGTGTTGAAAGCCCTTTCATAGAATCAATCCTTCTTTAATACTTCCATAATGACAAAGCTCTTCGTCTTGCTTATGCGCCTTGTCTCGCCGATCCTTACCACATCACCAACCTGCGCATTTATACATTCAGGATTATGCGCAGGTATTCTAGATCTTTTTCTCAGAGACCTCTCATACTTGTAAACATACTTTGTATACTCTCTTTCTACAATCGCTGTTTTTTTGCCCTTGTTGCTTACAACCTTGCCCACAATCTGAGTGCCCCTAACCTTTATGTGTCCATGTATAGGGCAATTTGGATCGTTGCATTCAGTCAATCAATCAGCCTCCTTAGCTTATAGTATTTAAGGGCTTTTTCGGTCCTCTCTTGAGGCCTGAACGAAATTTCTTCGCCCCTAACTGTAAATGATTTATTTCCAACATAAAATTTAAATACTGCTGTTTTTTTAATGACCTTTTTAATACCATTCTTTGTCTCTAATATTAGAGTATTCTTTGTCTCATCTATTACCTTGCCTTCTATTCCTTTCTGTTTTTTGTCTAGGCATTCTTTAATCTTGGCTCTTAGCCCTATAAGCTCACTTATAACGATGTTCTTGTTGTTGTATTGCATGTATTGAAATTTTCTGTTGAGATATTTATATCTAAGTATTGGTTTTTTAATATAGATTTATACATCAAGCTATAAAAACCTTATAGATGTTAGCGGCTTTATCTTATTATAATTTTGTCAGAAATGTCTACAATTCTATCAATCTTGTAAGCTATTTTTGTACCAAAGCTTGTATTTATAAACACTAACCCTTTCTTTATATCTACTTCAGCAGCCTTTCCTATAAGTGCACCCAACTCGTTAACTACAAGCTTGTCCTTTATCTTTTTCTTGCGAATCGCTTCTTTCCTAAGATAGCTTGTAAGGTATGAGATTGCAATGCCAATAATTATTGCAATAATTGTATAAAGAAGAAATTGACCAAAGAATATTTGGCCAATAATCCATGCAACAAAAGAGTATATAAGGACCCAGAAGATTATTGTCGAACCTATATACATGCCATAGTTTAATCCTTTGAATATATATCTTCCACCTTTTACATCTATTATCCTGCCTATGAGATAAAGTATTAGCGAAATAGGAAGGAGAAGCATAAAGCCTTCTATTGTATAAGCCCATATTGTAAGCTGATTGCTTGTTATGCTAGATTCTGCAAAGTAGTTTCCACCAGCAATGAAAAGAGATGCTACAAAGAATACAATTGCGCTTAAATAAAAAACAAAGCTCATCCTATCTATACTAAATCCAAAGCCCTTAAATGAACTAAGTAGCGCGTCTTCTAAGCCAAAGCCTTTTATAATTAGGTATAAACCGATTAAGCCAACCGGAAGTTCCCAGCCTGTTCCTATGGCATAGCTTATAGCAAATAGCAATAGCAGCAAAGCAGGGATTCCAAATACAATCCTTGCATAATGTGGTTCTTTCAGTTTCTCAAGTATAACAAAATATGTATTCTCAAAACTCTCCGCCTGCTTCATTGTTACAATATTTACACTGTTGATCTTTATCCTTGATTCTATTATAGGTAATACTCTATTGTCGCTTGCGCCATCTGTAACAAAAACACATGCATCAGCTTTATATTGGTCAAGTACGAGCTCAAGCTGTCGGGCAATTTCTCTATCTGCAGCATATCCTTCTTTTTCAGAGCCTGTTATTGTAGCAACATTTACAAGATAACCTTCTTTTTTAAGCTCATCATATATTTTCACAGCCTTAAACATCGTATTGGCATCTGTCTCTTCAGGATCTGCAAGCGAGAGCTGAGTCGCAGCATTCAAATTTTGAACGCGCCCAAGAACAGGGCCAGAAATCCCGGTTTTTCTGTATAGATCATTATCTATATCTACCGCCAAAACGAGAAGGCGTTCATCCTTATTTTTTATGCCTGTTTTTTCATGCATTGTATCATATTATTTTGATAAGATAATATTTAAATAATGTTTATAACTCACTTTTTGCAATTACTTTTTGCAATTCAAAGTGATAGGAAGGATTAAAAATGCTCGATGCTTAATTATTCTTGTGGTGATATGGGATTCGGAAATGATTTAGGATTGGCATGGGGCATAATAAAGAATCCTGGAAAGTTTGCTGGCAAGCAGATTAGCTACTTATCTGCGCTGAAGCTTTATTATGAATTCACAATAATACCATTTATACTTTCATTAGTTGTTGGCATACCTATAATCTTACTTGGAGTAAACATGCTTCTCATGCCATTCAGCAATGTGCTTATAGGCACAGGGCTTACCATCGCTTTTATAGTAGGCTTAATAATTTCGCTATGGGTTATGGTGCCAATAGGAGTATTCATAAATGCATTTATTTATCATATAGTAGGAAAGTATATTTTAAATGCTTGGAACAAAGATTATGAAAAAACTTTTGTTGCCACTCTTTTTGGTACGCTGCCAGCAGTATTTCTTTACTGGCTTATCCCCATTCCTTTACTCAACATCGCTGCTGTTGTAGCAATGGTCGTATGGAATTTAATAGTTCTAATAATAAGCTTGTCACTACAACAAAAGACTAGCAGGATAAATGCGTTTGTAGCAATAGTTGCATCTGTGCTATTTGTAATAATGATAGCGTTTCTCTTTGCGTTGCTTATTTCATATATAGTAGTACCTTTAGGCATCGCGCCGCATTTTGTCTAAAGCGTTATATCTTTTATTCTTTCTTCTTTGCCTTCATCTTAAACCTTAAATCTAGGAAATTTTCTATTATCTTCTCGTAATGTGACATGAACAAAAGCACGAGGAATAGAAAGATAGATAGTAAGACAACAGCAGTAAGGCCATAGTTTAGGTATTTAAGAAGAATATCTAACTCTTTTGCATATATGTGTATAGATACAAGTGTAACAATCGCTATACCAGCATCAAAGCCAAGCGAGCCATAGGCTATATACTCAAGCAGCTTTTTTATCTTCTCTACCCTTCTAAGAGTTGAATAGCGCATATTACTTTTTTATGAATAAAAAGTATAATAATATTGATGTACAAATGCTAAAGTTTCTCTAAGAAATTAGCAACAACCTTATTGAAATCATCAGGCCTGTCTAAGTAGCATGCGTGGCGTGCGCCTTTTATTATTACAAGCTTACCTCCGAGCCTTTCTAGCTCTTTACTCGCAGATTCGGGATCAGATATATTATCAAGGCTACCCCATACGCCGAGAAGCTTTACACCACTTAAGCTCGTAATCTCATTCAGATTTACAGCACCAACAAGAATAAGGCATTTGACAAGCGATGCGTTTTCTTCACTAAATTTAGCTGCAAGGTAGCCACCAGCACTAGAACCAAGTAAACATGAGCCTCCAAGCTTTGTTATAAAATCCTTAAGAAAATCGAAAAATAGATCGTTGCTTATCTGCTTGTTCCTGCTTTTAGGAAATCCAGGCTCATCTATTGCGTATACATTATATCCTATTTTGTTTAAGGCAGTTGGAAGGTTTATCTTGTCCCATACACTTGATTCAAAACTGTAGCCATGTAGCAGAATAATATTCTTTTTACTTTCAGCAGCTTCGCTCTTGAAATAAACAATTTTATTTTCTTTGTAATTTGCTGTTTCTTCTATCACGAAACTCAGCCCTCCACAACTGTGCCGCTATGTGTTTTTCCAAGAAGTGCAAGCTCAAGCTCTTTTATTTCGCTTCCTATAAAATCTATCCTTATCTTTGACCTCTTTGCAAGCTTGCTTGCAACTAAGTCAAATACAAAATTTACTTTTGCCTGCCTTGTA
>Ga0208548_100833_pt1 | contig 10861 bp, 6 predicted proteins | sample ECH_Chost_MetaG_FD_187133 | JGI IMG/M metagenome (GOLD analysis project Ga0208548, IMG submission 187133) | Hot spring microbial mat communities from Yellowstone National Park, Wyoming, USA - ECH_C host_MetaG (SPAdes) (version 2) | ecosystem: Environmental > Aquatic > Thermal springs > Hot... | reverse complement strand
ATTGAAAGTGTATAATAATTTACGAAGACTCTCATCTTCAAATATTATGAAGCATCCTAGAAGGAATTGAAAGTTGGTTTATTGTCGTGAATCCCTCTTGGTGCAAAATTAATCGGAAGCATCCTAGAAGGAATTGAAAGATCTCAGCAAAATGGTCGGGGTGCTTTTGCCTGACGTAGGAAGCATCCTAGAAGGAATTGAAAGCTTCTAGATTTCGATATGAATCATAAAAACATCTTTTTAAAGAAGCATCCTAGAAGGAATTGAAAGGAAGACTACTCTTCTGACCTCCCTCGATGGGGGGAAAGGTAAGAAGCATCCTAGAAGGAATTGAAAGTGGTTCTATCGTATAGCCGTAGAAGGTGAACTGGAGGCTGAAGCATCCTAGAAGGAATTGAAAGAATCTGGGCCAATTTGTCTGCTGTTATCGATGATATGCTTTTTGGAAGCATCCTAGAAGGAATTGAAAGAGATTTTTTGGCTGCATTTTATTACTTCTTGTGTTATATCTTTGAAGCATCCTAGAAGGAATTGAAAGAGGCAGGTTATAGAACAGGGAAAAGACGAAGCGAAATACATACGAAGCATCCTAGAAGGAATTGAAAGTCCCACTGCAGTTCCTGGATACCCTCCCGCTTCTGTGTATGAAGCATCCTAGAAGGAATTGAAAGAACTTTGGATTAGCTCCATAATTCTGAAGATGAAAAAAAGAAGCATCCTAGAAGGAATTGAAAGAGTTCATACATATTTTTATATATATTCTCAATTTTCCACCATGAAGCATCCTAGAAGGAATTGAAAGATAAGAAATACAGATACTTAGCCCCAGCTTCTTACAGGTTCAAGAAGCATCCTAGAAGGAATTGAAAGATTGGGTGCGGGAGCGGGAGGATATTCAACAGCAGGAGAAGAAGCATCCTAGAAGGAATTGAAAGAGGGGGTTAGTTTGGGTTTGGGTTTCCATTTCCATTTCGCCGAAGCATCCTAGAAGGAATTGAAAGCAGAGAAGTGGTTAAGGCAACGGGGCGACATCCGTCGAAGAAGCATCCTAGAAGGAATTGAAAGAGAACGTTGCCCTGAAACGAAATGAGGGAGAATCGTAGAAGAAGCATCCTAGAAGGAATTGAAAGACCGTAAGGGAACCGACGCCTGAACCAACCCCATCAGGACTGAAGCATCCTAGAAGGAATTGAAAGATTAGGAGCAATCGCGGGGTTTGACAGAAACTTAACTACGAAGCATCCTAGAAGGAATTGAAAGGTGGCGTTGCTGTTTGTTGTTATTATAATAGCCGTTGTGGTGAAGCATCCTAGAAGGAATTGAAAGATACTACATTCCTTTCAGTATAGACAGGCTTCTTTTTCTGAAGCATCCTAGAAGGAATTGAAAGTTTGTCTGCGTATACTGTATTATCCTGTCCAACTTCTGAAGCATCCTAGAAGGAATTGAAAGTCCAGGGTGACGCCGACGCCCCACGCCACCTCTATATTGCCGGAAGCATCCTAGAAGGAATTGAAAGCTTTTTGGCGGTTGTGCCAATTTTCCCGCCCCCCTCCCAAGAAGCATCCTAGAAGGAATTGAAAGACAAACATTTTGACCCCCTCAAGGGGGGTTTGAGTTTCTTGAGGAAGCATCCTAGAAGGAATTGAAAGACTGGAGTACGGCCAGAGCCATACGCCACCTCCCCAGGGGAAGCATCCTAGAAGGAATTGAAAGTGAACAAAAATGTAGCCAGGAGCCCACTCCCCCCCTTGGGGAGTGAAGCATCCTAGAAGGAATTGAAAGTAAAGAGTGACGGCACACTCTGGTGCCGTCACGCCCTCAAGAAGCATCCTAGAAGGAATTGAAAGCCAACTTCAGCCTATCTAAGTCTTCAATTTCATTCCTTTCGAAGCATCCTAGAAGGAATTGAAAGGTAATTCCACGGCTTTAAAGTCGTGGAATTTAACATTTAGGAAGCATCCTAGAAGGAATTGAAAGCACTAGTCGAGGCTTATTTTACTCCCCAACATCAGGGAGAAGCATCCTAGAAGGAATTGAAAGAACGGGTTGGCTTCCCGCACAGGGGAATCCGAATACAAATAGTGAAGCATCCTAGAAGGAATTGAAAGCATCTATGTGCCTTAACCTTTCCATACGGTTTTGAGATAGGAAGCATCCTAGAAGGAATTGAAAGCTAGTAACCCTGTTGTCATCACCGTGAGAGCGAGCTGAAGAAGCATCCTAGAAGGAATTGAAAGGGGGAAGAATGCGGTAGAAAACTCTCTGCAACTGCAGAGAAGCATCCTAGAAGGAATTGAAAGCCAAGAATCAAAATCGATTTAAAATGATCATTTTTATTTGAAGCATCCTAGAAGGAATTGAAAGAAGGAACCAGTCAATGGGGTCTTTCCTTAACTCTTCCCAGAAGCATCCTAGAAGGAATTGAAAGAGAAGACAATTAATTTTTGAGAAGTAAAGCCTCTCGTTTTTGGAAGCATCCTAGAAGGAATTGAAAGAGGTGCTAGGCAATGAGTTGATTATTACGCTCTCGATCGAAGCATCCTAGAAGGAATTGAAAGTGCCCATTGTTATGGTATATCACCCTGCTTATTGCCTTAGGAAGCATCCTAGAAGGAATTGAAAGTTATTATTTTAGCGTATACTCCACCTGCTAATATGAGGTTGAAGCATCCTAGAAGGAATTGAAAGACATTTTGCCTGGGGCGGGCATGGGTAAATAAATAAAGAAGCATCCTAGAAGGAATTGAAAGATAACCGTGGAGCTGCACATGAGCAAAGGAATTTCTCAAGAAGCATCCTAGAAGGAATTGAAAGAATAAATAGAGAATAGAGTACACCTGGTCCTAGGTTGAGCTGAAGCATCCTAGAAGGAATTGAAAGTCAGCATCACCTAGCGAATCTCCTATGGGGCCACCTCCGATGAAGCATCCTAGAAGGAATTGAAAGTTTCTAAATTCGGCTATATCCGTTTTTTTCGTCTGTGGATGAAGCATCCTAGAAGGAATTGAAAGTAAAAAATTTAACGTCGAGGAACACCTAACAAAGTTTTTGGAAGCATCCTAGAAGGAATTGAAAGAGCTCTCACCCACGTAGTTTCTCCAGGACTTCCTTAAGAAGCATCCTAGAAGGAATTGAAAGACTGCCCCACGGCCTATAAGCCCGTCTCCGTTTTGGTGGGGAAGCATCCTAGAAGGAATTGAAAGAGCAGAAAGTATAATAGGTGAAAGGAAATGAAGAGAAGAAGCATCCTAGAAGGAATTGAAAGTGATGGACATAGTATACTTTTACTTGGGTTTCCATTTATGCGAAGCATCCTAGAAGGAATTGAAAGTTTTTTTACAGTTTTACTTAAAGGCAACGCATCTAAGTCGAAGCATCCTAGAAGGAATTGAAAGTTCTACATCCTATCCATTCACTTTCAGCGTTATCTTGGAAGCATCCTAGAAGGAATTGAAAGCCCATGAGAGCTATGGCACACGCGAAAAGGCTAAACGGTTGAAGCATCCTAGAAGGAATTGAAAGACCGCATCAACCACTAGCGGGATTACATCATCTACCACCACGAAGCATCCTAGAAGGAATTGAAAGTCACACAAAGCGGTCTTTATCATCACGGGCGAAGCACGGCAGAAGCATCCTAGAAGGAATTGAAAGCACCGGAACACCTGATTGGGCGACTGGTTTGGCGAATTCAAGAAGCATCCTAGAAGGAATTGAAAGATTCTAAATAGAACACCTATCGTAACATCACCAGGAGAAGCATCCTAGAAGGAATTGAAAGGCCACCCTGGGGTCATCCGTTTCGATGACCCCAAGAGAGGAAGCATCCTAGAAGGAATTGAAAGTGCCCGATCTTCTTTCATTCCAATATCTTCTTGTTGGAAGCATCCTAGAAGGAATTGAAAGCTTTTTGGCGGTTGTGCCAATTTTCCCACCCCCCTCCCAAGAAGCATCCTAGAAGGAATTGAAAGGTTACGAAAATTGGAAGGACATCAATGGATAATGATGAGCGGAAGCATCCTAGAAGGAATTGAAAGATTCTAAATAGAACACCTATCGTAACATCACCAGGAGTTGAAGCATCCTAGAAGGAATTGAAAGTCTTAGCATGGCAAAATAATAATAATTTCGCTACACTGAGGAAGCATCCTAGAAGGAATTGAAAGAAAAATTGAAGTATTTCATCGAGGATGATGAGGAGGTAGTGGAAGCATCCTAGAAGGAATTGAAAGTTTACATGTCCCGGCAAATCCAGTTTCGATGCCTCACTGTTGAAGCATCCTAGAAGGAATTGAAAGTGGATCGCGAAGTATGTTGTCACATAATAGGTACCCTGTCGAAGCATCCTAGAAGGAATTGAAAGAATTACTTCGCGTAGGCTCATCGTCTGCTCACCATTATCAGAAGCATCCTAGAAGGAATTGAAAGCATCACCTCCCTTACAGTGGTAAACGATCCTTTCTAGGTCGGAAGCATCCTAGAAGGAATTGAAAGACTATTTAAGCTTTTTGCTAAGCTTTTTGCTAAGCAAAAAGGAAGCATCCTAGAAGGAATTGAAAGTCATCTTCAACGCGTTGGCCAATTTCGTTGCAGGCATACGAAGCATCCTAGAAGGAATTGAAAGTAGAAAATAACGAGAATAGCGTAAAGCTGCACACGATAAACGGTAGAAGCATCCTAGAAGGAATTGAAAGACCTTACTTGCACTTTCAACCCATTTCTTAAGGTCGCTGAAGCATCCTAGAAGGAATTGAAAGTAAGACCCCTAACGTGGTTTACCCCGCCACGTTAGAGTTGATTGGAAGCATCCTAGAAGGAATTGAAAGTAAGTGCTGTTCCTAACTCATATCCTGCGGTCTCAGATGAAGCATCCTAGAAGGAATTGAAAGATATTTTTTGAAACACCTGAATCATTTCTCCCGCCCTCAAAAGAAGCATCCTAGAAGGAATTGAAAGCCTAAACATAGTCGGCCAGTCTGGTGCGGGTAAGTCGTCCGAAGCATCCTAGAAGGAATTGAAAGATTTTGTTTCGCCTATCTATACTGTATACTCCGTGGTGAAGCATCCTAGAAGGAATTGAAAGTGTTCAGGGAGGTCTTCCCATCGGAGGGTGAGTGAGATGAAGCATCCTAGAAGGAATTGAAAGGCTTGTACACCGACTCGAGGGCGGCCACTATTTCTTTTGTGAAGCATCCTAGAAGGAATTGAAAGACCGACAGACAACTAGATCGGTCTATGCACTCTTACCCTTTGGAAGCATCCTAGAAGGAATTGAAAGGGAAGGTTTATAGGCTCGTTTACACTTTACATTACTTGACCCGAAGCATCCTAGAAGGAATTGAAAGCATGGGAGAGCCATTCCTGATATTCAATTTTATCTTGAAGCATCCTAGAAGGAATTGAAAGTCTTTATTCATGATAAGCTAGATTTAACTAAGCATAAGATGAAGCATCCTAGAAGGAATTGAAAGGTTACTTCCAAACCTTAAGTTCAGTTTTTCCGTTTTAGTTGAAGCATCCTAGAAGGAATTGAAAGTAACAGGCTCGATGAAAACCCCTCCCTCCCTCGTTACTTCGAAGCATCCTAGAAGGAATTGAAAGGAATATCCGTTACAAAAAGGCAGTTGACCCCACTGACGTCGAAGCATCCTAGAAGGAATTGAAAGCTGAACGGGTTGTTTTTCCGATCAGGGTGCCCCTCCATGAAGCATCCTAGAAGGAATTGAAAGTTCAAAAGTTGCGTTAGGCCTCTGGGGAGTTATGAACGCCGAAGCATCCTAGAAGGAATTGAAAGCAACGCCAACCCTCCTCCGATGCCCGCACCGAGTAAAACGGAAGCATCCTAGAAGGAATTGAAAGAACTATTCTCTGCTTAACACCTCTACTCTCTTACTACTTAGAAGCATCCTAGAAGGAATTGAAAGATTATAATGACTTTTCTGAGGATGGCGTAATTAAACAGGTTGAAGCATCCTAGAAGGAATTGAAAGTTATACAGGAGAGACGTTAGGGCTACTACTGCAGAAATGAGAAGAAGCATCCTAGAAGGAATTGAAAGCTTATCTTTGTTTTGTTATCCCATGTATATATCATTGAAGCATCCTAGAAGGAATTGAAAGAGGTAATGCACCCGGTACGTCTTGGGCTCATACCCAACGACGTAGAAGCATCCTAGAAGGAATTGAAAGATTATATTTAAGGTTTATGCTTAGCATTTAGCTAACTAGTTGCGAAGCATCCTAGAAGGAATTGAAAGTGCAGGTAAACGAACGGCCTCGTCGTTTCTTCAACGACATAGAAGCATCCTAGAAGGAATTGAAAGCTTTCTGAAACAGAACTGGGCACGTCACATTACGCTAATTTGGAAGCATCCTAGAAGGAATTGAAAGGAGCTCCTGGCCGAGGCCCTGGCCCGGGGCTATATAGTAAGAAGCATCCTAGAAGGAATTGAAAGATTCTTATTTCAGTTGCCGCAAATTCGAGTATCCAGGAAGCATCCTAGAAGGAATTGAAAGTTCTGCGGTAGGGGAATGAGAGGATGTACGCTTTAGGTGTCTGAAGCATCCTAGAAGGAATTGAAAGACCTTATCGCTCTTGGTCTTCTCTTCCTCTCCGATGCGATGAAGCATCCTAGAAGGAATTGAAAGCCTTGGAGAGCTTCACGGGCTCTCCCATCCAAGCGGGGAAGCATCCTAGAAGGAATTGAAAGAATATCAAACGTCATCAATGCCACTATTCATGTAACAAGTTGAAGCATCCTAGAAGGAATTGAAAGTTCCCTGCATAATTTTTCTTGGTGAACCATACGAAGAAGCATCCTAGAAGGAATTGAAAGGCATACAACGACACAGAAAAGGGGCTTTATGACGTATCCGAAGCATCCTAGAAGGAATTGAAAGATATTACCCTAGTTGTTTTTGGAATTACAGCATACTGAAGCATCCTAGAAGGAATTGAAAGATATTTCATACTCAATGTACCGACCAGGAGCTACCTGGTAGAAGCATCCTAGAAGGAATTGAAAGATCCCTGAACTTAAGTCTCGTACTGCATTCCTTATTATATGAAGCATCCTAGAAGGAATTGAAAGTTCAAAAGTTGCGTTAGGCCTCTGGGGAGTTATGAAGAAGCATCCTAGAAGGAATTGAAAGGCCTGCATTTCTGCCTGTAGTGCCTGCCATGATTTTGATGAAGCATCCTAGAAGGAATTGAAAGTTAACCCCGTTTTCGTAAGGTTCGTTATATATATAACACGAAGCATCCTAGAAGGAATTGAAAGATTACCAGTCCGTCACCAGATATTTCGTCATTATCATCTATGAAGCATCCTAGAAGGAATTGAAAGTCAAGTCCACCAGCTCCAGTTTTTCGCCAATTAAAAGAAGCATCCTAGAAGGAATTGAAAGAAAATCCTTCCGAAATGTACTGCCTACATCGGTGACGAAGCATCCTAGAAGGAATTGAAAGCAATACCAATAACCTTACTTGGTTTAATCAGATCATTAACTGAAGAAGCATCCTAGAAGGAATTGAAAGTGCCTGCTTTCCCAACCCTCCGCGTTCCACAGGGCATCGAAGCATCCTAGAAGGAATTGAAAGATAATCTCTGGCGGTAAGTGCCGCTCTAGGGGCCCGTATGTCGAAGCATCCTAGAAGGAATTGAAAGTCTCCTGACTTTCCGTCCTCGGAGGTCGGTGCCAGGCTGAGAAGCATCCTAGAAGGAATTGAAAGTTTAACACGTTAAAGCTAGCTTTCCTTTGGTTCATTCCTGAAGCATCCTAGAAGGAATTGAAAGCATTTGGGGAATATTTTAGTATCTCCACCTCGATTTTGTCCTGAAGCATCCTAGAAGGAATTGAAAGATCTCCTCTTCCTCGGGCTTTAACTCACTCTTTAAAACGTGAAGCATCCTAGAAGGAATTGAAAGATGATTATAACAATCGGTAGAATGTCCCCGTATTTTTGGGCGAAGCATCCTAGAAGGAATTGAAAGCCTCCTGGATATTGTCATCAAATGGGAAGACTTCCCCGAAGAAGCATCCTAGAAGGAATTGAAAGGGGCCTATCAGTAATTTTGCATCTATTATCTTTATTTCTGAAGCATCCTAGAAGGAATTGAAAGCTTTGATATCGATTTCCTGCCCGTTAATAGTAATTTTATCGGAAGCATCCTAGAAGGAATTGAAAGTCTACCTCTGCCTTGTAAACAACCACCGCACCCTCTGGTGGAAGCATCCTAGAAGGAATTGAAAGTTTTCAGCGTATTCCCTGCAAATTTCTTCATCGAAGTCAGAAGCATCCTAGAAGGAATTGAAAGACCCTTTACGCCCTATCACGATAACAATGTCGGTAGTTTTGAAGCATCCTAGAAGGAATTGAAAGTCTTACTCGTGCCTGCTAAACATAAACATTCTCCGCTAGGAAGCATCCTAGAAGGAATTGAAAGGGATACGGAAGTTCAGTAGGAGGTAGAATAAAGATGGCCGTGGAAGCATCCTAGAAGGAATTGAAAGCTCGAGGGGGGTTTGAGTTTGGGTTTCCATTTCTTTTTGAAGCATCCTAGAAGGAATTGAAAGGACTTCTCAAAACGCACCTGTTTCCACTGCCGTGCCTTCGTGGAAGCATCCTAGAAGGAATTGAAAGTATCAATCACCTGTCACCCTGTCTGTAACACCAGACCAAGAAGCATCCTAGAAGGAATTGAAAGATAAGTACAAACTTGCACATCAGCAAGATGTCGGCGAAGCATCCTAGAAGGAATTGAAAGACTAGCCCTTAACCTTCACAAAATGTCAAGGAAGAGGGAAGCATCCTAGAAGGAATTGAAAGTCCAGGGTGACGCCGACGCCCCAGGCAACCTCCAGGTTGCCGAAGCATCCTAGAAGGAATTGAAAGAATGGATATTGACGCATACTAAAGATATAATAGGATATGATGAAGCATCCTAGAAGGAATTGAAAGCTGAACTGCAGATAGTTGAGAGTAATATCGATTTCAACTATGAAGCATCCTAGAAGGAATTGAAAGCAGCGGGCCGTCCTCGTAGCCCACAGAGGAGGCAAGAAACTCCGGAAGCATCCTAGAAGGAATTGAAAGGAAAACCTAGTGCAAGATGTTCTATCTGTTCTAAATAGAGAAGCATCCTAGAAGGAATTGAAAGTTACTTATCTTGTAAACCAAATTATGGATCCTATACGAAGCATCCTAGAAGGAATTGAAAGGGCGGGTTGACGGTTCTGTCTACGTAGCACTTCGCCTTATGCAGAGAAGCATCCTAGAAGGAATTGAAAGTAGAGGATGCCTCCTTCGCATGGAAGTGTTTAGACCCCGACCGAAGCATCCTAGAAGGAATTGAAAGGGAAATGAAGGATTTGGAATGCCTGTGTTGGAAAGCATGGCGAAGCATCCTAGAAGGAATTGAAAGAATCAGACGGGGCATATGTGAGGTCAAACCCCAGTTGCTGAAGCATCCTAGAAGGAATTGAAAGGGGACAGGGAGGTGGCTCACTCTTCAGCAATCCGCTCATATGAAGCATCCTAGAAGGAATTGAAAGGGTGCTGCATTTTAACTTCTTCATTGTGCCTACAAACTTGCAGAAGCATCCTAGAAGGAATTGAAAGGTGAAACAGTATTTAAACGATATAGCGAGAAGAATGGGAGCCGAAGCATCCTAGAAGGAATTGAAAGTACAATACCAGTAGGTAGGACATTAAATCCCCTTTATGACGAAGCATCCTAGAAGGAATTGAAAGTTGTTTTACATGGTTACAACAACTATATAAACGTGCCATATGAAGCATCCTAGAAGGAATTGAAAGTCTGTAGGCCATCTTATTCGCCCTGGTTGTAGGCGATTCCGAAGCATCCTAGAAGGAATTGAAAGATTTTGTAAATAATAACGGCACCCTCTGGTGCCGTTTCTAGGAAGCATCCTAGAAGGAATTGAAAGGCCAAGAGCCTGGCCCTTAGCCCGTAATCCTTCATCAGGAGAAGCATCCTAGAAGGAATTGAAAGGAATTAAGGCATTAAAGAAAGCAAAAAGGATAAAGAGGAAGCATCCTAGAAGGAATTGAAAGCTGAGAAGGCGAGTCCCTGGAGGGGTGAAAGTAGGATTACGAAGCATCCTAGAAGGAATTGAAAGCAAAACATAGGCCGTCTTTTCGATCTGAACCTCCCCCTCTTGAAGCATCCTAGAAGGAATTGAAAGAAATTATGTGGCGTTATTTGCGAATTTACAGAATTTATCGAAGCATCCTAGAAGGAATTGAAAGTTCATCTGACTCACCCTCCTGGTTTTGACCCAAGGCTTCCGAAGCATCCTAGAAGGAATTGAAAGACGAGGGGGGTTGCAACAACTGCATTTTGCTAGAACAACATGAAGCATCCTAGAAGGAATTGAAAGTTATACAGGAGAGACGTTAGGGCTACTACTGCAGAAATGAGGAAGCATCCTAGAAGGAATTGAAAGCTGTATTCACGTTCGTTTTTGAAAAGCGGCTTTTGTTTTCTGAAGCATCCTAGAAGGAATTGAAAGGATATATGCATACGCGGGTAATAATCAGGGGTTGATTAAGAAGCATCCTAGAAGGAATTGAAAGTTGCTGAATAAGGGTAACTTGGCAACACCAATATAGAAGAAGCATCCTAGAAGGAATTGAAAGTTTTTGGCACAATAGCGTACACATGTTCATTTGTTGTTGGAGAAGCATCCTAGAAGGAATTGAAAGACAACTACCGTTACCAACGCCACAAAAACAGTGGTGTTTGAAGCATCCTAGAAGGAATTGAAAGTCAGGATTTAGGATTAACGTTGACATACCCTCATATATCAGGAAGCATCCTAGAAGGAATTGAAAG
>Ga0208548_100830_pt1 | contig 10871 bp, 15 predicted proteins | sample ECH_Chost_MetaG_FD_187133 | JGI IMG/M metagenome (GOLD analysis project Ga0208548, IMG submission 187133) | Hot spring microbial mat communities from Yellowstone National Park, Wyoming, USA - ECH_C host_MetaG (SPAdes) (version 2) | ecosystem: Environmental > Aquatic > Thermal springs > Hot... | reverse complement strand
CCTGCCTATCATTATTGACCTTATACCAAGCTCATTTGCTTTTATAGCAGCTGCAAAAGCTGCAGATCCGTGGCCTATTATCGCATAATCAAACTTATCCATACTATTTACCCTTTTTTAGTATGATTTTGGATACATAAGCTTTGTTTGCCACATTGCAAGAAAGTATTCTATTTTTATAGGCCTTTATATGCTTCAGCATGCCTTCTATAATAGGCTTTACATCGTCGTTTATGCTGTATATGCGTTTCTTTCCATCTCTCTTAACCTTTACAAATCCGCAGTTCGCAAGACAAATCAGATGGTGAGATACATTGCTCTGCTCCATGCCCGTATCTTCAACTATTTCGCTTACGCACATATCGTGCTCAAGAAGGGCAGCAAGTATTGAAAATCTGTTGTAATCACCTATAGCGAACAGGAATGCTTTTGTCTCGTTTTTATCTAATTTCATCAAATCCCCGCTGTTCTGTTGATTTCAGATAAAAGTTCCGGCAGAGTAGCTTCTAGAGGACCGTTTTCGTATAGTATCTTTCCATCAGAAGAGATAAGGTAATATATATCTAGATAGCCTTGGCTGTCGTAGGCAAGAGTCATATTGTATGGTGCGTATGCAGGTATAACCACATTGTTTTGATAAGCCTCGGGTGCGAAGTCTTGAACAAAGTTTTCTATATTCTCACCGCTGTAGCCAAGATCCTTGTAAAGCTCCAGCTCTACTATCTTTACTCCGTGCTCACCGAATTCTTTATAGCTTGAATTAAGTAGCTCGTTGCCCTGTGCACAGCCACTGCACCATGTTGCTACAAACCACAATAGAACTTCGTGGCCTTTATAACTGGATAGATTTGCCTCAGTGCCATTAGCAAAGAAGAAGGTAAAGTCTGGAGCATAGTCTCCGATTGTAAGGTTCTTGCTTGAGCCACTTTTTGCCAAATATATCTTTTGGCTTGCGAATATAGCTATAACTGCAACTAGTACTATAACAAATATAACCATTAAGATTTTACCTTTTGATAACACAACATTCACCAGTTTTAGCTATTTTTGTTGAAGTGGTATACACGCTAAGTGTTAGGAGCATAAGCGAAATTCCTATTAGCACTGGCTCGTATTCGGCCAATGGGCCTTCTATAATGCCAGTTGTGCTTATTACTGTAGATGCTCCAATGCCAGCCACGGCAAGAATACTTGGTATAATTGTGCTGCAGCAAAGCGTGAGCGGGGCTATGCTTGTTATGACTGCGCCAATGCTTGCCTTATCTACATGACTTATATTGCTTCTTGAAAATGCAAAGATGTTAAGTACCATAGACAGAGACAGCATTAATCCTAGCGCCGTTGAAGCTATTAGGGCATATGTATCAAGGCCTAAAGCGATCTTCTGTGCAGAAAGATTGAGTGAGGAGCTCTCCAAGAGTATTGAATAAGCAACAAAAGCAGCGATTGCCATAACTGCAAATGTGGCAGCATATTTCTTATTTGACAAAACGGTATTAATGCCTTCGATCGTCTTAAACATATTGACCATAAATCATATGATTATATAATAATATAAATGTTTGCTTCTTTCGCCCTGATATTTTGAGATCTTTTATGTGTACTGTACTTGTGGTAGCAATATCAAAATCGTTATTTTATGGCATAAATCCTGCCCCTCCAGGTTATATTTCTCATTCTTGAGGCCTTTAGAAGGTTGTAAAGGTAAAGCGCAGGCATCGCCATCGCCACGAGGAAAAGCACTGGTGGTCTTATTGGAGAGCGCACGAATGCTTTATATTCACTTATTACAAAGTGCAGCAACAGAACTGTAAAGATAGGATTTACAGTAAAAGGCATTATTATTCCAGAAGCAAAAAGTAGGAGTTCGGCAGAGTAATATGCAACACCTATGTAAAGATTGTTCTTATAGCCAAGGAGCGTAAGGGCTGTCTGCCTATTTGCCCATTCGATAAAGCTTTCCCTTGTTTCTTTAATGTATACAACAGGCTCTGCATCTTTTACATATTCTATCGATAGTCCTAGCTCCTTTGCACGCTTTGTTATGCTTATATCGTCTGAAACAGCATATTTCGAGCGTGTGAGCATATAGAGCAGCTTCTCGTCTGCAATATCTTTTTTGAAGGCAAGTGAGCCTCCCCAGCCGAACCTTGTAAGCCTGCTCGACATAAGGCTCTTTCCCACAAGCCCCCACAGCATCTTGACGTAAGACCATATACTATGGTCAGCAGGCATGAAAGTTGGAAAGGTGGTTGATATGCCTATACCTGGATTTGAGAGTGGTGCTATAAGCTTACTTAGCCAGTCTTTTTTTGCCATTACATCTGAATCTGCTATAACATATACATCATAATCTTTGAATCTGCGCAAGGCATACGCAATCGCTCTGTTCTTTCCGCTGCACGCACTGCATTTTCCTTTTGCAACCAATGTATGTATGCCGAGGCGTCTTGCCGTCTTGGCGGCAGGGTCATTTATTGAATCTACTACAGCAATAAGGTTATAATTGCCATAATCCTGTTTTTTGAGAGATAGAAAGTTATCTTCTTGGTATAGATCGTGGCCTTTCGCCGGAAGGATAACAAGCACACGTGGTGTATATTCTTTTTTTACTGTGTATGTATTATTTTCTCGCCAGGTCCTCGCGCTGTTGATATCAAGTGCAAGCACCACGATAAAAACAAAGAGTATAAATACCTCGTAAATAAAAAGAATCATGTTAATAAAAAGAACTAAAAAAATTTAAAATATATCAGAAAAATACGCGAATAGATTTACATAAAAGGTGCAAAACAAGTGCAAAAGTCAATTGCCACTACTCTTGCTAGTCTCTGTTTATCAGTTCGTGCTTTTCATCTTTTTCATCATAATAATAAACTTTGCTTTCCTCTTCGCCTCTTGTCTTTGCATGGCTTCCGTCACAGAACGGCTTGTGCTTTGAAAGTCCACATGCACACACATGAATCTCATAATTCAGTACCTTCTCATCTGCGGTAAGCTTTTCCATTCCAGGCAGGTCCTTAAGTTTCACAACATACGGATGTTTCATGTCATGTCGTACTATTCTTGCCATTTATTTCACCCCAGCATAAATATGCGTGCAAACAATTTAGCTTTTTGCTCCATCGCCATTCCCATTAGTATAAGCCTTGCGATTATGTTTGATATGTGTTAGCCAAATACAACATCCCTAATTTTTACACAATTATCTTATGCAAAATATTTAAATGCAGCATAAGCAGCCAGGAATATGAAAAGCGGGTGCCAGATTAATCATTTTCTTCAAACATTTCATAATCAAGTTCATCCTTTGCCTCTGCCCTTGGCAATTCATTAACTGCATCACCCAGAGTCTTAGCTTTAACAGGTATGTACTTTAATACACCTTGAGACATTGCATATGACCCTGGGCAGAGAAAACCTTTTTTGACAGCCACTGCATCAGCACCCAGCCTCATTATATATTGCATAGTGGCTTCTTTGCTGCCAAAGCCCAGCGATTCTACTTCCTCGACTTTTTTGGAATCTGTGTCTAAAATACCTATATACACTGCCATATCAAGAGGCACAAGCCACCCATTCAAGTCATAAGGTATAGCTATTTTCATACCATCACTTGCAAATATTCTTATGCATGCTCCTTCAGATATTCAAGCACTTTTTGGGCATGCTCTTCAGGCTTTATATTTTCAAGTATTTTTACAATTCTGCCTGTCTTATCAATTATATAGGTCTTTCTTAATGTACCAAAACCAAACACACCCCTGTTGCCATATGCGCCAAATTCCTTGATTGTCTTGCTCTCTGGATCAGAAAGTAGCAGAAAATTAAGCTGGTGCTTGTTTATAAATTTGTTATGTGAATCAACAGAGTCCTTGCTTATGCCTATGACTTCTGCACCCAACTTTCTTATCTCATCATTTGCATCCCTGAAACTGCAGGCTTCTGCCGTGCATCCTGGCGTATCGTCCTTGGGATAAAAGTAAACAACAAGGTATTTGCCTTTGAATTCATCACTACTATGCATTTTTCCGTCACTGCCTTTAAGATTAAATTTTGGGGCATAATCTCCTTCTCCAATCTGCTTGCTTGGCATATAAACACCTCTTCAGATAATTATTTTAAAAGCAAAGATATAATAATATAACTCAGTAATGAAATGCGGGAGAAGCCAGCTATACTTCTTTTTGAAAACGACTCAGCAAATGAAAAGCGTTACTATTGAGAAAAGCCTGCACAGCCATAACTATAATTACTAAATATTTTTGTATTTAATATCATTTTATGCCTGCAGCGCAAGAAGCAATAAAAGGCAGCAAAGACAAGACCGATAGCAAAGCCGCCTCTGAAAATGGCTCTGGCTTTTCATCGATTCTAAAATTCTTCTATATAAATGAAGTTCCATCCTATGGCAACAACTTTTTCTTCACTATGAGCGTATATCTTACTGCCTCAAAGTACGGTCTGCGCGCTTCACAGTGGGGCATGATAAAGGCGGGTGGGGCATGGTGGCAGATAGGCAGCTATTGGGCTGCACAATATAACTACCCTGAGATTATAACCAATGGTATACCATGGTGGGGCGACCTTGAAAACGGTGTGATTGCGGTAATTTTCTTTGCAATACTTCTATTTCTGCCTATATTCCATGCCTTCGTGAGATTCATGATAAACTTAAGCTGTATAAGGTATTCTGGAACAGGTTTACTGTGACCGAGATGAGAAAAAAGAAAAGGTGATAAAATGAATACAATGATGGCAATTGTAATAGTATCGACGCTTGCAATAACACTTCTTTCAGCATGGCTAGCGGTGCTGCTCTACTCAAACTACCGTGAAAAGAAAAATTTATCATACGTATTCTGGTCAGCAGGGCTTGCATTTTTTGCAATTGGCACACTGCTTGAGGCCTTATTTGCATATGGCATATATTCACAACTACTTGCAAAATTTTATCTCTTTGTTGTTGCCATACTTGTGGTGCTCCTTGGTGAAGGATCCGCACTTGCACTCAGAAACAAGATAGTTACATACGCATTTACGATATTTGCGGTTGCGGCATCGCTGTTTATGCTTTATGCGCTTGCAGTCTCAACTATCGGCAATATAATAGTCAATTATGTTGTATACGGCTCATTACCAATATACGTTGTTATTGCATCCTCTGTTGCAACATTTCCCGCTGTGATTATAATAATAGCTGCGGCTGTAATATCATACAGGCATACGCACAACGTAAAAATGCTAAGCATAATAGCTGGTGTTATAATAGTAAGCATCGCTGGAACCTTGTATATAGTACAGTTCCCCGTGCTACTTTATTACGCAGAGGCAATAGGCATCGCACTGCTGTGGCTGGGCTTTTATTCAAGGAAGCGCACTTGAAATGCATGCGCTCAAAGGAAATTGCCGTTATTAATTTGCATGGCAATCTGTAAAATAATTTACAAAAGGTAAATTTAGCGCTCACAATATTTTTAAGCATTTTGATATAAATAAAATCATGGCAAACAAACTTGGAATAATCCTCGGCTTAATAATACTAATAGCAGATCTATACTGGACTGCAACCAGTTATTTCTCAACACTCTGGCTTGCGCTAGGAATAATAATACTGGTTGCTGATCTCGTCTGGATCGCTATAGACGCAAAATCAAGGTGAATTAGATGACTAAAGCCTTAAGTTTTGTACTGTTGTTTATAGCTTCGCTTTTCTCTATATCTTACGCACAGGGCTATGGGAAATCAGTCATATTGGTAAATACTACAAGCATAAGCGCACAACCAGGAGCAATAGTACCTGTTAGCTATACCGTCAAGCTCTATAGTGGTTATACATGGGGTACAAATATAGAATATTCAAATGAAACAGCACTTGCAAACGAAGGCATAAATGTACACTTCTCTACCTCGTATGGTGATCCAACATTCAGTGGTATACTATATATACAGATATCAAATAACACAAATGCAGGAACATATACTATATCTCTTTACGCTACTGGTGATGATCCTTCTATAAATCAAACAAACATAACGCTTACAGTATTTAAGCCACAAGCACAATCAACAACAAGCATAAATCAAACTATGCCTGTAACGCAGGCAGTGCCAGAGTTTATTCTTGAGGCTATAAGCACAGTGCATGTTAATGCAAGCAGCGGTGCAAATATATCTATATTGAATGGTTCAATAAGGGCCATAGTAAGACCAGGCACATACATAAAGTCTGGCAGCAACATATATAGTTCATACAACTTCTCCCTTGCATTCTTTAATGTTCAGAATGTTACTAGCCCACCCAATTATACTGATTACAAGCCAAACGGTGCATTTGCATTTGAGGTCAACAAGCAAATAACGCCGACTATAGAATTTGTAAATTCGAGCGGCGCACCACGCCCAATAATAACATTTGTTGCTGCAGGCTACAATACAACAAGCTGGACATTCCTTGGGGGCACATTGGCACAAAATGGCAGTGCTTACATTGGAGGCAAATATGCATTTGCTGATTCCTGGAGCCATCCAAACTCTACAACAATGGTAAATAATGTATTTATCAAGCCTGTAATGTGGGTTTTCGAAACAAAAATACCTACAAGCATTTCAAACTCTACAACGGTGGCAACTGTTCCTACTTCTACCACGCTACCGCAACCTATAAGCACTTCGAGCCCAACATACCCAAGCTCCGCAACCCCCATAGCTGCAATAATAATTGTAATAATCATAATACTGGCTGTGTATTTTGTACTAAAGAACAAAAAGAAGCACTAGATAAAGAACATGCCTTATGAATGCTTGATTAATTCTTTTTCAGCTAGCATTTTGCCTTCATTAATATAAAACAGAAAAGTAAAAATGACTCAGCGGCTTAGTACTTATTCCTCAATCTTGCTAAATAGTTCCATCATTTCATTATAGTGCTTCTCAACTATTTTTGCACCATCCTTTCCTAGCATCTTTTCCGTATTCTTCCTGCATAGCTCCATTGCTTTTTCTAAGCCTTCTTTTGTAGGGTTATCAAAGTCTACATTGCACTTTTTGAATGCATCCATAACAAAAAGTTTTACCCTGGCCTTAAGCTCTTTTTCTGGAATCTTTTGATTTAATGCTTCTGCTATCTCTTTGTTTGCAGTCTCAAAGCAGTTTATAAGCCTGTCTCTTGCATAAGTTACAGTTATCTTCCCATTCTCTGCATCTGAGCTATCCTTTTTCATCACACCACCACCCAACTAAAGCACCTTATAAATAATATAACTCGGTTATAAAAATATTAAATACTTTTCTGCATTGTATAGATAGCGCTTTACACTTGCATAGATTGGCCGCCCCCGCTTGTATAATAGCACATAAGCACATAAAACAGTTTATAGCTCACTATTGCACCAGCAAACAGGCATGACAAGAGGTTCTTTCATCCATTATACAACAAAATAAAGCAGCTTTTCCGTATAGACCCATTTGACAATGCAAAGTTACTTGCAGACGCAGCATATGATGCAACAGATATATACAAAGAACTTCATTACGAAGGTATAAAACCGGTAATCGCAGCAAACGGCCGTAGATTCCGCAAATCCCCAGTACCAAAAGACAAAGACTACGGCGAGAGATGGGCGGTAGAGGGGTTATTCTCAAGGCTTAAAGAGGTGTTTGGCAAAGAATGGATTCATAGGTATAGGCAAAGTAATGGTGCATGCATATGCATGCCTAATTGCATACATAATAAAATACAGATAGAAAAGATGTGGAGGTGTACAATTAGGCACTGCAAGAAAGGTGGTTGAATGATATAGATATAAATTTCAACAATCCACTAGGTTTATTGCATCGAAACATTTAAATATGAGGCTAGATATCTTTTTTATTATGGGTATTAACAAGTTTAAAAGATATAACATTTCAGCACAGACATTGATTCAAATATATAAAAGCTTAGAAGAGGTTTTTGGTGAAGGAAACGTAGTAATAATAGGTGGCCGTGCTGTAAATATCTTGTGCTCTAAGGACTATAGATATACAGAAGACATAGATGTGGTTGTGCGTACTAATTTGGATTTTGGAGAGATAAATAAGAGGCTTTTGGAAAACGGTTTTGTACCTGAGTATGGCGAAGAATTATCTGGGCATTTTACAAAATATATAGACCGGTCGACTGGCGTAAAAGTAGATCTTTATATTTTATACGATGGAGAAGAAAGAGCGGAGCGACCTGTATCTGGAGTTCCAAAAGAAGATATAATAAAATTTGCAAAGGAGGTTGAAATAAAAAAGGCGCATGTTAAAGTTGTAAATCCAGTGCTGCTTGTACTAATGAAGTATAATGCTAACAGGGAAAAGGATTACATCGACATAGCAAAAATAATAACTAACGTATACCACGGTGATTTCGATGCTTTTGAGAAAGAAGCAATACCTATAATAGAAGGCTATTTAAAGGAATCAGAAAGAAGTGAGCAAGACATTAATGACGAAATAAAAAATATAATTGGATTTTTAAGGGCAATATACAAAGAATACAGAGATATATCAGACTTGGTATTAGCTGAGAGAGAATGATAGTGTTGTTTTCTTAAATCCACAAAATGCATGCAAGAATAAGCTTAGATAGCTTGCCTATAAAGCTTATTCCACACTGAAAAAATTATTTTTAGTGCATCACTTCTAATGGGCAACACATCTAAACTAATGCACCCAACTATAATTATAAAATTTGTTGCATAATTATTTTTATGTCAGCTGGAACGGAAATCGAAAAGATAGATAGCAGATTTAAATATTTGCTATATTCTAGGGCATTGAGAAGCATAGCATTAATATACATGAGCCTTGCCTTCTCGCTTTATCTTGTAGCTCTGCATGTTAGCATAATAAATATCGGGCTTGTTGCGGCAGCTACAATGCTTTTCATGATCTTCCTTACTTTGCTGCTTGGAGCAATAGGAGATAGAAAAGGTTATAAAACAGAGCTGGTAATTGCAGAGTTATTTGCCTTTATAGGTGCGCTGATAATTGCAATATCCACTAGTGTCACATATATAATAATAGGAATGATTATAGCAGGACTGAGTGGCGGAGCAGGTGGTATGCGCGGAGCGTTCTCGCCAGGCACAAACGCTTTCATAGCTAATAATTATAAGGATGAGAAGGAAAGGGTGAAGAGATACTCTCTTGTTACTATGGTTGCTTCTGCAGCCGCAATAGGTGGTAGCTTGCTTTTCAGTATTGTTACTCCATTAAGCTTGTATGTGGGTTTGCTAAATGCATACAGATATATTTTTATGTTCTCAGCCGCACTGCTTGGCCTGTCTATTTTGTTTCTACTTTTGCTTGCAGATGCCCAAAAACCTATGAAAACTACCAAAGTAATGAAGGCAAGCAGTGTAAAGTATTCACTGAAGGTAATTACTGCAAACTCGCTTAGTGGCATAGGCATGGGTATTTTCATGCCGCTGCTTCCGCTCTGGTTCAAGCTTTCATATGGGGCTGAGCCTCTTGAGATTGGAATTGTATTTAGCGCCGCATATATATTCACCGCATTTGGATCTTATCTCTCATCAAAGTTTGCGCATAGGTTTAATCCGCTGAGTATAGCATCATATACAAGAGTGCTTAGCGGTTTGCTGCTTCTCGCAATGGCGCTTTCACCTGTATTAATAATCGCAGGCATTATATATGTGCTAAGGGCTGTAATAGCAGGTTTTGGAAGCCCGAGCAGGACAACTGTAAATGTGAGAGGTGTAGATGCGGAAGATTATGGTACTGCAACCAGTTTGCAGGGCGTTGCATCTAGAGCTGCACAGCTGAGCTCAGGTGCAAGCGGCTATCTGATGGATTACGCACTTCCAATGCCGTTATTAGTTGGAGGCATGTTCCAGTTTGCAAGTGGAATAAGCTATAAGCTGCTTTTTAAAGAAAGAGATGAAAAATAAAAATACAAGAAGCACGTTTCTATTGCATAGCTCGTGCCTTATTTGATTCCAATGTGCTTCCTTATTTATCTTAAAAAGAAGCTATCTCAATTTGTCCCAATTGTCGAGAACATAGACTGCTATTTTTCTGATATCTAGATTTATATTCTTCAGTTTCATGATTTCTTTTTTGCTAAACCAACCTATGTCTGTCTATTTTGTTTAGTTCGAATCTGCAATTTTGTATTTTGTATAGTAATATAATATTTTGCCTTAAACCAAATTACAAATAAAAACTAGAAAAGGTATAATAGATTTTTTATAGATATTTTATTTGGTGATAATATGGAGATGAAGATAAATGATCTGAAAAAGGTAGTAGAGCCTAAAAACACCGCATTAGTGGTCTGGGACGTGCAGAAGATTCTTGTTAATTATATATTCAACAAAGAGGAGTTTGTGCAGAAGCTTAAGGCCGTTATAGATGCAGCAAGGAAAGCGGGAATGCCTATCTTCTTTACAAAAATAACACCGTTGCCAGAGAGATTTGAATCGCAGGCAAGGAAGATGTCTTTCAGGGGCGGTTTCTCTAATGCTAAGAAGGAAGATTTTGATTTGTACTTTGAGCCTGCAAGCGGAGAAGTGGTATTCAACAAGCACACTGCAAGCATATTCATAGGCACGCCTTTCGAGCTAATGCTCAATAATGCGGGGATAAAGAATATTTTATTCACAGGCATAGCAACAGAAATAGGGGTTGAATCAAGTGCAAGAGACGCATTAAACAGAGGTTACTTGCCTATCATAATAAAGGATTGTGTATCATCATCAGACAAGGATGCACACGAAAGATCTCTTAAAAACCTTGAAAAAATTATGGCGATAACCGATTCTAGCGAAGTTATTAAGATGCTCAGCATTTAAGCACAAAATTAAGCTAAGCTATTTTAGTAT
>Ga0208548_100828_pt1 | contig 10891 bp, 12 predicted proteins | sample ECH_Chost_MetaG_FD_187133 | JGI IMG/M metagenome (GOLD analysis project Ga0208548, IMG submission 187133) | Hot spring microbial mat communities from Yellowstone National Park, Wyoming, USA - ECH_C host_MetaG (SPAdes) (version 2) | ecosystem: Environmental > Aquatic > Thermal springs > Hot... | reverse complement strand
GAAATATAGCCAGGCGACGAACTTCCAACCAACTCAACTCCCCAAGTCCCCAAAAGGTATATGTATGCTAATATATCTGGAATTATAAATAAATATATCAACTTAGACATCTTACCAGCGGACAGCATGAGTCCAGCCAATATTACCACCACATAAATCATGGAGGCGAGCACGGGTGGATTGAACGCAGTATTATTCACTCCCTCCACCAGGTGGACCCCATCCAGTAAGAGACTCACATAAAGTACGGCCCAAAGCAACCAACTTAAGGCGGAATTCTTCATGAGATAGGCGGAGACCCCTAAGATTATGGGCTGCATTAACGTTATCAAAACAAAGGAGGCTCCGCCTATCAAAAACATGGGATAAAACACGTTGTTAAGGGATATGCCTGCCATACCTACGGGTATGACACCGGCTAAAAATTCTCTATTGAAGAGAAGTTCAGCTAATGAAAAAACCACATAGGCATATAAAAAAATATTGTAGTCAGGACGATGAAGCTTCATTCATATCCCGTCTCAAGAGCCTCACAAACCTATCCAGTCTCAAGTAAGAGGATAGCTTAGGGACGTATTGTCTGGTTATGGTTCCCCAGTTTAGCGCCACTCCCAGTGCTGCTGGAGCTCCGACAGCGTTGTATATTAGCAGGGCTGGAAGGAAGCCTTGGCTCTTGGGATCTGATGGTTGAATGTAGAGGTGCCACCAGAAGGATATTGACTTAAAGTCAACAGACTCTCCTGCTCCGCCTTGGAAGACAGCGAAGGCCACGTAGTAGGTATGTCCAGGAGAGAGTTGTATTTGATAGTGGGACTCACCCTGCCCTCCTGACACTCCAACTGTGCTGAACGTCCTCGCAAATTCTGCCACCATATAGGGTCCTTGAATTGTGTTCTCGAACTGGAAACCTGTGGCAACGACTGAAGGATCCCAAAGCTTTGATTCCAGCTCCTGCGAATAAGACTGGTTGTAATACCCTTCCACCAATTGATTAAATTGCCATGGAGATACATTGGGTGTGTTAACATATGGGAAGCCTATGAAAGGCTCGCCACCTATGTAATATATTGATGAACCGTTTGTGTACAGGTCTGCTATTATTCCCTGATGAGGTAAATAGCCTAGGTTCAGAGGGTCTTTGTATTGTGGATAGTGGTAGTACGGCAGCGGGTTCTGGTTGAAATATGTAGGCCCTGGATACCCGGAATCTTGGGTATTGTTGGCCCTAGGGTTATTATTCAAAGTCCACAGCTCCGCCTCCCCTGCCGAAAGCGCTCCCGTGGTACCAGGCATCATGTGCGGGGTATATGCTACCTGTGTCCACGTGCTCTCCGGCACCCCTCCTAACAACCACATTATGACGAACCTCTCAGGATAGAGGAAGGTCTGATTATAGAATAATGTGTCATAACCCGCTGTGTCCTCAGGGTAGAACAGGTTATAGGTGTCCTGTGCCCAATATGTGCCATTAAGGCCCATGTTTAGAAATTGTTGGGGGGAAGTTATCTCTGTTCCATCGTAGTCCAGCCTCATGGATGTAATTACCACGGGGTTACCGTTGTTCATGGGTTTTCCGTTAGGCAGCGTGGCGCCCAATACTTCAGGTACCAGAGTTTGGTTAACATTAAGCACGACTATTTGAACTGGGTTTGCCTCAGCTACTCCTGGAGGGTACTGCAGCTGCTCATTAATGGGCAAGGAGTATACTGAAGCCGTAGACTGATTTTGAGTGTATGACACATTAACTACCCACCATCCTGAAGGATCGTCAGCGAACGGTTGCCAGGCCTGTCCACTAGGTAAAGTCTCTGGGCACGCATCCCAAGACTGGTAACCCACCACTGGAGCCCTCATAAGTATGAAGATGTAAGGTACTCCATCTACGTACGTCCATACTGCCTTCATGTCAACTTCCTTTGTGTGCCCAGAGATGCCACCTGGTACGGGAACTGTTGGCTCCAAAGGAACTACACTCCACGGTATGGATTGCCAGAACGTCTCCCCTCCTGGGTTACCCTCGTTTATTGTGGCGTTGGGAACATAGTAGGCAGTGACGGTGTTGGCTGTGGTGGAGGCCATGTTGAGCAGGTAGTCCGCTCCATATGCTACACCTACTAGGGCAAGCATTATTACAATTCCCAATATCAATAAGTTGGTATATCCCTTACCGTCCATTGGTTTTCACCTCTTTCCTTCTCATTTCAACAAACGAGAGCAGTGCTCCCACACCGAAGAGAAGGACCGCTAGCCCGAGGAAATTGACGAAGTAGTTGTTAACTACATTGTAGGGTACTTCGTACATCCCATTAACCCCTGAGAACACTTCCCTGGGGAATACATATCTTATTGTCCCCAGCCCCATCATTAGCATTCCTATTATGACCAACACAATTCCTATGTAGGCGAAATTTCTAGCTGGGTTAGCCATTTGAACCACCCACAGAGTACGGAGCCCAGGTTCCCTCAGGCATAACTCCTCCCGTTATCTGTGAAGCGTAGGATGCGTTAGCTGTGGCAATTATCGTACCAGTAAGCCAGGAGTGACCAAGACCAACAGCGGCGGTGCCACAATACTCCGCACAGGCAACGTGGTAGATTCCAGGTTTTGGAAATACGTAAACTATGTATGAGTAGTATCCAGGAACTGCCTCAGCCCCGAAGTTCAATATGGTGTTATTGGATATGGCGCTCTGAATAAAGAACTCGTGGAACACATCTATGCTGTGTATGACAAATACCACTGGCTCATCCACCGGAACTACCGTGAGGTTGGTGTTTACTCTATCGTGTGGATAGAAGTCCCAATGCCACTGCTGTCCCGTTACGTAAATTATAACGTAGGGTCCCTTGTAAGCGCCTAAGGCGTTAGAAAATGCCGCATGCACAACTCCTTCTCCCGCGTTATTTGTAGGATTATATCCTATGTAGTCATATGAACTGTATTGGACCTCAAGCGATAGCGCAGCTACTATTACGAGCACGAAAAAGAGCGCGATCACGGTTCCTCTTTTCATCTTGACCTCTTAAGCCTCATGCTTATTCCAAGATATAAGTGTTCTTTATATACATGGATATAAGTGTTCTTTATATACATGAATTTAAGGAATCAAACTAATCATTTAGAAAGTCTAGTCCGTGGATTAGTGGAGATGATAGTAAATAATTTTTATTTTTACTAGCGCTGAGGAATTCATTAAAAAATTCTACTTGTTGCTTAATATTGATAGAGTTTAGTAGGGTGTCGTCACAAATTAGGCAAACTAACAGATGTCTATCTGTGGAGATCTGTTAATTCGCCATAATCATCATTAATTCGTATCAATCGCATTATGAATTAATGTTCTAAACAGAGATATAATTTATCCTAACAAGTGACGACATTAAGTTCAGTCAAAAAGCTGCTTTCCATGAGTAGATAGTCCTTACGTTAGATTTTAGATGTCCTTTTTCTGATACTATTGTGAGCCTACCGATAAGTATGGCAGAGGTCACCTCAAGGTGAAGCAGGTTCACGCGAAGGCTGCCTGGCTGAGCCTGGTCCCACGAAGTCACATGGGAGTGATGAACTCCGTCACAGGGTGATAGTGGTACTCATAGAACCTGAACTCATTTGTAGCAATGTCGGATAGTGGCTCTAAATTACATTGGAGTCTAAGAGTAAAAATTAATAATGTGGGGATTGAAGTAAAGTGATAGGGGGAATTAAATGAACGTGAAAATGTGGGGATTACTCCTAGCAGGAACTATTGTAGAGGCCATCAGTATAGTGCTCATGGTTTCATTTGGTTTTGGCTTCTTGAAACCAGACCCGGCTTCGTTCGACTTTGTTCCAGGAGTGATGGACTATGTGGGTATCTCGCTTTCTATAATAGGCCTAGGTCTAATAATGGCGGGAGGATATCTTAAGTAGGGTTTGGCGTAATGAACGGATTAAATAAGCGAAACCTTGTTTTAACTCTCGCCGTGATTATTGTGGTGGCGGGTACGGGATATTTCATAATTACGGGTCTGGCTCCCTCCAATTCGTCTGTGGCTGAAGTTAAAGCAATAGAAGGTAATTTTATGGTGCCTATATATAGCTATAGTACTAACATGTTAACTTATGAAAACTTATCTGGGGTCGAAATTACCATAAACAATATAGATGAACAATCCCTGACAATCGTTTCTATATCAAATTCAACATATTTGATTAATAATCCCTTGTATTACGAATATCAACAGGTGGTAGCTCCAAATGGTTCAATAGTCTACGCTTACGTCAGGACTTATGAGATATATTTAGGTGTAAATACGATCGTAATACCGATCCACTTATCCCCTGGTCTCTACACAGTTCTATTTAATGATGGTAACTCTATCCAGATCATGGTGCACAGTGCTTCTAACTAAGACCGCAACCTGGTTTTACATTATTGTTGTTATTATTAACATCTTTGATTAAGATTAACTCCTAGCTTATAACGATCAAGAAAAAGTTTTTAACATTAAACCAAAGAGGGTGTTTAGGATATGAATGGCTACTAATGAGCAAGTTAGGAGAGAAGAGATAGAGAATTTCGCTGAGTGGGCACAACAGTACAAGGAGATTAAGGAGAGGGAGGAGAAAAGAAACATTCTCATGAGAGTATTGTACAGCGACAACTATAGAATGCTCACCATAAAGCTTGTTCTTGCTGCCGTCATGTGGTTGTTCATAGGAGGGGCTTTTGCATTAATGTTGAGAACACAGGCCGGGCTCACATCTACCGGTTACCCCGTAATCCTGGATCCGAGCTACTACTTCCAGGTCATGACCAATCACGTCATGGATATGATATTCGGTTCGGTCTTCAACACGGTCTTTGCCGTAGCCTTCTATATGATTCCCGCTATGAATGGTTCGAGGCTACTGAGATGGCCCCGCGTCGCCAACGCAGGCTTTTGGTTATCTAACGTCGCGTTGTTTATGATGAACCTGGGGGGAGTTGAGAATCAGTATTTATTCACCTTCCTGAACCCCCTGAAGGCTTCTCCCACCTGGTATATTGGCTATGCGTTAATGGTGATAGGCGAGTGGATGGAGATCGCGTCGGTGTTGGGGACTTCGTTCCAAGGTAGAATGAGGGGCAAACTTGTGCCCACAGCCGCAGGTTTCATAATCATGGACATGATAATGATGGGTCTGGCTAACATTTCCGTCTTTATTGCAGATATGTGGAGCTTACTATCTCCCGTAGGAGGCCTTAACCTATACTTGTTCGGCATCCCCAACGCCGAGGTATGGAAGGGATTGTTCTGGTTCGCTGACCATCCGCTCGTTTACTTCGCCCCTTACACTTTAACGGGGGCCATTGTGGCCATAACTCCACTCTATGCCAGGAGGCCTCTTTATAGCGTTAGGTTCACTCGTTGGACGATACCGGTGCTATTCGTACTGGGTTCGAGTGTATACGTGCATCATATTGTTGACGATCCTTGGCCCCTCATCCTGAGGGATATCTTCGCTCAGACGTCAACGGCATTAATTGCTATCCCATTTGCTGCCCTGTGGCTAATATTCTTCATCACAGTGGGAGATCCGAGGAAAATAAAGTGGGATGCGGGCTTTGCCTTCATATTTGCAGCCGCCATATGGAACATAATTGGTGGAATTCAAGCGGAGCCCACACAGCCTACGCCTTCAGTGGATCCGACTGTCCATAATACGCTATGGCTACCCTCACACTTCCACATAATGCTCGCCATATATTCGGTAGGAGGCCTGTTGGGGGCCTTATATGTGATAGGACCTGACCTATTCGGGAAAAAATGGTACAGCGACAAGTTAGCGTGGCTCCACTTCTGGGGTTGGCAGGCGGGTATGGGACTTTTTGTGACGGCCTTCGCAATTGCGGGCTTCTATGGTGGAATAAGGAGGGAAGTAGCATGGCCAGGGTTCTATGAGGTTTACTATCAATTGGCCATGATAGGCGGATGGTTAGCTGGACTCGCCACTGTGTTCTTCCTTTACAACCTGGTGATGACTTTACTCTATGGAGAGAAGGTTAAGGAGACCGACATACCCCTATGGGCAGTGCAAACTGTGGCCATGGAGAGATATGCCATGAGGAGGGAAGGGTACAAGGAGGAGGAATTGCCTCCCGCTCTACCCGCAGATGGTATGATACAAACCTTATACAACGGAGCTGGGAGAACTGTAACGGTGGGAACTAAGGCGTTAATTATCGAACCTCATACAGAAGGAAGTCAGGGCGAAGTAACACCAAAAACTGGCGTAGTTAAAACCTCTGAGAACTCAGGGTAAAATAATCACTCTCCAAATATTATTTTAAATATTTGTTTTTAGTTTTTATTTCTTTTTGTTTTGCTTATAGCCTTGAAAATGATTTCTAATAATTTATGTAGTCTAACGGGAAGAGTTATCTTAAGATCCAGTGAAAATGTTATATGAGGTTTTTAGCCTATTCTTAATATATTATCAATTATAGTCAAGATAGTAGTGGTTAGCAAGACTGGCGCATTTAGGGGCTACATGGGCCTAAGCAGTCAATTCTTTAGGCAACGCAACACATTAAGCTGGATTAAAGCGAGGGGCCCTCCTTTAGGATACATCATGAAAGGGACTCACTGATAAAATTTTTAACAGTTAATAACTAGATTAGATAAGTGGTACCATGGCTGGAGTAAACTTCAGTCGTAGAGTGTTGGGGGCAGTGGTAGCTGCCATAGGGGTAGCAACGTGGATATCTGACCTGTTCCTAGTCACGACACTTCCTTACAGTCTTTATGAGAACTTAACCTATGTGGCGATGGTTCCAATAGCGGGAGCAGTGCTGGTTGCTGGAGGAGTGTTAATGGGGCTGTGGAGTTGACCAGCAAAACTCCCTACCTTGCTATAGGGCTTGTGATGGTCATAGTTTCAGTAAACCCCTTTGCCCTTTACTTGGATAGAACATCAGAGATAGCGAAGACGTCCTTTGATATGGTGTTGGTATGGGGAGCAGGTCTGGTAGGAATATGGTTAGCTGACCTTCTATACAGAAGGGGAGGTAGTTTAACAGCGGAGTTTCTGAACTTCAACTTCTCCACAAGGGGGTTGATTCTGTGTTGGGGAGTTGCAGGAGCCCTCTTAACCTATTGGTATCTACCAGGACCCTTCGCTCTCAGTGTTCTTTATCCATATTGGAAGTTCATACAGTTACTCTCATTTGTTGTTGGAGGAATGGTGGCCGGCGTTGGATGGTATGGGATGACAAATGTGTGGAAGAGTGCGACCATTTTCGCCGCCTTCAGCATGATGGCCACCATGGCCGAAATCTTCCTTGAGCTTGGTTCATACTACTCTCAAAATATTTACAACGTTTATCCGGTCTCTCAGTTCATAGATACTGCTTATCTGTGGTTCGCCATGGCGTTCATACCTTCAACCTTTTACATGGTTAAAATACTCAAGGACATGGGAATCTTTTGATTCTATAAAGGAACTTTTTTATTTGTCCCCTTAGTAACGTATTTGCAATGCCTTTCCTAGAGTCAGAGTACATGTTGTGGGGTATAGGGTTTCTGCTGATGGCGCTGATATATCCCATAGTCTTCATACTGCTTATTGTGCGTGCCGAGAAGGATCCGAGGATGGACTTGGAGGAGTTGGCGAGGAAGGAAAGCGGCGAGTAGGTGAAGGAAATGGGAGACACACTACCCCTTTTTTTGTCCTCCCGTAAATTCAGGGCTATCTTTGCGTTAACTTTTATTATTTACTTTGTTTTTTTCCAATGGGCTGATAGGATACTTCTATTTAATAACATTAAATTCCCCTCAGGAGTCAGTCTGGTCGTAGACACTTCACCACCTGTCCCACCTTCCCAGATGCCCTTTCCGCTGTGGGGTCCCTTCATTTCCATCACCACACCCAATTTCGATTGGGCCATGACTCCCCTTTCGCTGGGAATCTCCTTCATGTTGTCATTTCTAGTGGCCCTGAACGTTACTCTATACACAATATATTTTAGTATCATAAGGGCAGGCGCAAAGGCAAGTTTGGCTGCATCTCTGGGGGTATTGGCCACATCCTTATCCTGCTCATGCGAACTTTTCACGGGAATAATAGGATCCGTTGTCTCCAACATTCCCTTCCTAGGTTCATTAGCCTTCATGACGAGGTTGGACGAAGGACTTGTTTCTCTTGCCGGTGTACTTTTGACAGTATCCACATTGGTACTCTATGAGGAAATAGAGGGGGGAAGACCACTTGATTTTCTTTCTCGAAATAGAAAATCATTGGAGGCATTCGTTGGAGGTGGATTGATATTGGCTCTTGTGCTGATCCCCCAGGACTTCACTTTCTCGTTAGTGAGGCTAGCGGCGGCAATATCTTTAGGAGGGATAGCTGGTGCTTTTGTAGGGAAGAAATGGAGGGCGGGTTTACCTGTATCGGTTGTCCTATTGTTCGTGTTGTTTATCCTCTTCCCCCTGCTATATCAGGGACCTCTCCTTGACGTAATTGGAACCGCTCTAGGGGTATTTGGGTATTTGGGCTACTCGTCCATGAAGAGGTGGGCTCAGCTGGGGCTACTTCATGTCTTAGCATGGTCCTTAATAATGCCCGGGCCAATATCGTTAATACTTGGTACCCCAATCGGCTTCTTTAATTTTCCGTCTGGTGAACTCCTGGAGTTTTGGATATCCTCCTGGGTGATAGGAACTCCCATAGCTTGGGGGGCCGGAATAGGCCTTCTTCAATACATTAGAGATAACATGGTAAACAGGGAGAGAGGACTTCGAATAACCCTGCCCACACCCTCCATGCAAAGGGGAGGAGTTACATGGATAGTTATTGGTTTGGTGGCTGTCCTCAGTCAATTTGCTTTCTTCCTGACTCATAGCGACTTCTTCTTGTACTATAATGGTTACGATGGAACTTTCCTGACAGTCATGACAGTGACCTCCACCTCCATAGCAGTGGCCGGAGCCATAGCCCTGGGGTACGGGATCTTAATGGAAATACGAAGTAGATACCCTCTGAGGTGGAAAGTTAAGGAGCTATGGCCGGCGATCCCTCTGGCTCTGGTATTCTCGCTATTGAGCGGTGTGATCCACATAGCTCCCTCTGGATTTCCCTACTCCACGTTCACTCTTGGTACCTTTGGGGCACCAATGATGGCTCCTTGGATTAACATTTACGTTCCCCGGGTTGTGGGGGTTTTCCTCTATCCCCTTCAGGTCCTTCAAATAATAGCGGCAAGTCTGATGAGCGGGGCGTTGGTGTCCACCTCCATTAAGTATGGCGGGAAGAGGGCAATCCCATCAATGATGTTAGGGTCCTTTGCCATATGTCCTGCATGCGTTCTTTCATCTTTCAGTTTGACGACCATATGGGGCTCAGTGGTGGGATCACTGATGGCTACAGCGGCTGGACAGATAGGGGTGTCAATAGCCTCAGACGGCGTATTGTTGGCTGCTCTCCTGTATGTATTAAGGAAGGCCAGTTGTTCGTTAGACGGCATTTCTAAAAAGAGGGCTTAATATTCCTGGAGGTGGAGGATCGTCGCCACTGATAGTTCCCTCCGTTTTAGTACATTCGTGCTACTTTGACGATGGCGGTGAAGTAAGCGTCACTGGCTTACACAAAGGATTTGCGAAGTTCGTCAAAGGCGGGTGTGATTAATTCGCGAACGTGAAAACTTGAACCCTAACTCAAAGTCAAAGCATGCAATGTGGAAAGTGTGAAGAGGACTCCAATCATGGAGAGGTAAGCCTTCCCGATAGTTTAGTAAGGATAAGCTCAACCGGTGTAGGTATAGATCATTGTTTATTACTTCATTGTGTAGTAATGCTAGGGGACTCTCCACGCCAACTGAAGGAATGAGAACCGCTATTTACCTGATTCAACTGGTGTTCCTCTTCTTCTTCATTTTTCTTTTCGACATATTGGTCATCAAGAATGGCGTTTACTTCTACGTTGTATTGGGTGTAGATACTGCCATAACTGGCCTGCTGTTATATTTCATCCTAAAGACAGTAATAAGTTATTTTAACTATTAACCAAGGGGAGATTTAGAAACTAGTATAAAAAGGAATTATGTACAAAATAGTCATTCACAAGCGAGACTAAGAAGACGTGGCCCTTGAGCAAGTGGTTCACTACATGGTAAGGCTCAGTGATGTCAGTGACCTCCAGGGCTAATGGCACGTTTCCATTTCACTTACCCATGATCCTTCTAGATGTAATCGCTATAAGATAAGGAATGGCTTCGGCGCACATTATAAGGCCGTTGGGAGAGTTCAGGGATCCCTCCAATACACCTGCCATTAGTGAAAATAAAATTAGAAGGAAAACTACCCTTAGTTCCTCCCGCGGTAACTCCTGTAACCTCAAAGCCTCAACGATTTCCCCCTCCGCTACTCCAAGGAGAACCATTGTCATAACGCCGGCAAGCACCGCCGCAAACACCAAGAGCCCAAAAATCGAGAAAATCTCAAATAACCTATGCATGTGCAGTCAACCTCTTCATTAAATGATTGTGAAACAGTAAGCCGTGATCTAAGAACAATCTTAGATTATTCCCTGACTTCTGGTCATTCAGCTTCGGCCCTGTGGAGTTCCAGGCCCTTGTACTCTTCTTTAAGACTGTTGTAGGTACCAACTGTCCCTTAACATGGAGTACAGAGGGGGACTTTCGTTTTATCCTGAACTCCATCAATGCTGATCCCATCTAAGACCTAGAAATAGTAACTTAAATATGGCAGTTGAGCCGGCCATTGAGACTGTACAAGTTGAGTGGTAGCCAAAGATTGCATAGTGTTGGCAAGCTATGAAGTTTCCTTTTGCTCAACGGCCATGGTTTGCAAAATGTGAATAAGCCCGCTCTTTCAAGGAGAACGTCTCATCCCCGTCATTTGTAGGCCAGTG
>Ga0208548_100824_pt1 | contig 10947 bp, 13 predicted proteins | sample ECH_Chost_MetaG_FD_187133 | JGI IMG/M metagenome (GOLD analysis project Ga0208548, IMG submission 187133) | Hot spring microbial mat communities from Yellowstone National Park, Wyoming, USA - ECH_C host_MetaG (SPAdes) (version 2) | ecosystem: Environmental > Aquatic > Thermal springs > Hot... | reverse complement strand
TGCATTATCGTTTCTATGCTCATGGCCTACAGTATTCTTCAACTTATCTGCGAAAGGTTTGCCTGCGCAATCGGGCCCGAGGGTTTTTGCTTATGAATTTAAGCGAATACTTGATGAATTTTTAGTAAATTCCTTTTTATTTGTATTTAATAAAAAGCTTTATAAAATAAAGATTTTTTGAGTTTTTAATTAAAATAAATACATATTTATTTATAATTTAAATTTTTTTTAAAAAAATTCTGAAAATATTGATAATCGATTTTTAATATTAAACTTAATACATTGTTGAATTGAGGTGAAGAAAAATTGTGGATGATAAAAAAGAAAAATCAAAACCTGAGATAATTAGGAAAAAGGCTATTCATCACTAGTTTTAATAAACGCACTGAAATATCTGACAGGAATTAATTTGGTAAAAGCCTATACCGAAAAACAGTCAAAGGTAGGAAATGCCAGGTTAATTTATACTCTCATTTCAAAGTGTTTGAAAGTGGCGAAAAAGCTCAGGGAAATTGAAAACATCATGAGCGGTAAAGAAGAGGAAATACCCCCTGAGGAGGAGTTTGGCATTATCCAGAATCATTATCTGGTGCATATTAATGAATATGATAACATTGTTCGTGTGAAGGACGGGAACAGGATTGCAGAAGTTTATATTTCTGATATTCACGGCAAAATAAAACTAAAGTGTGCATTGTGCGACTCAGAGGACTGCGTTCACGTAAATTTTGCTTATTCTCTGCCATCTGTGAGGGAATTGATGGAAAAGTATAAATGAAATAGCTAAGATAAAATTTTAATTAAATAATTTTCAAATTCTTTTATTTTATTTAAGTTATTTGGATGGAATCCATCGATTATTGTTATTCCCTCTTGTTCTAGTCTATTTTTGTAATCAAAAGGAATTTCAAAGATGCTTATTAATAAAATATTATTAGTGTTAGGAGGAAATTCTTTATATGCCCTTAAAGATTTTAATAGATTATCAAACATTTCATGATTTAGTAACCATTTTTCAATAGGTAAATGTTTGCATTCAATAACTAGGTCTGCTTTAGAAAAATTATCTCCTTTTATTTTTAAGAAATCTGTTTCTCCAGTTTTTGATTTTATTACCATTATATCTCTTCTTCTCCACATAATATTGTCATTATCAAAAAATTCGCTTTTTTCGTTATTTAAATCTAGAGGTGCTTCGCCAATATATTGATATTCATGCCATAAATAATAGAGATTACTTTCATTCTTAAAGATAAAAGAGGGTGGATCACTTTTCCTTGTTCCTTGTTCAAAAACACTACGATATACTTGTTTTGTATTTAATAACTTAGCTATTAATAGAGAGATCCAAATTTGGTGAATAAATTTCATTACTTGTTCGATACTTTTTTTCCTTTGATTATCATCAGGAAACATTAAAGTGGATATTAAGCCCTCTTCAAAATTAGAAATATAATCTCTTGTTTTAGTCATACCGATCAAAAAATTATTATTTAAAGAATAATTTTTAATAAAATCCTTAATATCATTTATCATTTCACTCATCATTTCTCTCATATATTCAATTTCATTTCTTAATTCATTGTTATTAATTTCAAACATTTCTGGTTTTATATTTACATTAATATCACAAATAATTTCATTTTTTTCATTCAACCTACACTTATTATATCCTAAATTACCTGTTTTATTTGAAGTGGAAAACACTATTAGATTATCTACTAAATTTTCTGGCACTTCATATTCTATTATATGTTTATTTTCAATTTTTATATCGTTTATCTTTTTAATTTCAGGTATTTTTAAAATATGTCTTAATTTATTTCCATCATAAAGATAAAAAAAGTTTCTTCTTTTTGTTTTAGTTTTCCATTCTTCTTTAGCTATTGCCATTTTCATTACCTCTATTGATATTCAGGTCTCCATTCAATTTTTAGTTCCTTTTTTCCTTCTTCAGGTTCTTTTTGCAATACCTCTAAAATAAATTCGCTAACAAACTTTGGGTTCTTTCTAAACATAGCTATCATGGTTTGCTGTAATTCTTTATTGTCCTTAGGTAAAAGATCTGTAACCATTTTTTCTAATCCCATTTCTATAATTAGCTCTGCACAATAATCAAGGCTTTCCATTTTCTCTTCCATTACCAACTCTATAACAGGTCTAAAAGACTCAATTTTCTCTATGGTTTCTTTAGATACCTCTAATTTTCTATTCCCTTTTGCCATCATCAACACCCCCTTCACTTTTTTTGTTTTCATTAATATGTTTTAGAGGGATAATTATTACCTGGACAAGATCACCTTCTTTTATCCCAGCAGAATTCATTTCTTCTGGAGGAATTGATATTCTTCTCCCTGACTGAATGGTAGTCTTATAAATTATATTTCTAGTAAAAAAGTTAATTATAGCTTCTCTAAAAGAATTTTGTATGTCAATAATTAATTTATCTGCCTTATCTAAAAACTCTAAAAGTCTTTCAGGATCCGATTTACCCAACACATTTGAAATAATTTTTCCAAGATTCGAATTTTCTACATCAACCATAATTAAAAATAAGCATAAGGTGCATATAAATTTTTTAGTATAAATTACCAAAAAATTATGAGAATAGGTAAAATTATCCAAAATAAATAACTAGAATTTCCACCAATACCCACAACCCCATTTCTCTCTAGTTCCAGATGATGTATTCGTTGTAGGTTTAGGATATGTTTCAATCAGATTTGGCTCACCAAAGATCTCAATCATTTCTTTGTTTTGCATTGATAAATTCAGTAAATATGTACCAGAGTGATTATCTAATAGAGTCTTCAAATCTTTATAATCCTGGAGACTAAATGGATATCTGTAGGCTTTTCCACCTGAATAATAAAGGGGATCCAAATAAAAGAAAACTCTTGGTTTATTGTACCTTTTCATAATTTCTCTAAAATCTTCATTCTCTATTATTTAATTTTGAATGAAAGAAAAATCATTCAATTTAAATTTTTGAATTGAAGCCTTTTTGTAATATCTTTTAAAAGATGTCCCCATACTTGAAAAGGAATGAGTAAATAGATAAATTGTTTTAAATTTGAATCACAAAATTTTTTCCCTTATTAAGATTATAAAATTAATTCACCTAAGATGCATATCCTACCTTGATCATTACTTTATCGATATGCTCTTCATTTTTCAGGAATGCCATCCATTTCGGGTATCAGGAAACCTTAGCTTTGTCTCAGAATTGTTTCCTTCTATAATTCCTAGGCAATATTTTTGTGTATATCTACACCTATAAGGCTAATATTTTCACCTCCTAAGAAAGGCACATATTGAAATGGCCTTCTATTTAAAGAAAAAGCATTTCTAATTATAAATGAGATAGGAATGATCGCAAATGTTCCCGACATTGTTACCGATTAAGATATTTCATGGGTATATTACCATCCGTATACTAGACTAGCATATTCTATGTTTTGCTCACTTATATTCCTTAATATGGCGTGGATAAAAATTTTACCGCTCAATTTCGGGATATTCCATAATTTATGTTACACAATTTTCCATAGCGTTATCGATAAAGACTTTATTACTAAAGATAGAGATCTAAATATTTACTTTGACTTTTTTGCTTAATAACCTCATATGTTTTAGGAATAGAAACCTGCCCAGAGGTTATTAAAAATATATTATCATTACCAGTTAGCCATATTTTCCATTGTTTGCGATCCTCATATATATAGGTAAAATAATCTAAATCTTTTAGATCTAACCCCTTAATATGATTAAGAGTGAAAGACTTGCTTGCCCAAAAACCAACTCCTATTTTTATGGGAGTTCCAATAGCTTTCGGTGCAAACATCTTTAAAAAAGTATTAAGCGCTTCCGTGTATGTTTTATCGTTTTTGTATAGTGATAACTCATCTATATCATCTTGTATCTCCTTAGCGTTGTAAACACCTTTATTCTCCTCAAGAGTTGTAGCTTTCTCCGGTAAAAATGAAATTATGTCAATATATTCTCGCGGTTGTCTTCTACCCGTTCCTGTTTGAATTAATATTCTTCTGTCCCCTTGAGCCCCGGGATAGCTAACTGCAATTATCTTAAAACCGTTGGGTTTTAATATATTATGAACCACTATGTATGTTACATCATCTTCATCAAGTACTTTTCTTTCTACAATCTTTGTTACTTCAGGATAGTCCTCGTAGGCTTGAAATTCAGGGTAAGGGTTCCATACAAATGTAACCCTCCTTTGGCCACTATCATCCTCAATCACAAAAAATTTTGAATAAACAAATATCGTTCTTAGCGGCTTACTCAATTCAAAGAAGCCTTTTAGAATTGACTCTGGGAGATTAATTATAACATGTGTTTCGGCACAGGTTTTATACTTTTCAATAATTTCCATTAATTCCTTATTTTTATAAAGACCGGATCCAAGAGCAAAACAAAGCAAAAAGTCATATACGTTTTTAAGTCCTTTTTTAACGATTCTTTTTATTTCTTCCTCTTTTGAAATATCCTTATACCAAGCATCACTAATTTGGCTAAAAACCATTTTGGATATAACATTCGGAGTTAGTGTTCCATAATATACTAACATTCCTCTTTCTGGATCCATTGCATGACCAAATCTGTTTAGCTTGACTTCTAAAGCTCCTGAATTCAATAAAGGCTCCTTTGCTATCCAACGTGTTCGAGATGTATTAAGAGTGGATACATCCACATTTAGTTCACCCATAAGCTTATTTAGCCATTCCTTAAAATAGTTATTACTAATTAACTTACTCCAAACATTATTAATCCATCTATCTGAATACCCATTTTCTATGATTTCTTCAATCATTGTTCTTAGCAAAATTCCAAATTCTGGAATCATCTCTGGACATGAAAGGAATTGAGGATCTGTTTTTAATATTCCGTTTTCATCACACTTCCATTCGAAGTGAAAATATGGTTTATTATATTTAGAATAAATTAATCGAAAAGGTTGTAAATAGTCAAATTCTACATTTCCACCGTGTTCATAAGGCGATTTTTTCTTAATGGGGGATATCTTGACATATATGCAGTTATTCTTTGCAGCAGCGACCATCCCATCAAAACGTTGAAGCTCATGATCTTCAGTAAAAACAGCAGTTGAAAATTCAATTAGAAGAAGCGGATACTCTTGATCATCTTCTACTATTGTTATTAAAACATCCGGATTCTTCCAGAAGATTATGGGTGCAACTCTCCTACTATAATAAATATAATCTTTTTCCATTTTCACCAGTTTAATTCCAATTTCTTGTGATGGCATCTTAACTGTATTCTTAATTAATTGGAGGACGCAATGGTAAGCCTGTTCAATTGATTCATAATATAATCTAATTTCTTGAAGCATAACAATTCACTTTTCATTTTTAAGTAAAATTATGTGCTCCTGCTTAACTTTGCTTCTAAATGATGGATTAAATGACTTACTAACATAGTTAAGACTATAGCTTACTTTGCCAACTATTTTGAAACCTGTCTTATCAGCAATGTCATTAATGACTATATCCCCTTTGAGGAGTTCTTTCCTTATGATAGAATCACCAACTACTATAACAAAAGGTCTATCTGGTTTTAGAATACGAGAAAAATGTGAGAAACTTATGGTCATGTCTTTTATATAGCTATCAATGTTTTCTCGGTGACTTGAATGTCTTAGACGTGATCCTATTTCATTAAGTTTAGCTTTTTCCCAGTCTAAACCTAACCAAAACATTCTTAATTTGTGATAAAGATAATAATCATAAGTATTCGGATAAGGTGGGGATGTAATTATTAAATCCGCACTATTTTCCTCGATAAAATCTATTTTTCTTGTATCTGCATTATACACCCTTACTTCTGAGTCACTTGCCAATTCATTGAATGCTTTAATTCTAGCAACCATATCAAGTACCTTCTCTTTAAAGTATAAATATGGTTTACCAGTAGGTATATTCTTAATTACTGCAGCATATCTAGTCTCACTTTCCTGGTTAGAAACAGGAATTATTATGTAAGAAAAAGCTAACAGAAGGAGATCCTTGAGTTTCTGGCTTATGTCGGCCTGGATTATCGATGTTTTTATTATGGAAAGTTCATGTAATATATGTTGTTGAAACCAATGATCTCTATTAGGAAAATTAGGCAATTCATAAGAAAAGTTCTCAATCATATACCTATTTGGTTCTTCTATAAAATCAAGAATAGTTGTAATGCCTTGGTTCTTTCTTACAAATTCGTTAATTCTTCTTTCTATTATCTTTAAAATCTTTAAAGTTTCATTTAACTCATCTTCTGGTATCTTAGTTGTTTTAACTTTTGATATGAAAACTCCTAGGGGATGGATATCAACTCCTATGGCATTTCTACCCATTAATTTTGCTTCCACAAGAGTGGTCCCACTTCCACAAAATGGATCGAGTACATATTGTCCTCTTTCACTAAACTTAGTTATAAAGACGTTGGGTATCTGAGGTATGAATTTTCCGGGAAATGGATGGAAGTTATGTGTTAAATAAGTGGTGTCTTTAGCATTAGTTATTAACTTCAAAATTTCATTTTTGTCTATCATTTCAGTCATTTTTTATCCCTCATTTATTGGTTTCCTCAAGACAACTAAAAAGGTATGATTTATATTAACGTAGAATACTGATGGATAACCCAAGAGAACTAACCTCCTTTGCTCATTTTGATCCCATATAATTAAATCATGATAAATAAAGCCAGCTTTTTCACCTATACGAGCAAAATCAGAATGAACAGGTATTATTGGGTGGCCTCCTTGTGGGTCTCTATTATCCTTCACAACCCATACATTATAACCACCTGGTTTGGTTACTATGTACAATTTTTTCATCAAATCCTTTATCTGTTCTAAAAATTTTTTATAGGTTAAGTTTCCAAAATCCCTAGGATCGTCACCATAGGGTTTAACGACAGATATATTTTTTTGAACCAACCAAGAATTTTTATGAGTTTTTTGGCGATCTTTAATAGACCGATGAATAAAATTTGCGTAAGGGGGTGACGTAAACATCAACTGTACACTATCTGGTTCAACCCAATTCAATAGATCCCTACTGTCACCATTAATAATTATTGGCTCAGGAGTTTCAATTAATGTTTCTTGGCTAAGAAGTTGTTTGGCTACTTTGAAAAATTTTTCATATAATTCTATACCTATACCTTTCCTTCCTAGGTTCCTTGCCGCAATTAAAGTTGTTCCGACACCTAAGAAAGGATCTAATACCACATCTTCTCTTTTTGTATAAATTTTAATAACTCTTTCTGCTAGAGCTACAGAAAAAGTCGCACCGTGTTCAAGATGATACCATTCACGAGGAGAACTTACTTCTCTTGCTGGCCAAACGCTTTTACTTAATTGAGCCCATTCTTTTGGTGAAAGTCCATTAAACCCAACCTCTTCTTTCATAATTTCTCACCTCTAGCTATCTTGTCCTCAGAGTGCATTTTAAAGTAGTTGCAGCCTTGCTGGATGAGAAGGGTGAAGTACCTGTGCCTAACTTTGCTGATCGTTGAGTTGACAACTACAATGGTTGGCCACCTTAGCTTAGCACACTTCCATATGCCTACACCCATCTCAGGGGAGCCTTTGACCCTAAGATCCTCCTCACCCCTAAAGTAGCCTAAATTTTCCAACCTCAGCCCAGAAGAGGCTAGACGGTGAATCTTATCCCTCATCTTCAGATCCCCAATATTCAGAATATCCCTTAGCCCTTCTTGTGTAAGAACCCTTCCCTCCTCTAGTCCGGGAGTGGATGATGCGTTAGCCACCTTAAAGCCCCTAACTGGCTTAATATAGTTAAAAGACTGCCAAAAATTTACTGTCGTCAAAAGCCCCCTAATATACTGTAGAGCATAATTCTGAGAGCGAAGCCTATAGATCACAACTCGAACAAGGTACTGAATGGCCTTCAGGTCCCCTTTACAAAGATTAAACAGCCCCTTCGGAAACCACTTCACGCCATCACTAAAATAACCAAATCTCTTCAAGCTCATATTAGCGTTGATCGTACCGCCCTTATCCAATTTGCTAAACCATCGCTTCATCTCCTCATCCACCATAATAGCGCTATATTTAAACTTCATCAGCAGAGAGGAAAATGGATTCCACTAATAAATGTTTCCAACCTCTCTGCTCTGTTCAATAATTATTTATAATTGCTATCAAATCCCAGTTACAAAGCCATACCCTTCATCTTCTACTGGAATCTTAATGTTTCCATTCTGTGGATACAGATACATAAAGATTCCCCTATACTGAGACATCTTTTTATGATTTACCTTAGGTAATCATATCTTAGCTGGGTGATCAAACCTAATAATACAATGTAATATATATTTATCCAAGGATATACGCAAATATTAGAATTAAGGACAGGGAGATTTTAATTAGGGATTAGATTATAATAAGTAGTCAGTGGAATCACTCTACGAGATGATGGTAACTTCCTCTAAAAAATCAACAAAAGTAAATGTTTCTAAAAGATTCATAGACGGGTTAATATTTATTGTTATAATGAATTATTAGAACATTTTTCTCAATGTTGGGTGGACAGAAACTTTCTTATATTTATGCATTATGATATTGAATATGGAAGTGATTCCAAAAAGTGAATATGAGCTTAAGGAAAAACAATTGGGTTTATGGAATGGGATATTACAAAGTTTTGCCCACGTTGCACCGGCCGCCGAAGTTGCAATTTTAATCACTGGAACGGCACTCGTAGCCCAAGGTTCTAATCCTCATATATTTATCTTGGCACCTATAATTGTTTTGCTATGGCTAAATACAAACTACTAATTTTCAAAATATATATCTAGTTCAGGAGGATATTCAGCATTTGCAAGGGCTGGCTTGGGAAAATTTTTCGGAGATATGACAGGCTGGTTCATCTTCTTCAATGAATTCTTAACTTATACCGGTTTTGCACTTTTGTCCTTTGCAGCTTTTATTTACCTTTTGGCTCCTTCTATTACTGCAGTAACATATATTTGAATTCTAATTATATTAATACCTCTATTATTTACAACTGTCTTTGTATAAAGAGGGGTTAGACTTTCATTAAATTATGCAGCTTACACCGGATTCATAGAAACAGCTGTGCTTACGATTGGAGCTATAATAATCATAAAACTTTGATCTGCAAACAGATTAAACGTTTTTACTGCTGCTCCCGTACATAATAACTTATTTATAATAGGGCTCGGTTTACTGTTCGGGCTTTATTCTTATGAAGGTACAGGGTCTGTTGTTGCACTTGGATAGGAGACAAAAACCCAACAACTGTTATAAAAAAGGCAATCATTTATGGATGGGCATTAGTGGCCATACCTTTAGCTTTGAATCCATATGCACTCACTGTTGGATGGGGACTGAGGAACATTTTAATCTTTGGGACATCACCTAATGTCCTTGAGATGATTAATCTCTCGAATATTCCTGTTATTGTTTTTGGAATTTTAATAACAGAATTTATAACCTTTATAAAAATTATAAATTTTATAAATCAAAATAGATAAATATAAATACCATTTTACGTTTACTAACTATGAGGAAACCTAATCCCCCTTTTTTATTTTTTTCCTCTTATGTGTTTAACTGCATTATGCTCGAATATATTAGCGATTTTATGGGCCCTATAGTATGAAACTCTATCGTTCATTAAATTCAATTCGACTGACTCATAAATTTTATTTTTATTTTATTTTAAAATTCAATATTTATCATTCTTTTAAAATATTATATTTTTAATTGAATATTTTCGCGCACGCGGGTCATGTAATTAATATATATAGATTGATTTTTTTTATTTCGGTAAGATCTCGTTAAATACTAAATCTCTTTCTGTAATTTTTCGGAAATTATTCTGATTTTTTCAGTCAAAATTTTGTATTTTACGATATTTTTTCTGTAAAGATATTTAATTACTCTTAGTTGGTATCGATAGTGTCCGTAAATTTTGTGTATAAGGTTAAAGATACCTCCTTGGCAAAATCACAGGCAAGGAGGCATGAATAATATGGAAGATCTGGATAAAATACTTTCGGAAGTAGTGAGAAAAACCGTGAAAGAAACGCTGGAGACAATAATTAACACAGAAAGAGATATATTCATAGAAAAGAACGATGGAACTAAGAATGGGACATATAGAAGAACACTTAATACTAAGTATGGTTTCATTGATGATCTCCGAGTTCCAAGGGACAGGGAAGGGAATTTTAAAACGATGGTATTTGAGCCCTACAGAAGATCACTTGATATCGAAGATCTAATCTTAGCTTTATATTCCAATGGGATTAGTACATGAAGGATTTCAATGATCCTAGATGAAATATTTCATGGTAGATATTCAAAAAGTACGATAAGCAAAATTACAGATGTAGTAAAAGAGGAAATAGATGAATGGCAATCAAGAAAACTTAAAGAAAGATATTTTGCCATATACATAGATGCACTGTTTCTTAATTTGAGAAGGAACACAGTGGAGAAGGAGGCACTTCATATAGCATTAGGAATAGATGTAGAAGGAAAGAAAGAGATATTGGGATTCTGGATCAATCCAAGTGAATCATCAAATAGCTGGGAATTGATAATAAATGATTTAAAAGAAAGGGGAATAAAGGAAGTATTATTATTCATAGCGGATGGACTATCAGGAATACAAGAAACAATAAAGAAATATTACCCAAGGGCAGATTTTCAATCCTGCATAATACATGCTGAAAGAAATTTACTTTCGAAGGTAAGGGCAGGTGATAAGGATATAATAGGTAGGGAGATGAAAAGAATATTTGATGCCTCTTCAGAAGAAGAGGCAAGGAAAAGATTCAATGAATTCAAGGAAACATGGAATAATAGATATCCAAAGGCAATCTATAATATGGAAACAAGATTGGATCTTCTCCTAACCTATTACAAAT
>Ga0208548_100823_pt1 | contig 10949 bp, 12 predicted proteins | sample ECH_Chost_MetaG_FD_187133 | JGI IMG/M metagenome (GOLD analysis project Ga0208548, IMG submission 187133) | Hot spring microbial mat communities from Yellowstone National Park, Wyoming, USA - ECH_C host_MetaG (SPAdes) (version 2) | ecosystem: Environmental > Aquatic > Thermal springs > Hot... | reverse complement strand
AGAGATCTGCTCAGCGCAATGAAGCAGATAAATGGCATGGCTGAGGCTAAGCCTGAGCCACCTAAGCTTAAGGTTGTGGTGTGCCCACGCTGCCATGAGCAGAATGAGGTTACAGCTCATTATTGTAGGCGCTGCGGGTATGATTTGACAAAGAGTGTGGTAGAGCAGATCAACGATTTAGAGAAGATGCAGCAGGAGATTGAGCAGCTGAAGGAAGAGATACTGATGCTATATAACTACTTACCAGCACAAGAAAAGAAACAGATAGAGGAGCTAAGAAAGCAGATAAAAGAAGTAAAAGTAGAAGGTTAATAAGGAGTATACGTAGCAATCTCATCGCTATACTTTAATATTAGCAAGCTTCCTTTATCATCAAAATAAGCAGTATCTAATAAGAAAAATTCATAGACAATTGGACCATATTTTTTAAGTATGAACCATTTAGCCTTATCTTCTAAAGCAGATTCATGCAACATAGGAATGCTTTTTTTAGCTTCGGCTTCAGATAAAAATTTATAGTTTTGGATATCTTTTTCAGTTTCACTTTCTAAAGCAGGGTCTTTTTTCTTCTGTTCTAATTCTTCTAATATCTGTTCGTGGCGTTTTAGCCATACATCAAAGAAATCTGGGTTCATGAAAAATAGAGTTTTATTTTTCTCCTTAATGTACTCGATATATCCTTGTGTTGTAAGGTCTGAGATAATAGCATTTATTTTTGTATTAGAAGGTATCCTATACTTATTAACTTTATTTGCTTCTGTTATTAATTTTAATCTTTTTGCTTCTGCAGATGTGTCTTCCTCAGCAATGAAAAACTTAGTAAGGTTTTCAATGTGTGTGTCTTCTTCTGGGATTTCTATATCTTTAGGTGGTTCAATACCATAGTAAGTTTCATCTGCAGGATATCTAGCCACTGCATAAAAGTAATAAACAAACTCAGAGAAATAAGGTGCATCTTTGAATAAAAGCTTATTTATTTTATGACCTTTTTTAAGTTCTTCCTTAATTACTTGGTCTGCTGCATTGAAGAGGTAAGCACTTTGAATAATTCTCTCAATGTGCTTGGCAGTAAGTTTGGGCCTCTTAACAATAAACAAAACTAAAATTTCTCTTTCTAACTTTGACATGAATTTTAGTATTATATCTAATGTGCTAGGCCTCTTTAAGAAAGACCTAGAAAATTTTTTTCGATCTATATTTGTCGATAGCATCTCGTTTTTTGAAGCTCGCATGGGTATCGTATATATACTTATATAATAGATTTAAATAGCTTTTGGTTTCTTTTGTAATGTTTTTGTGCTTTTTTTATAAATTATACATAGAGCGTAGATAAAGCAAAGGTTTAAATATCTTTCGGTATATAATATAATACATTACAAAAACTCTACAAAAACTAAATGGTGAAATTATGGCTAATACAAAAATCATGTATTTGCGACTTAGCCCTGAGATAAGTAAGGTTGTCCAAGAGCAAGCGCAGAAGACAGGCGTATCAACAGCTGGACTTATGCGGATGTTCATTTTGGAGAAACTGAGAGAGCGAGGTGTTCAGATATGAATGAAATGGGTAAGACAACAGACAAAGAAGCTTTGCTTCAGGCCATAGAGCTATGGCTGAGACAGAAACAGCAGCAGGCGAAGCCAAACTTTGGACAAGGTGATGCTTAAAATAAAAGAATAAAGCCCGTTTGCTGACGGGCAAAATAAGTGATCCAAATGGTCAAAAAATATGACGTAGAGAACCTATTTAAAGCTGATGGTGACGGAGCAGTCGAGCTCCTAAGGCTTACGCCGAAGTCTGCAGGCTTCTATGCCTATCTGCCTCATTCTGTCGTCGAAGCACTTGGTCTGCGCAGGGATGACCACGCTTTAATCGCATTTGTCGACGACAGTTCTTCTTACACAACGCTTGTTGTATTCAAAGACCGGGATTTGTTAGGTTTACTAAAAAGTGAAATTTTATCTCGTCGTCAGCAGGCAGAGCAATTGCAAAAGCAGCTCAAGGCGCAGTTGCAAGCACAGCAACAAAGCGAAAAAGAGGCTGAGCAGAATGTGGCCTATGATGAGTGAAAGAATGAGCAAACGTTTATGCTTCGTGGTATGGTATTGCGAGGCGAGGCTAGGCATGGTTTGGTTCGGCGAGGCGATGCATGGCATGGCGAGGTGAGGTGAGGTTTGGCACGGCATGGCATGGCAAAAAGAATAAGGTGATAAAACATGGAAAACGAAGAAAAAAATGAAGACGCCAAAAAGGTTACTTCTTGGTTAGATCTACCAGAACAAGACTTTCTAAGAGCACTTGAAAACGAGCTTCACCGTCAAGCGATATATGATAGATATGGTCTTAAAATTTTTTCAAAAGTGCTGAGTCATTTTGCAGATGGTGATCCTAAGGTTATTGCAGTCTGGAATCCATACACTGGCAATTTAGAGAAACACCATTATGTAAAAAACAAAAAGAATAAAGAGCAAAGCAAACGAGACAAAGAAGAACCAAAACTTCTTAGAGGCGTAACTGAAATAGTAACTGGTATAAACCTCAATAAGATAAGACTTTATAGAGATAGTGCAGGCAACCTTTATATCTCAGACCTAGAACTGAAGAGAATGTTTTTGGTAGGAGATTATTTGCAATTCAAAAAAATAGTAGGAAGCACAGCAACACTTGTTTTAGAAATGTTGAATATGCTCCCTGTCTCAGAAGAACCAAAGCAGCTTCGACTTTATGAAAAAGATGGCCGATTTTATCTGCCAGATAAATCAGAGATATTCGTAAAAGATCCTGTGGTACAAAATCTTGTCAATTCTTTTAATGTTGTAGGCAGTAGAGAAGAATATCAAAAAGCCTTAAAAGAGCTATGGCGTCTGCTTAGTCCAAAACAAAAAGCAGACTTTGTAGCCATGCTCGGCATTCCTATAATCGACATTCTTATCGATTTATGCAAGCTTGGTTACACAAAGAGTTATATGTTGAGCTATGGCTCTACAAAAACAGGCAAGACTTGGATTTACAAAATAGGTATGAAGTTACTTTGGGGGTTTGACCTTCTTGAAGGCAACGCTTTCTGGCAAGGAGATAGCGTTGGCAGTCAATATAGACTTCATGCCATTCTCAGCTCTACAAACTTACCAGTTTACATTGACGAAGTTGAGAGTAGGTCAAAAGAGATAGTAGATACTCTCAAAGCTGCTGCTATAGGTTCAACAAGCTTTAGAGGCACAGCAAGCCAAAGCCAAATAACGTATCATGACTCAGCAACGCTACTTGCAACAGCACAGCACAACGTTTATCTAAGCTCAAAGTTAGCACTTGCAGATGAGCTTGCAATCCTCCGCAGATTTTATTATAACAGCTATGAGCAAGGTGATGCAGACAAAGAGAAAGTGCACGAGCATGTGGTTTTTGAGTCAAAGCTAAAAGTTAGAGGACTTGTATATGACATACTTAGCCAGTATACTGTAGATCAGCTTCTTGAAATTGTAAATGAAATTATGCAGCAGGTTGGCGACGATACCACCACAGCAGGACTAATACTAGGTGCAGCACTATTAGGTTTAGATGAAAAGGAATTTGGAAATTTAAAGTGGAGTGGCAACAGAGACCTATCGCCACGAGAAGAGACCTACGAACTTATTCGAAGAGATGCAATAAGAGTATCACAAGCACTTGATAGAGATTACGTTGCTCGTGAACTTTTTTCACTAATCGGAGTGAAGGAAAAGGACGGAAAAAAGTACATATTGATAACTTCTGCATATATAAATTATGTAAACGCTCAGGCAAGCCACCCGCTCAAAGATAAGTTTCACTCTTTGTCAGACCTGAGAGAACTAGAGCCAGTGTTTAGTGAAGCAGAACTCAAAGCTCTGCCAGTCCGTATCTATGAGCGTGAGTATAGGGAGTGGTTTAATGGTAGGACCATGTCTGTGGCAGTGCTACCTTATAGGTATGTAGAAGAAGATAAAGATAAATTAGATAGTATTACACAACCATACACAAACCTTACACAAAATCTTACACATATATTTATCTCTATAAATAATAAAATCTTACACACTTACACAATAAATAGTGTATATAAGGAGCAGGAAAACTCAAATAAGGAGCAGGAAAACTCAACCCCCTATACGCGTATAGACCCAAATTTGTGTAAGGAACCACAAAATCTGCAAAATTCAGACACTCTTCCTCGACAAAATTCCAAAAATATGGAAAATGAGCTGCGTAATGCTAGTGTAAGTTCGTGTAAGGTGTGTAAGGAACTGCAAGACACGCAGCCACCAGACCAAAACAACAATGCAACCACGCCACAAGAGCCTAGCAAACCAAACAGCAATCCTACTGATCCTACCACACCAGATAACACTCCTACTGCTACTAAGTCCTCTATCAATCCTCACCTTGATACTCAAGCACAGTCAAACCAGCAGGTTTCCTCACCTATTCCTGCTGGCTCTGTGCTTGAACCTACAACGCAGAATCAAAAGCAAAACATGGTAATGCTAAGCAAAACAATGGAGAAGGAAGCAACCGAAACAACGCAAGAACGAGAGAAACCACTATCAAAAGAAGAGGTAGTGCAGAAGGTTTATCTTGGTGTGAAGCTTGCTGAACGAGACAACGAAGCCTTCTGGAGTGATCCAGATTTAGGTGAGCCTAACAAGAAGCTTTATCCTGTTTTGCAAGGCTTAACCACTGGTGTAATACAAGAAGCATTAAAGGCCTTGCAAGAAGAAGGCTATATCATGCAAGTAAAACCAAGATATTGGCATGTCACAAAAGACCTGCACCTTGTAAATCTCGTAGCTTATAATGATCCAAATAGGTTAGTGTATTGTCCACGCTGCATGAAGCCTACTACAAAGTTATATTGGTATGGTGCAGAATGGCTTTGCGAAGACTGCCTAAACGAGTTGCAGCACAGCTGAAAGTAGCAAAGCACAAGTTCAACTTGTTTAACCTATAACCTAGAGTATAACTTATTAAACTCATATAACTTGTTATACTTGTTATACTTAGTTAACATGAATGGCGTCATATTCTCGTCTTTATAACAATATGACGCTTGATTTGAACAAAAGTGGTGCTACTTTTTAAGTTTAAAAATACCTACTTTTTCTGCATTATTCTTCTCTTCTACAAGCTTCTTGACTTCTTTTGGAGCGTCAACTAGAGAGAGGAGGTAAAGAAGATATCTAACCTGGTTATCTAGAACATTATAATGTTTTATGGATACGGAAATATATGGGCCTGTCCTTTCTTTTTATCATATTTTGATAAGTAAGTCTCTGAGCCGGCTTTATTTAATTCCGACAAGACTCTTTTTTGCTGCTCCCTGAGCCCATCATTACCACTTTTAACTTCCACGAAAGTAAGTTTATTTGTACCCTTTTTTTTAAACATTAAATCAGGATATCCCTTCCCATGTGTAATTAGTAAGTATCCTCTCTCTGTCATTTCTTTTATTGTCTCCATTTCTCCAGCTCCATATTGTCTTTTGTCTATAATGTTCCCAAAGGCATCCTCTATTTGTTGTTTCGAAGGAAAACCAAATTCAGGGGGTCGCGTTTTCCTAATAAGTTCTGAAATAGTTGGGGCCATATATATCATCTTAGTTAATCTTTAGGAACTGACAAATTAATAAACTTTTCTTCGGCGTTAAATCCAATCCCTGCGCATGGCTGCTTTTTCCTCATCACCTATCGCCTCTGAAGTACTTTAGAAAAGGTGTGTGCACACAACTTTAGAAGGTGGTTGTGCACACTACTTTAGAAACCCTATGTGCACGCACTTTAGAAAAGGCCTGTGCACGCACTGCGTTCTTCACCATCAGCTTTATTAAGGGGTTAAGTCCTTATTAACTTCGACGTAAAAAGGTGTTTAAAATGGCAATTTTCGACGACAGCTCGCTAAATCGCATGGCAAAGAAGATCGCAATCGCCGACGGAATTCCAGAAAGTGTATTCAAAACTTCTGGATTCGTAAATAAAAAAATCATAGTCGACGACAAATACGCAAGCAAGTTTGCTGAAGCTATTGAGAAAGCAAGAAAACTGCTTAGCAATGAAGACGAACAGGGTGGTATGCAATGATAAAAAAGGTAATTGCAATTGTGATTTTAGCGTTGATAACTTTATACATAGCCAGCTATCTGCATTTGCTTTCGTTTGCGTCACTCGTTCCTTATGGCGTGTTCGTTCCTTCTGCACCTAGCAACCTCAACGCAAGTAGCTTTGTGAACTTTCTAAAGCAAGCGTTTGCTCTGCGTTGAGATCTGGTGCAGTGCAGAGAAGTGTGATAGTATGCAAGTGTAGGTTGAGAAATATCAAAAGGAAATCGAAAGCGTGTTGCCTTTGTGTGAATACAACCGCATGAAAACAAAGTATCTAGACAAAAGCACGCTTATCGGCAAGAAACTTCTGCTTATCAAAAAAGAAGAGCACAGAAAGTATTCAGAACCTTATTTTGTCCTCTGGATTGCTATAATCACAGACGCAGGCTTGCAGACCACAGACAACGAGGGCAGAAGCCTAGCAGTCTCAGCAACGCAATCAAGTCAACACACTGCTTTCTACAACAGCATTCAAGCTGGTGACGTCTTCACTATTTCTCAATACAAGATCAAAAACATGACTGGCTATGCTTTTGAGGTGATTCAAAATGGACATTGACGAAATGCAGGATTTGTTGAAAGAGTTCGAAGGCAAATGGTGCAGAATCTACTTTGACAATGACACAAAAGCAATTCTCAAAATCATAAAAGTATCTGGTGGCAACCTACTTTGTCAAAATGTGCGTGGCTCTAAGAAGCTCATAAGTATGTATGACATTAAAAACGTTGAGGAGTTTTCTGGTCTTATTCTTACAACTGGCGAGGTAGTGCAGAATGGCGTTGTTGTTTCTACTCAAAAGGTGGTTCAAAATGCAAATAAGTGAGGAAGAAATAAGACAAAGACAAAGAAATATCTATGAAAAAGCACAGCTCTTGAAAGAGCTAAGCGTAAGCGAAAACTTATCCTCTGCTTTGTATTTAATTGAGGACGAAGAGGTTAGAGAGATAATACAAAGACATGACAATCGTTGTGGATACAACGTGTGTGGTCTTGACTTTTTGTCTTTTGGTCTTGATAGCAAAGATAGGCTAATTCAATTTCGATTTTATGTGAAAGGAGATCCTTCTGGACACTGTAGTCTTGATAGACAAACAAGAGAAATGATCTACTCAAAGCTACCTCCTCTCTTGCAAGACCTACTACCAAACAAAGCACTTACAGACTACGAAATCGCAGAAGACAAGAAGCTCGCTGCAATGAGTCCTGAGGAGCGTGAGGCATACCTAAAAGCCAAAGAGGAGCACAGGCAGAGATACATAGCAGCAATGAACGCACTCAAAAACAAGCAAAAAGCACAGTAACAAGTGGCTTGTATACTGTGTGAATATTTGGAGGGGTATATTTTATATGCCTTGACTGGCATATCCTCTGGAGCAAAGCAGTATACAATAGGTGTATTAGCTAAATTTTTAGGCAGTCTGGATCTACTTTTCTGCACTTTTCGTTGCTAATACGACTTGCTCTATTTTTGGTTCATTCTTTTACATGTTTAATAAAACGAATAAAATCAACATAAACCAAATGAAAACAAGAATAGTATCTCCATGATACTTTTTAGGTAAAGCAAACAGCCACAATCTTCCTAATATGAATATTATTAAATTTGCGATTATGATGCCTGCACTAAGAAACAGCATGTAAATAGAATTATAGACATCTGTTTTTATTGTAGAGTAAGCAGAATTTGTGTTGTTTGAAACTGTTATATTTATCTCATGAGTATTAAGAGTTCCATAAATTATTGTGGCATTGAATGAAAAAAATATTGAAAAAAATATTAATAAGAATGGTAAAAGTGTGAAAGTAAGGGTTGACCACTTAATAAAAATTGTATCAAGTATATCATAAGTATGAGTAAACTTAGTAATATGGTCTACAAAATAAAAAAGCAAAACTGCATAAAAACCAAATATCATGCTTGCTGATATCACGAGCTCTTGAAGAAGAGCAAGATATGTATTGCTGCTGTTTATTATTAAGGAATCTATTACCGAACTATTATTTACAGAACGAAGTAACACTTTAGGAGGGATGAAGAAACCTTTTAAATAAATATAAAGCCAAAGCACAGTAACTAAAATTAGCAGTGCATAAATCAGTGCATAAATACCTCTTTTAAATGTTTTCGGCAAAATTTTATTTTTTATAGGCTCACCAGCCATAGAATATGCCTACTGTTTATAGTTTAATTTTAATGTTATTCTAACATCTCTTTCTGCAAGGATGCTTTTATAACTTTGCTTTTCCACAACTTGAACACTTAGCGTAATATACCCTCTCAGCAAAAGAATTATAAAGATTAAATAACTACCCTAAATTATGGAAGGTAAAAATGACAACGCCCTAATAGAGGAATATTATAGAAAGGCATTAGATAACTTTAGCTCTGATCGTATCGTTATTCAAGAGAAAATATCTAAGATGGAAATAGAAATACAGAAAATAGATGCACAATTTAGGAGGTATAGAAGTTCTAAAGATTTTGGATATGAAAATCATAAGGACAATGAGCTGCGTAAAAGTAAAATCTTTTACACAAACTGGATTGAAATAGGTAGAAAAACATTAAATCAAATTGATTTTACTAAAGAAGTATTAACCAAGAATAAGACAAATATAATTTTACAAAGAATAGCTGTTGAGGATAAACTTTTAGCAGATGAACTAAACAGAAGGAAAAAAGACTATGAAAATAGGATAGCTGAATTACAAAAGCAACTTTCTAGCGAATCTGAAAAATATAACGCAATTAAAACCAAAATAAAAATTACAGATAACTCTATATTTGGTAAGATAAGAAGAACTGTATATACCTTTAAATTGAATTATCATAAAAAAAGAGTAGCATATTATACAAAGAGTATAACTGTTGCAGAAAATGAACTAGGGGCGTTAAATAAGATAAAAAATGTCAGAGATTCTGATTTTTATGAAAGGTTTAAAGCAGATCTGGATTTAGTAAACAAAGGGAAGTTTCACTTGCTTTTTTCAAGCGATAGGGATTGGCCATTTGAATGGAATAACAATGGTCCGATACCTTATTTAAACAAACGATATACTGAAATCTTAGAAGAATTAAGGCAAAACAAGTTCGTAACTTCGGATGAAATATATAACTTAAGTATACTATATTGAGCTAACCCTTTTCCTTAATGTTGTAATATTTATCGGTTCCTTCCATTAATATCGTTGATGTGACAACCATGATAAGGCGACCAATAAATCCGGTAAGAGAATATATGAAAGCAAGGAAAACGTACCTTTCTCAACAGGGATCAGTTTTATGATTGAAAGAAAAGAATTTTAATTTGTTAAGACCCTAATACATTAAAGTGAGAATGTGGCGTCAATAAAAAAGATCATATCAATTATTCTGGCAATAGCTGTTCTTTTTCTAATCTTTTTTGTTCCCCTTACGGGCAAACCAGTATATGGTGGCATAGACTTATTTGGTTGGGTTGGTGCTATAGTGGTGGTTTTGTTTATACTGTGGAAGATCTTTCGTTGGACATAACGTAAATATTTAATCTTATCTAAGGAAATTGAGGAGCTTTGATCGTTCACATCCTGCTGTAAGGTTCTTTTTCATCGACGAAAAGATTTTTAATTTGTCAGGATTTATACTAACCACTATGCTCTCTTATTATTTTAATAAAGTTTTCAGTTTCTGATGGCACTTTACTTCCTTTTATCGGGACCTTATCGCCACCAGTTGTTCTAATAAGATAGGAATTTGTTTTAAATAAAAACGCTATAATTATGACTAGAAATCCGAAAAATGATATTAGTATATTTGATAAAAATATGCCTAGAATTAATAGCAAAATACCCGCAATTAGCAAATATTTTCTTACATGCTTTCCATATTTTATAGAAATAATATCTTTATACATATAATCTTCAAATCCATCTTTTTTATAAATAAATAAACGCTTTTGTGTGGCAAAATATTTGCCTTTATAACTTGCTAATATGCTCTCTTGTTCTCCAATATATTTTTCTACTTTTGCTTTAACACTATCGTCCATTTATGGCACCAATTTGTATCCCAAACTTTTTCATAACTTATATAAATCTGTAATCAACTATGTCATTTATTTCTAAATTTTTAAATATTTCTGTTAAATTATTTTTAGTAAGATTATGACCTTTTTGAATTCGAAACGAAGGTTTTAAATTTTTAACACACCAATCTTTTCATATGTCTAGAAATAGGTTGCAGAGAGCACAGCAACCACGTGTGGAGTCTGTTGGCGGCATGCTTAAAAATGCCTTGCCAAAACTACTTATAAAGTCCTTGATAATGGCAATTGCCCTGTTTATCCTTACAGTACCCCCAATTAAGCTGTTTAATGCAATAACTGCCATAGGATTAGTCACTGCCTTTAGCTCTCTGTTATTCTTAGGTAGTTTTGTCGTTCTATTCATCTTATTCTCCATATATGACTTTGCTACATCTCACAGAGTATGGGGGGTTGAAAATGTAATCGCAGTCTTATTGGTATTATTGCTGTTTGCAAGCCTAACATTCAGTGTTATGATCATAGTTATATCATTTGTCTTGATACTAGTTGGCTTAGTCATCGGTGCATCACTCAGACAAGTAAGTTTAAAGCAGAGAGGCACAACAAAGATAATAAGTGGCTCTATTGCGTTCCTATTCATAATATGGGTAATCTATGTAGTCCTTGCTAACTCGAACTACTACACCCCACTAACCAGTAACTCAATTAACCTGAATAGACCATACTTGACACAACAGCAACTACAGAGTATATATGGTAGTGGTATATACAGCGAGTCTGCACTTAATGCAGGTGAGTTGCCAATAGGAT
>Ga0208548_100819_pt1 | contig 11014 bp, 9 predicted proteins | sample ECH_Chost_MetaG_FD_187133 | JGI IMG/M metagenome (GOLD analysis project Ga0208548, IMG submission 187133) | Hot spring microbial mat communities from Yellowstone National Park, Wyoming, USA - ECH_C host_MetaG (SPAdes) (version 2) | ecosystem: Environmental > Aquatic > Thermal springs > Hot... | reverse complement strand
ATATCTATGGTGGAGCACTCCAATGGAATAATGACTCGGCCGCCCTCCAACACTGGGTTCCGTATATAGTAATGAATGGGAACTAGGTACTTCACTCCAGCCTTCTCGGCGATGCTTAATGCATCCCTAGTCGTGCTGTGCCCAACGCCGTGGGCCTCCGCCTCCATGCCTGGATTACCGCCTGTCTCGTGGATAAGCACATCACAGTTAGCTGCCAGCCTCACTATTGAGTCGGTTGGAACCGTGTCCCCGCTATAAACCATGCATTGCCCGCTCGCGGTTTCAACCACCTTGACCGCCATTGATGGAATCGAGTGAGACGCCGCCGCCCCCCATACCTGGAAGCCGGGGCCCTCGTATATGATCCTCGCCTCCTCATTCAAGTTATTAACGCCGATCAATTGAAGCCAACGAATATACTTCTCCAAGTGAACGCTCCTCATCAATTTCCTAAGATCCCTCACAACGTAATCCATGGCCACGACTCGCACCCTACGTCTCTGCATGCTTCCCATTAATGCGAATGATGGGATCCCCAGCGTGTGGTCTCCATGGCCGTGGCTCAGCACTATGGCATCTAAATCACCCACGTCGAGGCCCGTGCATTTCCTGTACTGCCTGTATATGCCTTCCCCCGCATCGAGCAGGATCCTCCTCTTCCCCACCGTGACGAGAATGGAGGTCATCGATAACCAGGGACTGGATACCCACCCACCAATGCCCAGGAAAGTTATTTTCATGGGTGGAAGACGCTTATGGGTTTATAAAGGAAAGCCCTTAATCCACGCTAAGCACTGCTCCCCTTGATGCTGATGTGACTAGCCGCGAGTATCTGGCCAATGCTCCGCTTAAGTATCTAGGTCTCGGCGGCGCCCAGTCCCGCAACCTATTGCTTATCTCCTCATCGCTTAACTTCACGTTGAGAACCTTATTAACGGCGTCTATGGTTATGTGATCCCCATCCCTAAGAGCGGCTATTGGGCCCCCCATGGCTGCCTCAGGCGCCACGTGACCCACCATTAATCCCCTTGTTGCGCCGCTGAACCTACCATCCGTGATCAAGGAAACCTCATCCCTGAGACCGGCGCCAACTATGGCTGACGTGACGGAAAGCATTTCAGGCATGCCGGGAGCGCCGCGGGGCCCCACGTACCTAATCACAACCACGTCGCCGGCCTTGATCTCGCCGCCCATAACTGCCTTGAATGCCGACTCCTCATCATCGAACACCCTCGCGACCCCATCATGCCTAAGCCTACTTACCCCAGCCACCTTAACCACCGCGCCCTCCGGCGCTAGGTTGCCTCTAAGTATGGCGACTCCCCCGGTCTGTAGAATGGGCGACTCAAGGCTCTTAACTATGTTTTGCTCCCCCTCATTAATTGGCATCATCCACGGCCACTGCCTCTTCAGGTTCTCCTCCAGCGTTTCCCCCGTCACTGTTAATGTTCTTTGATTTATCAATCCACGACGCGATAATCTGCGCAGAACAAGAGGCAACCCGCCCACTCTATCCAGTTGCCAAACGGCGTGCTTACCGCCAGGCAATAGATCAGCTATGTAGGGGGTCCTGGAGTATATCCTGTCGAAATCCTCAAGGGTCAACTTAACTCCAGCCTCATTAGCTATGGCCAATAAGTGAAGCACAGCATTAGTGGAGCCCCCCATTGCGGCATCAACTGCTATGGCATTCTCGAACGCCTCATACGTCATTATATCCCTCGGCTTAATTCCATTCTCGAGAAGCCTCATCAATGCCTCCCCAGTCGCCTCCGCCGCCATCCGCCTCCTCGCATCTATGGCGGGTATAGTAGATGAGCCGGGCAACGACATTCCGAGAGCCTCCCCCAGTATTGCCATGGTATTTGCAGTGTATAGCCCAGCACATGAACCGGCGCCGGGGCACGCAGCGTTCTCTATGAGGCGTAGATCATCCAAGGTTATCTTGCCGGAGAAGTAGGCGCCAACCGCCTCAAACACGTCGCCCAATGAAAGCATCCTGCCCCCTAATTCCCCCGTCAACATGGGGCCCCCATTGATGAAGATAGACGGTATATTTAACCGGGCGGCCGCCATTAACATGCCCGGCTCTATCTTATCGCAACTGGCAATTAGAACCAATGCATCGAAGCGGTGGGCCATTACCATCAACTCAACGGAATCGGCTATCACTTCCCTGCTGATCAGGGAGGCCTTCATCCCCTCATGCCCCATTGCTATTCCATCATCTATCGCAATGGTATTGAACTCCATTGGAGTCCCTCCACTAGCCCTCACCCCCTCCTTAACATGCCTGGCCAACTCATTTAGGTGAATGTGGCCGGGCACTATCTCGTTCCAGGAATTCGCTACCGCAATAAGGGGTTTACTTAAGTCCTCGTCGGAGAACCCGGCGGCCTTAAAGAGGCTCCTATGAGGAGCCCTCTCCACGCCATCCGTCACGGTGCTGCTTCTATGCTTTAGAGTTATCCGCTTCTTTTCCTCCACAACCATTTAACGAAAATAGCATTCCTACTTATAAATATTACTAATTGATCCACTAAGTGAATTGCTTCATTATTCATTATATTAATAATATTATCATTATTATAAATCAAATAAAACATTGAATCAATGCTTAATGTGGATTCTGATCGTTATGTATTTATGCGGCGACTAGATGAGCATAACAGCCCCCACGTGTGCATCCACGCCGCTTGGCGCGGCTCAAACTCGATTGGGCCGCGCCTCCTGTTTAGTTGGGTTTATCATATTTACATATATAAACTAATATCTTAGTTATATTATTAATAAGTGCTTACTGGAAGCTTCTTAAACCCAGGCGCAGTAGCCTAAAACAGGCCTAGACCTGTACTGGATTCACGCTATTGAAAACCGGGGAACCAAAAATTCCCCGGCAAGTAAACGGCGTGGATGCATACAGGGGGCAAGCCGCTTCCTCATCTTGTTGCGGAGGGTAATTTTTATAGCGTTTCAGTTAATTACCCAATTATGTCATTGATAAAGGAGGCCGAGGATAAATCAGTTAAGGGAAGGGGGAGACTTGTTTTGCTGGATTCATTAATGCCGCGATTACTTGGATTAATGGATAAGGCAGTAATGGCGCTGATCAGGGTGCCCAACAGAGAGTTCCTGGATCTATATGATGATGCATTGAGGTCTAATTACAAGATCTTCAACTTATTAAATAAGCGGGAATCGGTGATTGCATTGAGGGTGCTTGGGATCAGTAATTTACCGGATAGGATTGAGGCGCCGCCAAGCGAGTTGAGGCTAATAATTACGGCTTCCGAGGTTTACTTAATTGATGTGGATCCATACGATGATGAGCCCCTGGCCGTGTATAGATTAATGGTGAAGGAGGGCTAATGAGGGGAATCCAAGTAATCGCTTATCCTCCTCATCGCTGCCTCATATATATTCATCGCAGCGCCCCCCGGCTGGAATTCACCGACATCCGTTATGAAGAGATCAATCAATTGCGTGGGGACGCAGTCAAATAACTTCACGGGGATCCCCCTGAACTCCACTTCATGGAGTCCGCTGCAGTCGGCGTTATGGGGCTGCGCCTTGAATGATTCCCCAACCACTATGAATGGCTTCCCCAAGTGCCTCGCCACCAGGGCGAGGGGGAGCGTGCCCACCTTATTCAGAGCTTTATCCATGTACATGCCGTCCGTCCCCACCGCTATCATGTCCACCTCGGCGGCGAATTGCGCCATGGCTGAGTCCGGAACCATGGCTATGCCTGGGAACCGCTTCACGAGTTCCTCGGCCTCGCTTCCAGGCCTTGACTCCAGCACGTATCGTATGGATGAACCGAAGACGAGGGACACGGCGCTGGAGTAACTGATGGTTAAGACGGATCCCTCCCTGTGGATCCTGGACAATGCGTGCCTAGCCTCTTCCCCATACATCCTCAGCGCACGTATGGTTTCAGCACCCATGCCGAACCTATGGAGCGCATCGGCTACGAAGGCTAGGCTAGCCATGCCGCGCCTAATGCCCATCAATTCATTAATGAATTGCTCCTCACTGATTCTTCCCAGGGCGGCCTCCGCTGCATTCAGCGCCTTATCGAAGTACCAGGACGCTCCATGCACCTCATCCCGCCTCATTTCCTCAAAAATGGATGAATAACTCACGTGACTCCCCCTAATTATATGATTATAAATATGAATTCTGGAGACTCATTCAGCGGCTCACTATGGATGTCATGCAGTGAATGCCCCCGTACCCGCCCGTCAATTCGCTGACGTCTATCTGTATGAAGTCTATGCCCTCCTCCATTAGCTCCGGCTTATGTGGGAATATGTGGCCCTCCACCCTTAACTTGCCGTACTCGGCCTTAGCCACCTCGAATAGCTTCGCGTAGTTCGAGTCCGCCTCCGCCTTCATCCTTAATGCATTAATTACCCTCGCTGCATTCATCTCCACGTTCGGAATCAATGCCCTCCTATCCCTGATTGTGAGGAAGTTGCTGGCGTAGGATAATTGCTCCATGAATGATATGGAGATCACATTGAATCCCTTGGACTTAACGTAATCAAGCAGATTGGTTCTAATGCTTGGAGAGAACTTGTCCCCATCATTTAGGTAAACCTCCACGGGCGCCTTCTTCATTAGGTCCTCATTGCCCACGGCCAATCCATCCCCCATAACGTTGAAGAAGGTGTCCAGATGCATGTCAAGCATCGAGTCCCCGCTGGGCACGAGGGGATGCCTCGGCAATCGAGCGACAGCCACCTCCTTCACCCCGAGGAGCCCCATTACTTGAAGGATGCCGCCCCTATTAGTCCTGTGCCCGTACCCAATTATGGCGAAGTCGCCCAGCGGCATATAATCGCCTCCCTCCAGGATGCCGGGCGACGCAACCCTATATATTATCGGCATGGATAAAGCCTCAAAGGCGAGCTCGGTTACGCTTGTCTCCGGCCTCCGCTGCGGTAGCGCCATGCGGCCCTGAATTATGCCGTTCGGCACCGTTATTTGCTGGTCCCTCATGAAGTACATATTGGCGAGCGGCATCTTATTAACCACATATACCTTATATGACCTAGACCGGCGACGCCTCTTCAGTATAAGCGTTGGCCTCAGGACCAGCACATTGAACAGGAACTCCGGGTCATAAATGGATAAATTATTGATGAACTCAATGGAGTCATCATTGACGTCCCCCCTGAACTCCACAAGCTCCCTGACCAGCTTCACTACCCTGCTCCTGAACTCAGGGCTTGACTTTATTTGTTGAGTAATGACCTTCTTAACCCTATAAACCATTACCCCCTCCCTCTCCAATGCGTGCTCCAGCACTTCATGCTCGTAGAGCGCCTCATCCATGCTGAACGCACGCTCATAGAGGAATGACTTGGGATGAAGGAGGCCGTAGAACATCTCTATTCCGGGCCTATGAATCATTACCTTCCCAAGTCTATCCCACTCCCTCTTAACATACATGGAGACGCCATTAAAGCCTTGCACGACCAGCTTTAAAACCTTCCCACTAAATAGATCTAATTAACCGCCATTGATGCCGCCTTGCCGTTAATCACCGTACTCCCCAAAATTAGTTGCCTTAATTTGCCGCCTCCAACCCAATACGTTAACCAATCAACCTTATCCACACTCCAAATAGCTAAGAAGGCACGGCTTCCCGGAGTCACTGTGCCAATGTCATTAAGGCCAAGGCTATAGGCCGAGTTAACCGTGGCCGCCATTAAGGCCTCAAGCGGGGTCAAGCCGTAGAGGTAAGTGGATAATTCCATCGCCATCTCCATGCTTGGACACCACGAGTTCGGGCTGAAATCCGTGCCCATCGCGGGAATCCCGCCCTCCCGCCTCAATACATCTATCCGCGGCCTCTCGCCGCCCATCATGGATAACGCGGTGCAAGGCAACAGGACGGCGGCGGTTCTGGACTTAGCTATCCTAGCCATGGTATCGCTCGGCGTCTTGAGTAAATGATCGATTGAGGATAGAGGCAACTCGCTTATTAATTCGCTGCAACCAATGCTCGCCAACTCATCGGCGTGAAGCCTTAACCCAATACCTAGCCTAGCTGCGGCGGATAGGAATCGCCTACTCTCATCCACTGTGAACGCACCATCATCGCAGAACACATCGGCGAAGCTGGGCATTAATTGGGGCAGCGCCTCAATCATGCCCTTAACATGCGCCTCCCTATCTCTTCCCCTCGGCGGCACATGCATGAGGAGAGTATTCACAAGCCTCACAGTGAATCTAGCGCGTCGTATTATGTTGAGTAACCTAGCCTCGCCGCTGGGCGACTCGGCGTACCCCGTCTTCACCTCCAATGCGCCAGCCCCATGCATCACCGCCACGCCTACCCTATCCCCTAGGCTCCGCATTAATTCCTCATCGCTGGCCGCCTCCGTTAATGCTATTGTGCTGTATATCCCACCGCCCCTCCTCAGTATCTCGCCGTACGTGGCTCCCCCAAGCTTTAACCCCAATTCCCAACTCCTATCCCCGGCGAACAACATGTGAGTATGCGCATCCACTAGCGCAGACGTAACTAATTTACCGCCCGCATCAATTACCTGCGCCGCGTTATGCTTCTTCCCAATAATTCCTGAATTGCCCACGTCAATGATTTCGCCCCGCGAGACGGCTACCGCGGCGTTCTCGATGATGGATACATCATCCCCAAACCTCCACGGCGCCTTCCTCGCTGTGACTAATACGCCTATATTATCCACTAGTAAATCAATCACTCTCCACCACTCCCCTCAGGGTTAAGCCCCTTGACTCGAGGAATCTAGCCAGGATCCGGGGCAAGTCATGGGCAACCGCCTCTATTGAGGCCCCCACATCGCTGTTCCTCCACTTATCCTTAATTAGTTCATAAAGGAGGCGAGCGGCTTCCCCGCATCCACCACACTCATCCCTGCTTAGAGCAACGTAACTCAGTAATAGATTTATCGCGATGCTCCTCGACGCCAACTCATTTAATTGCCTCAACACGTAGACGGAGTTGAGGCTCATGGCGACCACGTCCTCCTGGAAACCGCTCGTCGGCACATTATTGACGAGGGCCGGGGCCGCTAATTGGCGCGCAAGACCCGAGAGGCCGGCATTGGTGTACTGCATTATCATGAAGCCAACGCCGCCCCTCCTGCCCAGGTACTCCTCTTCCCCATTTATTTCGCGCCTAAGCAGTTGCGCGCTCCTCCTCTCCTCAAGATTAATGAGGGAAGCCACCGCATTCCTGGCTAGGTCGCTGGATAATGATATGTATTGGCCATGGAAGTGGCAAGTGGATTTGAAGCTTGTCCCAATCATCACTGGATTATCGCTGGTGGAGTTAATCTCGTTCTCCAGATTGCGTCTAGCCCACCGCAACGCATCGAGCGCGGCCCCAATCACGAGGCTTGAGCACCTGATCGAGTATGGATCCTGAACCCTCCCCGATGAATTGATCCTGCTGCTCCCGGTAAGGGACTCCTCCAGGAGCCTAGCGACCAGGAGAGGGCCATTATGCCTCTTCACTGCATTGACCTCAATGGAGTTCGGGCTCAATGATCCCCTGGCGGCCTCCATCACCATGATCGTCGAGGCCAGGGAGCCAATGACGACTAGAAACGAGTTAATGAGCTCAACAACGAATGCGCCTGCGCTGAAGCTAGTTCCATTAATCATGGCTAGCGCCTCCCTCAAGTTGGGAATGAATGGGGCTAAGCCAATTCTATGCAGTGCCTCGGCGGCGGGGAGCTTCTCCCCATTGATATCCACCTCGCCCTCCCCCGCCACGGCCAGCGATATATGGGCTAATGGAATCAGGTCGCCGCTGGATCCAACGCTGCCCAGGACAGGCACTATGGGGGAAGCGCCGGAGTTAAGCATGCCGATCATGACTTGGAGGAGGCCGCTCCTCACTCCGCTGTAGCCCTGCGCCAATTGATTAGCCCTGACCAGTAGGGAAGCCCTAACCCACTCCCTAGGCGCTGGTTCCCCAACCCCACAGGCATGCATCCTAATCATGTCCAGTGGATCCACTTCGCCGCCCTCGCCGCTATTGGCTAATTCGCCTAGGAGAGTGTTAACGCCGTATATCCTGCTCGTCGCCGCCGCTTCCCCAAGCCTCCTTGCGCCCTCATCAAGCCCATCAATATCGCTGAACTCGATCCTCGCATTCCCGACGGCGGCCTCATATACATCCATTGCGCTTAGCTCGCCCAGCCTCACTCCATGTCGCCTCGGGGCCACATAGCGCTCATCAGCACTGCCGCTGCTAGGTTAGAGGTTTGATCGGCTACATCCACTAGCGGAGTTATCTCCACCACGTCGAATACCCTGGGCCTCAATTCCCTGGATAACCTCGATACGAGGCTAATGGCTTCCCTAGACGTGAAGCCGCCGGGGGATGGACTATTAACGCCGGGCGCGAACGCGGGGTCCACGGCATCCATGTCGAGGCTAAGGTACACCTGCATTCCTCTATACGCCTCCACAAGTTGAGCGGCGGTGCCCATGACGCCTATCTCCTCGACCTCATCCATGGTTATTATCCTTATATTGAGGCGCCGCGCCTCATCAATTAGGTACCTCGGGTTGGAGTGGGGCCTGTACCCCACAACGGTTATGGGCATTGATGGGTTTGTTTCCCTAATCATTCTTATCGCCAATCCGCTCGTTAATCCCTCGGTGACCGTCCTTATGTCTGGATGAGCATCTATCAATATATAGCCAACCCTCTTCTCTGCATCATTTAAGGCTTGAAAGACTGGATGAGAAACGCTGTTATCGCCCCCAATCACGAGCAGCTCCTTCACTTGCCTCAATGCCTGGGAAGCCGCTTCACGCGTCCTCCTCATGGTTTCGCCGTGATCCCCAAGCACTACATCGACATCCCCGAAATCCACTATAGAGGCATCAATGTTGAGGGGCATTGAGTAGAGAAAGCTCCTTACGCGTGATGGGGCGAAGCGAGCGCCCGGCCTCCCCCCCACGGCGCCGTCCCAAGGAACCCCGAGTAACCCAATGTCTCCCTTCGCGTCTCCCTTAATTATCTTATCCTCAAGCCTTACATCCCTTGGATCCTTTATGAAGCGGGAGCCTGGTGCCCTAGTTATCGGCATTCGAATCACTTGTGCACTCGCCTATCGTACTCCTCCAGATCCTTCTTGACGCGGTCATACGTGTAATCGCTTGCCCTGCCCTCTCTATGGGCCTCCTCAATGACTTTCCTGCTCTTCTCCTCCAGCCTATCCATTATGGGGATTCGAATGCCCTTCTCCCTCGCCACCCTCAGCGACTTGGGGTATCCCGCATGCGCGTGCCTCACGACGCCGCTGCCCGGATCAACCGTGAATACCCTCATTGCCTTCTCCTCCGCCAGCTCCGTTCCATCCACCACCATGCCGAAGCCCGCGTGAATTGCGTACCCTATCCCTGTTCCCCCGCCGTGGTGGAAGCATGTCCAGGTCGCTCCAGACGCCGTGTTTAATGCGTAATTCAGTATTGGCCAGTCCCCAATGGCGTCGCTCCCGTCAAGCATGGCCTCGGTCTCCCTATAGGGCGACGCAACGGAGCCGCTGTCCAAGTGATCCCTCCCGAACCATATGGGGCCATTTAATTCTCCTCTCCTCACCATTTGGCTAACCGTCTTCCCAAAGAGCGCCCTCTCCCCATACCCCAGGTAAACCACCCTAGCCGGCAGTCCCTGGAACTTCACGTATTGATGCGCATTCCTTATCCACCTCGCCAACCTAGCATTGCGCTCGAAGAGGGTTAGGAGGACATCGTCCAACCTATATATGTCGTTTGGGTCGCCGGTTAGGCTTATCCACCTGAATGGGCCCCTTCCCTCCTCGAACATCGGCCTCAGGAACTCCATTTGGCCAGGTATCTTGAATGCATCCTCCACCCCGGCATCGAATGCCTGCTTCCTAAGGTTATTTCCATAATCAAAGGTAACGGCGCCCCTCCTCTGGAGCTCCAGCATTAATTGAACGTGTTTGGCCATGGATGATGAGGACAACGCGGCGTACTTATCCGGATCGCTCGCCCGCAACTTATTGGCATCCTCCAGACTCAATCCCTGGGGAACATAGGCGAGCGGGTCATGGGCTGGGGTTTGATCCGTCAATAGGTCCGGCGTTATGCCGCTCCTCACTAGCCTCTCAAGCAGGTCAACGGCGTTGGCCAGAACACCTATGCTGGTGGCTTGCCTCTTTTCCTTGGCGGCCAATGCCATGCTTATCGCCTTATCTATATCGTCGGTCCAAGTATCCAGGTACGCCGTATTGATCCTGCGCTCTATCATTCTCTTATCCACATCGGCTATGAGGGCGACCCCGCCAAGCATCTTCACGGCGAGGGGTTGGGCGCCCCCCATCTCGCCCAGTCCAGCGCTGACCACTAGCCTCCCCTCTAGGCTCCCGAAGTGCCTCTCGGCCGCGTACCCAATGGTTTCATAAGTTCCCTGGAGTATTCCCTGGGTTCCAATGTATGCCCAGCACCCAGCGGTCATTTGGTGGAAACTTATGAGGCCCCGAGCCTCTAATTCCCTGAAAATCCTCCAATCAGCCCACTTGGGAACCAGCATTGCATTGCTCATCACTACGCGTGGCGCCCTCCTGTCCAGCTTGAAAATGGCCACGGGCTGCCCGCTCTGTATGACTAGCGTGTCGTCTGGATCCATTGACACCAATGACGATACTATCGCCTCAAAGTCCTCCCAGGACCTAGCCGCTTTCCCTGTGCCGCCGTAAACCACGAGGTTCTTGGGGTCCTTCGCCACCTCCTCATCCAGAACATGGAAGAGCATTCGCAGGGGGCCCTCGAGCTGCCAATCAAGGCTCCTCACATGGAGTTCCCGTCCCTTGATCGCCTTCACTCTCCTGGCCTCCGGGTCGTAGTATCCCAGCGAGATTAATTCCTCGAGCGGCGTTCCAATATACTTATATGGTACACTCATTAGGCTAAGTATAACTATATGGTTTTAAAATTTAGCCGAACAATTAAACGACGAGGGACACTGCTTAACTGATAA
>Ga0208548_100816_pt1 | contig 11027 bp, 20 predicted proteins | sample ECH_Chost_MetaG_FD_187133 | JGI IMG/M metagenome (GOLD analysis project Ga0208548, IMG submission 187133) | Hot spring microbial mat communities from Yellowstone National Park, Wyoming, USA - ECH_C host_MetaG (SPAdes) (version 2) | ecosystem: Environmental > Aquatic > Thermal springs > Hot... | reverse complement strand
TGGGTCACCCTGCACGTATACTTTGATTGTGAAGGGGTCAGCCATACTGTTGGTGGAGGACTCGCGGAAGCAGGCGGAGTAGGAGTCCATGTAGGTGAGTGTGGCGGTGTACTGTATGTTCACAGTAAAGTTACCGTTAGAATCAGTGGTAACCGTACTTGGACCAGTCACGGAGAAGACAATTGTGTATTCTCCACTAGTAGGAGTATAGGCGAAGGAGGAAGGGTACACTAGAGCCAGGGTTTGGTTACAGATGGGTACACCAGCAGAGCTTGTAAGTTGACCCTGGATTTGTTGCAGGTAAGCTGAAGCCGAACTGTTACCCGTCGTAAGGTTCATGCAAGGCGAACAATTCGAGTAACCGTTAGGACAGAAGGTTATACACTTCGTTAGACTCGTTATGTTACACGAATAAAAGATGAGCCAGTCCAGGTAGTAGGAGTACTGAGTGCTTGAAGGAGAAATTATAGATGGAACAAGAGGCTGACAGGAACACTGCACAGGGTCCCAGAACTGTGAACACGAACACGTACCCGTCGGACAACTCGTACATATACCGTCAAGACATGTGTAACCCGAACAACACTGCGACGTAGAGGAACAAGGCGCACCCTGGGTACCGCACTGCGCTGTGGGTACGCAGGCACCGTTCTCACACACATAGTTAGGCGGGCACTGTGAGTTAGAAGTACAACCCGTAGGCTGAACACACTGACCATTAACACAGATGTACCCCGACGGACACTGTGAACTAGAGGTGCAACCAGTGGGTGGTAAAGGAGTGAACGTCTGTTTTTTGAGGAGATTGTAAGCGGCAACACCACCAATAGCGGCTAACCCGCCTACGACTATAAGGGTTTCAACGGCCTTGGAACTTACCACGACTAATTACGCCTCCTTCAGTACGTCACTCACCTTAAAGCCACTCGGACCGAACGTAATCTTTGTGTAGTAACTAGGGTTATTAGGGTTCCGTGCGGCCTTAATTTCACCTTTAACGCCATGATAAGTCTTAGTTCCACGACAAAGCAATCCAAACCCGTAGTTTACAATGACAGGACGATCCGCATAAAAACCAACGTTATCGGTATGCAAGTCGTAGCAGTACCAACCTTCTTCGTTCAACTCGTCCTCAACCTGTCTTAAAACATCAAGCCTTTCCCCTCTCCTCGGAAATGTGGCCTTAGGCTGGGTAACCCACCATCCTTCTTGGTCGGCCGCTCCAAGTCCCAAAAACATTTTCTTAACGTCAGGAGGCGTATCTATCATAACAGCCATCTCGTTAAAGTTAGAAGCCCTAGCATCCTTCGACTTAGCAATCTTAACGACACAATCACAGTTGTTTTCATCCTTAAACTCGTAGACTAGACGTGTTAGACCCTCACCTAACTTCTTGAACCCAGATTCCTCCATGACTTTGTCCACACCCTTATAAAACTTACCCGTGTCGAAAGCAAGATACTCCTGTCCTAGTTCCTCAATCATGTCGACAACTTTGTCGAGTGTCCGTAAAAGCTCATCAGGCGGGTAACAAGGACACTTACCAACATCAGGGTTCTTCCACATGTGAACTACCCCCTACCTATGTTAGGAGTTTCAACAGCCTCGGACACATTTTCACGTTGCGAGCGAGTCCTAGTTCTTCTACGGCATTTCAGGCCACGAGCATAATCAAATATAACAGGTTTACCCGCGTAAAGACCAACGTTGTTATCATGAAGGTCTAGACAGCGCCACCCCTTGTCCTTCAGTTTACTCTCAAGTTCATCCACAAGCTCCCATCTTCGAGCATAGCTCTCAGGTATACTAGCTTTAGGCTGGGTAACCCACCAGCTTTGTTCATCTGAGGCTCCAATTGGAAGGAAAAAGTCCCTAATGTCATCCGGTAATTCATTCATAACCTCTACCTCCCTGTAATTAGGCTCTCTAAACTCTATGTCTTTAGACTTTGAAACTTTAACGACACAGTCACAACCTTTATCGTCCTTGAACTCATAGACAAGGCGCGTTAAACCCTGACCCAGCTTCTTGAACCCTGCACTCTCCATAATCTTGTCGACACTTTCAAACATGTCCAGTGGTCCCAACCCGAGTTCCAAAACCCAATCGGCGACATTCAGTCTAATAACTTCGTCGATAGCTTTACCAAGAGTCTCCAGGAGTTTCTGGGTCGGGTAACACGGACATTCTCCAACTTTAGGGTTCTTCCACACAGACTACTCCTCCTCACTCAAACCCTCATAAAAGTAGGAGGAAGTGGGCCACGCAGTACCCTCCCCAGGAGCCACAGGCTTTTCCAACTCAGGCTCCCTCCTCTTAAAGCCTTTCTCAAACCCTTTTGAACCAAACTTAAACTCCTTATAATACACAGGCTCAGAAGTAGGTGTTTCAGTAGCCTTGAAAACCCCTTTACTACCCACGAATGACCCAGTTTTAGTGCAGTTTAAACCAAAACCGTAGTTCACTACGACAGGCTTATTCACATATAGACCCACATTGTCCTCGTGAAGATCAATACAACGCCACCCCTTGTCCTCCAGCCTATCTCTAATGACTTCTGCAAGTCCGAACCTTTCATCTCTATCAGGGAAATCAGCCTTCGGCTGGGTAACCCACCAGCCATCCTCGTCAGCCGCACCAAGACGCAGGAACAGGCTTCTAACGTCTTCCGGAGCATCAATCATAACCGCCATTTCGTTATAATTGGACACTCTAGCCATCTTCGACTTAGCGACTTTAACAACACAGTTACACCCCTTCTCGTCTTTGAACCCGTAGACTAAACGTGTTAGTCCTTCGCCTATCTTCCTAAACCCTGCGTCCTCCATTGTTTTGTCGACGTTCTTATATAGGTCTCCTGGTTTAAACGGGAGGTACTTAACTCCTAGCTCCTCAATTTGGTCAATAACCTTATCAAGTGCCTGCAAGAGTTGCTGGGTCGGGTAACAAGGACACGCACCAACATCATAGTTTTTCCACATACACACTCACACATAACACTAGTAAGTGAAATTTAAAGGGTGTGTTGCTCACCGTTGAGAACAGACTTAGGAAGCCAGGATGAACGGTCTGCAACAACACTTCTCCTATTCATAACGTACCTATATGCGTCAGCTACACTCATACCCTTCTTTTTGTGAAGGTACCATACAACCGCTAAAGGTGAACGTTCAACACCCATGCCACAGTGAACAAGCACCTTTTTCCCTTCCGACAGTAGCTTGTCCACAAAGTCGGCAAACTCGTCTAGAACCCTGACGTTAGCAACACCACCCTCAAGGAAAGGGAACCAGTATGCCCCAGGAGGCTCGTTTGCAGGCTGGTACTCGAGCACACACACAATAACGAAGTCAGGTGGGGCGTGTAAGGCATCTTCAAGACTACCCAAGTAGAGGTTCTCCAGGATTTGGGACATGCCAACAACACTCACACTGACCACCTACACGTGGAGGAGTAGGAAGGCTACCCCCGCACCCAACACGTAGAACATCCAGTCAACAAACCCGTCGGGCCACAACGGGTTCCTTTCAACTATTTGGTCAAACAAACCCTCCTTAAGTACAAGCTCCAGTATGAGTATAACGGGTATAAACCAGTGTGCTAAGTGGGTAGCGTAGACGCCGAACACGATTGCTAAGCCCCACGCAAAATGACAGTCCTGTGCAAGCAACCATGTACCAGGACTCCAACCATTTTCCTCTGTGTCAGACATACATATAATAAGTGTGAACGCATTATAAAGGTTACACTCCAGTAGGGAGGAGAACGTGACAGATCAGTAATCCATCCATATCCAATCCTCCCTCCGAGCCTCTTCAATTACCTGTTCTACTTCTTCGGGTGTAAGGTTGTTCACCATCGCCTCCATATGGTAAAGAATACCGTAGTGGCGACACACACCACAGTAAGTCAGAGACCCTTCTTTATAGTGGCGCATCCATGTAAGTGAGCCGCTTTCAGCGCATGTGTGTTCGCAGAAACCCCTTTCATCCCCGTGGTTGACCACTTCATACCACTTCTCAGGTATCTTATCGAACTTATGTCGAACACACCCATACATTCACCTTACACCTCCACCCTCACCTTTCAAACCAAACTCAAGTACAAGGAAAAGGAAGACCAGCATGAACATGACGAGGACACTTATCCCTAAGGCAAGTGTAAGTATTTGGAATCCTTGATTCATTGTAAGTGCAGTTACAGGCACCGTTGATAGGGCGTAGAGTTTAACCCAGTACCCTGTGAGTAAAGCAACACATAAAAACAGAAAAACAAGTGGGGCAACAAGTAAGAGCTTGTTCATTTCGACTCACCCACATCCTCAACTTTCACACCCATCATGGGCGACAGGATCAGGTTGTTCTCCCGGAAACCCCCAATTGGCTCGTAGTACCCGCACTCGTTTATGCAGAGATCCCCCTGCGCCTTCTCAGGGTCAGGGTCATGCCCGTAAACTATGACGGGCATGTGGAAGCTGTACCAGCCGACGTAAAAAATCTTAGAAGCCTCAAACTTATAGTGCTCCCTCCAGCACACTTTACCTACACTCATCTCATCCACCCACCCACATACTTCCAAACTGCATCCTGCAACCTCTTCAACGCCTCCCCATCATGCAGAAGCTCTTCAAACGGGTTGATGAGTTCGTCACACCACCACTCATAAACGTCCTTTGTACGATGTAAGAGGTATGTGGCTGGGTCGCGAAAACGCTTAACTCTAGCACCCAGTGCCTCCTTCAAGGTGACAATGGCGTAGGGGTACTCAATCACGTGGCATTTTTTGTGGTAGCTCGTATGATCGCTCACAGCATACTGGTACTTAACATTACCGTTAAGCGTTGCTACAAGAAACGTGTCATCCATGCCACGGAAAACGTACACTCTAACCTCTCCGAACTCAGTGTTGGAAGTGAAAATAGGGGAAATGAGAGGAACATTGTCACTCAACCTAACCACCCCTGCGCAAAACATATTGACCGTACTGGTACCCGAAGTAGTAGCCGAGAAGCACACCTACAACGGTAGTCCACACGGACAAGGGTATTTTGCTAGTGTATAAGAGTATAGACGCGACTATAAAGATTATGACACCCATTAGGAAGCTAGGGCTACTCAGAGGTGCTGGCAGACTCACTATCATCAACCTCCGATAACTTGGAACCTCCAATTAGTAACATCATTCTGTCCACAATTAAGGACAGAAGCACGGCGTAGGCCTCCAAGGACTCCTTGGTCCTCTTTTCGTAGAGCTTACTACCCTTATCACCTTCAATAGTAGCCCAAACATGCATGACTCCGTTAGACGTCTCGAAACCCATGGAGGTTACCTTAACATCGGCGTCTACAACCATTTCTTAATCTCCTCCCTAAGCTTGTTAACGTCGTACTGTCCCAACGCCTCCAGGAGTTGCTCTGGCGTTACTCCGTGTGCACGCAGGAAGTACTTAAGGAACTGGTTTGGCTGAACGTCCAACGTGTCAAGTATACATACTATACCCTGCACAAGCAACTGTGTTGCCTCGACTGGGTTAGTCTGGTAGGAGGCAATTGCCTTCAATATATCATCTATACACTGAGTTGGGTTTGGGGAAGGCTGAGGCTGGGGTTGGGGCTGTGGGTTAGGCTGACTGCACACTGATAGCTGTATTGGGGGGTCATTGAATGGTAGGATATCGTAGGGTGCGCCCAACGCCTTCACTGTGGCTATGTTGAAGGTGGCAGGGTTAGGGGAGTAACCCTGGAGGCTGGTGCCCGTCTGGGTGTCCCAGTCCTTCACCCTTTGAGGGTCGTAGCCAACACACGTGGGACCAGTGTATCCTAGGCTGACTAGGTAGACGCCTTGAGGGTAGGGAGGCATAAGGGTGGAGAACCCGCCTTCAAGCATACTCCAGATCTGACCTGGAATGAGGGTGAAAATGAATGCGAAGTTAAGCCACTGCCCGTTTGGGAACTGGACGGGTGCCATAGGAGGGGCGTTCTCCTCAGGTGAACCGTAATCCATCAGTGGGGGAATCTCACCGTTCACTAGGCAGACACCACCCTGAGTGGGCTCCGTGTATATCCAGCTCACACCGAAACCCTTCCCACCGGGGCACGCAGAGCAGAGAGGAGTGCTGTTCGCAAGGTAAACGGGTGCGAAGGCTCCACCGAAGTAGTAGCCGTTCCTAAGGAGGATAACACTCTCCTTCTGTGAGCCGTCGTTAGTGAACGTCCACTTAACGATTCCCTGCGACTGGTTATACCAACTCCAGCTCACAGTCACAGAGGACAGGGGCGCTTGAGCCTGGTTCGGCAGAGAGTAGCGTACAGGTCGAATCGACTTGTGGAGGTCCTCTACAACCAGGTTTCCACTTCTCTGTTTTAACTGTTCAGCGATAGGCACTGTTATACCACCTCCTACCTAGGCTGGCTGTGTTGCAACATGTTTGGCAAGGGTCATGTGTACCTTAAGTGCACCAGCATTCTTAAACGTCCTACCGCACTGATCACACTTGAAAGTAGGCTCCTCAGTAGCAGTAGGCTTCTGTTCAGACGGCTGTTCCTGCGGCTGTTCGACTGGCTGTTCGGTAACAGGCTCCTCCTCGACAGTTGTTTCCTCAGCGGCCTTAACCATAGCGTTCACACCCTTAAGGAAACACTCACTACCACAGAAGTCAAACGTTCTAAAGACCTTACGGTACTTAACAGCTCCATCACGACCCTGATACTCCACGTCAGACCTGAAACGTGCAGTGAACGGTGTTGGCGGCACAATTTCCTTTCCACATCCATCACAGAAAACCTTTTTAGCCATGACACATAAACACGACCCTCATATTTATTAGTTAGTGTCAGAGGAGTCAAGTCGACAGATAAGGCGAACTAGGCCTATGAAATAGGCAACAGCTAAGGCAACTCCGAGTATAATCCAAAGGCTCAACTTAACCCTAATAAATAATAGCTGACCCACAAACTTAAACACTATGATGGTAGGAGCGGGGGACTGGAAGATAACCCTAGCAAACACTCGGAAACATAGACATACAGACAGTTGGACGGTTGGATGGACTGGATGTTAACCCTTACCATAAGGGTTAGGACTATAAGGGTAAGGGTATTTGTTACCGTACCTATATGTTAAGGGTTTTGGGTTAACTAACAAATAACATAACCCTGTTGGATAATACAATAAAAGTAACATAACCCTGTTATTATTATAATATTATTATCCTAGTCCTACCGGCCGACGTTCCTACCGTCCTACCGTACCCTACCCGTAACGAGGCTCGTCAACGTGCCTATAGGTGTCGGACATAAATAAAAGTTACTTTCAGGGTGTCACACCTAGCCTTGAAGCCCTCTGTGATAGGTCGTTGGCATAACGGTTATACTCCCTCGGAACCCATGTGAAAGTGACGTTTAGGGGTTTACTGAGCTCTACTACCCTGTTCCTAAGCCTTAGAAGGGTTGGGTTGTTAACAGTGTATTCGCCTCTAACCTGACGTATCACTAGCTGACTGTCACCTCTTACTTCCAGGTCACGTACCTTGAAGGTTACAGCGTCTTCTAGAAGGTGTATAAGAGCTAGGTACTCACACTGATTATTAGTTACGCCGGCATCAGACCTAACTATACCCATACCTTCAACTTCCAGGGTGTCTGTTTTCAGGTACCACCCTATCCCCCCAACTGTGCAGGGGTTACCCATACATGACCCGTCAAAGTATCCTTCAGCCATACTGTTCACCTGTGGTAGGAGTGTAGAGGGTCCAAGTGTCGTCGTCCTCGTATACCTGTACAGAGTGTACTGAGGGTAGCCTTAGGACGAGTTTGTCATAGATATACTTAGCAAGGTACTCAGCCGTCACGAAGTCAACCTTTAGCACGTCGTTTAGATAAACGTGGTCTAGTTGGTCCACAACCTCCTTTACCACCTTTTTGACGTCACTGAAGTCTGCTACCATACCCTTTTCGTTTAGCACGTCGGACGTTAAAGTAACCACCACCTTATAGTTGTGTCCGTGCATACGTCCACACTTAGGGTGTCCCTTAATTGTGTGTGCCGCACTAAACTTAACACTTATACCCATCATGTACAACTTAGTTCACACTCACACTGAAGGTATGTGCGGTGATATGTGTGTCTGTCTTGGAATGTATGGCTAACAGTAGGGTGTTGTCGTCTAACGGCGAAACAATACATACTTCCGGGTCACTGAAACCCATAGCCTTACTGGACAGCTCTGTTATAAGTGACCATAAGCTAGCCCACAGGTAACTTGACGCTCCTGTAACCGTAAGGACATAGTGGTCAGTGTCCTCCTGTTTAAAGAGTATCCACCTGTAGGCTGTCTTATCGTTAGGCACACCGTTAATGTTGACCTGTACTTCCCCTAATGCCACAACGTTTAGGTCTTCAAGTTTCACGTTTAGTCACCACTCTGGACGTTTAAGCTTCGGCACAACAATAGTCCACTTCTTAGTTGTGTACCAGTAGTTAAGGCAGATGTGGACGTACCCTTCCCTGATGAGTTGCTGTACCCGTGGTATGGGGTCATCCTCCTCAAACCGTTCAAACTTTTCATCCTTAGTAACGGATCTAGGCATACAGACATGTACCCCCTTCTAAAACTAAAATTTTTTGTCCACATTAGTGTCATCCGCATACATAACAGGGTCCTTTAAACCGTTTATTTCGAATGCCCTCTTCCTCATATAACACGACTCACACTTTCCACATTGTTTTTCTCCACTCTCATAACAGCTCCACGTTAGTTCTAGAGGTGCCCCAATTTCAACGCCTAGTTTCACAACTTCGTGTTTCATTAGGTTACCAATAGGCATAAGCACTTCCACCCTATTTTGTAACTTTGTTGCGTGAGGCAAAAGTTCGTTGAACTTCTTAATGAATATTATCTCGTCATCACTGTACGATCCAGACTCCTCAAGGTTTGACCCTATTGCGACGTAATCAAAACCTCTGTCCTCAGCTATACTTGTTGCAAGCGACAGGAAAACAAGGTTACGTGCCGACACCCACTCGTTTGCAAACTCTACGTCACCTTCACCTTTAGCTGAGACCTCTTTAGTACGATCTATCAAGATTGAGTTATAAGAGTGCGACTTAAAGAAGTCAGTGTCAACAACTATCAACGGCACGTTAAGTGCATGTGAAATCTTAGTAACACGTTCAAACTCCTTGTTTTGAGCCCTGTGTCCATACCTGAAGTGTAAGAGTGTGACGTCGTAGCCCTGTACTTGTAACCAACGTGCAACAACCGTGCTATCCAAACCGGAACTACACACTGCCAACACCTTCTTTCTAGCACTTTCGTCCTTCTTCCAGAGGCTTACCTGTCTATAATCCTTATAGTTGTCGACACATAACAGTGTGTAAGGCTTAAGTTGTTTAACCGGGTTAGCATCCCATATCGGCATGTCCTCGAAGTAAGTGTCAAGGGAACTAAAGAACAACACGTCTAGCTTTCTGTCGTACTGAAGGTACAAGGGTTTATAGTTTACTGCCAAGTAGAGCTGTGTTGGACGTTTTAGGTCCACTATGGCTAACGCATAGCTACCCATAAGTGTGTCTACGAGTATGTTTCTAAGACTACTTAGTGTTCCATCCCACCAAAGTTTACTCAGTAATGGAGGTATAATTGCAGTGTCTACCCTACTTGTCCTCTCCAAGTGTAATTCTCTTTCAAGTTGTTTGTCGTTTGCAATAACGCCGTCGTGTGCAACCACGTACCCGTGACTAGCAAAGGGTTGTATGTCCTCGGTACTCTTACTTGAAACGTACTCAGTCATAGATCCAGCCCTATTGTTGCTCAGTACGATAGTTGTGTCATCATATACGAATCTGGGTACTTTGCCTATGGTATCGCTAGGCTTACCCACTTGCTTATAAGCCTGGTAAGTGTGTCCGATGCTAACTATGCCGTAGCTGTCCCGTCCACGTTCCTCAGCCTTAACGATTATACTCCGCATCTTCCGTTCTATTTCAGCTAGTTCCTCTCGCGTACGCAGTTTACTGAAAATTAGACATCCGCTTATACTGCACATATAACCACCAAGAGTTAAACACTTTAGCATTATATAAACGTTATACTCACATTAACTCTTCCAGACGGTAATAGAGGTACCCTAGCTGAGCCTGGAAAGGGTACAGAGTGTTGCTCTGGAAACTTGACAAGTCCGACGTTGACTGTACCTGTGTCATAAACTCTTGGACCTGTGTTATTAGTCCTGCCGTGTAGGTTGCAAGTGTGTTATAAGTAGGGTCCTTGTACTCCGAATACGCCGTTAACAGGTATGCACGTGCATGTTCAAGTTGTGTTGCCACGTTCGACAGGTCGTTATACGTGTCCTGTACAGTTGGGTCGTGAATAGCGTTTTCAAGGTACTGGGAAGCCGTAATAACGTCTGTTGCCGAAGCCCAAGGCTCAGGAAGATAGGTGTAAGGCTTAGCTGTAAGTGCACAGTAAGCGTAGACACCCACGACAGTGCTAACTACCCCTCCAATCACTCCTAGTATAAAGTCACGTATCTCTTTGTCCACAAACTAAAAGTATCCCCTTAGGGCTATAAGGGTTATGGCTTGGTTGCCTTCCAACCAACTTATGGCACAGCTGTTACACACGTCCGTTGGAGCACTGTTCACGTTAGGTGCAGTTGCAATAGGACGTAAATGGTACGAAGGAGCAGGAACCATTATCGCGTTAGACCTAGTTAAAGAACTAACCTTTGACCAGGCTGTAGAAAAAAGTGGGTTTGTGCCGCAAGGACTAGTCGACTGGAGTTTCTACGGCGTTGGTGTTTGGGTTGCAGTGATGGTGTTAGGTTCCACTGGAAAACTGTGAACCCTAGTTTGCCTTAGCCTCAAGCCTCGGCTTAACATCTTTCTTTTCAAGCTTTTCGTAGTAGGCTTCTATGAGCCTTAGGATGACTCTGTCGTAGCTTTCGTCCTTACGGCCTATTTCCTTAAGCAGTTCAACTGTCTGCTTGTTTAGTCTAACAGTTGTGTATTCAGACATGACACATAAT
>Ga0208548_100814_pt1 | contig 11045 bp, 8 predicted proteins | sample ECH_Chost_MetaG_FD_187133 | JGI IMG/M metagenome (GOLD analysis project Ga0208548, IMG submission 187133) | Hot spring microbial mat communities from Yellowstone National Park, Wyoming, USA - ECH_C host_MetaG (SPAdes) (version 2) | ecosystem: Environmental > Aquatic > Thermal springs > Hot... | reverse complement strand
ACCCCACCCCACCCCCACGCCCTCCTCCCCCGTCGGCGCCGGCCTCTTTAAAAACAAAAGTGGGGGGTATTTAGCCATGGTTGAATCAGAGTTTGTTATACGTCTGAGTGAGGAGGAGTATGAGGGGTTAAAGGAGCTAGCGAAGGAGGCTGGGGCCGGGGGTGTCGCCCAATACCTCAGACACCTCGCCTCAGGCACGCAGCGGGCCCAGGGTCAAACAATGAAGCAAGCGCAGTCAGGTCAGGATAGGGTTACCCCGCAGGGCGGCAGGGGTAATAGTAGTGGTGGGGGTGTTAGGAAGACTGCGATCGATGTTCTGAAGGAGCAGGGTGCGACGTTCCAGGAGGATGTAGCGCCCCGCCTGAATAATGTTGAGGCGTACTTCTCGAAGCTGGCGTCCAGCGGCGCAGTGGTCATTGATTCAGGCGAGGGGAAGGTGGCCTTTGACCCCGAGTTCTATAAAGAGTTCACAGAGAAGCTGAGCGGCCTCCCACAGGATGAGGGGGCGGCCACGAAGCTCCTAGAAGAGAGGATGGCTAAGATATTCACCAGACTTATACAGGCTGGCGCAATCTACTTCGACCACGAGAAAAAAACGTGGATGTTCGTCCGCTGACCCAAGACTGTGGGGCTTGCGGCCGAGCTCTTCAGCGACCCACACCCCTCTCTTTTTCTTTTTCAACCCTGAGCTGCATCTCCTCCTGCAGTCCTCTCTCAACGGCGGCTTCCAGGCTCTTGAAGAGGAAGGCTGCCTCCGCCATGGTTAGCTTCATGGAGGCGGAGATATTCTTCTCCGCATTCCTCAGCGAGATGAGCACCGAAGCCTCCTTAACGAAGCCCGCCTCATTCATGAAGGGAGGCACGTAATCCACAGTGAAAGTCGTGGTCGGCTTCCCGTCACTGAAATGCTTCAACTCCCCAGTCCTAATGGAGTCCATGACGAACAGAGAGAAAAAACGATAAAAGACCAACCAGTCCCACACCATTACGGAAAATAGAAGCAAGAAAGCATCGGAGCTTCAGCGAGGAGAGTCAGCAAGGTGGAACGCTAAGCGCGGTCACCGCCGGCGGCCGGCGCCCCCCTCCCCCGTCGGCGCCGGCCTCTTTAAAAACCGAAAGGCCAACCATACATATGCTCCTACCAACAGATAAACACATCAACAACCCCCTCGAAGAGGAGGAGCCATACCACCTCGAAATCCCCCTAAAATGCACCATCTGCGGCTCCATATTCAAGCGATGGGACCAGGTGTCAGACCACGCAGTCGCGGGCCACAACATGTTCGACGAATACACCGGAGACAACCCGCAGACCTAAAACACAAAACACGCGGTGCCCACAACCATAGAACAGTGGCCACGGCTGACCTCCTCCCCGCCCCAAGAAGAGGCGAGGCTTGTCGTTTGACTCGTCAAGTGCGGGGTGAGTGGGTGGGGGGGGGTGCTTGTCGAAGTCTTATAAGTTTTTCACACTTCTAGGTTCATGTTGACCATACAGAAGGTCAATAAGGTAAGGGCTAAGCGGTCCAAGCGCGGTATCTCGGAGATGATCGCCGCCATCATCCTCGTCATCATAACCATCGCCATCGGCGCAGGCGTCTACATCTACGTCACTGGACTCGTGAGTCACAACCAGGTTAAGAACGCGCTCCAGATAACCGAGGTCAGCCTCACTGGGGGAGACCTCTCGATAACGGTGCAGAACACGGGCTCGCTCACCATAAACTCGCTCACAGTGTACTTTAATGGAGCAGCGGCGGCAAGCGCTACAAGCATCACGCTTTCGCCAGGGCAAAGCTACTCCACTGTATTAACTGGCTTGACTGCGTCGCCTGGTAACGAGTACCCTGTCTACGTGACAGCGACCACCGTGAACGGCGGCACCATTGCTTCCCCTGTCGTCAACGTCTTATCCCAGTAAGCGGTACCCCCACTTTTCCCCCTTTTTTTGCTTCCGAAAGCCTGACTTCCTCTCCGCCTCGAAAGGCGAGGCTTGTCGTTTGTCTTGTGAGCTACTTCTAGCTGAAGCTCGGAGCTTCCCGCTCTATTTGTGGAACCCCCCTCTTTTGGTTGGGGTTCGATGTGAACCCGTTGGTCTGGTTTCCCCCCTCCTCCTCCTTCTGCGGCCTCCTCCGCTTGGCTGCGTGTTTTCTCATCTTCGCTGGACTGGGTTTCCGCCTGTACTGGGCCCCATGTGGGGCCGGGTTTCTTTAAAAGTTTTTTTCGCCGTCTTCTCCATGCGTATTGTTGGTAACCTGGAGTTCGTGGAGGCTCTCCGCGCTTCTTACCTTCTCGCCCTCGCCCGGAGGCCTACCCTTGTGCTTGTGTATGGCCCCCACGGGGTTGGGAAGACCACGATTGTTAAGGAGTTTGCTTTGGCTCTCGGTGCTGAGTTTGTGCGCACCCAGGGGCGTAACGACCTGCTTCCCTCGGACTTCATCGCTGACCGGGAACCTGAGGCTGGGGCTGATGGTGCTCTCCGCTTCCCATACCGCCTGAAGGAGGATTTAGCCCGCCTGAGAAGCGTGGCTCGCCCTGGCATCTGGTTTGTCGACGAGGTCGATAAAATACCTCCCCGCTCCCTCTTCGCCCTCTTGGAGCCCATGGAGGAGGGGAGGATAACCCTCTCCGGTGTTCCGGTCGCTGACAGCCTCTGGTTCCTGCTTGTGGCGACCGCTAACACCAAACGCTTCGACCGCTTCGCAAGCGATATACCCCTCGCCGTGAGGGATCGCTTCGCCATCACACTGCAGGTGGGCTTCCTCTCAAGGGAGGAGGACCTCCAGGTGCTCCGCGCCTCGATCGAGGAGAGGGAGGCCCACCCTTCCGCCGCCGTGTTCAGCCTCCCAGACGACGCCGTGGGGCTACTGGAGCGGGAGCTCAGGCGAGCGTTAGATGAGGGTGTGGGTGCCTGCTTCGTTGACGTCGTCAAAAAACTGCAGGGGGAAACCAAGTCGCCGGGGCAGAGGGCGTACATCGCGGCCACACATGTCTACGCCGCCCTGAGAGCCCTGGGCTACGGGCGGGGGGAGGCTGAGAAGGCTGCCGCCGCCTGGTGCATCGCTCCCCGCGTGAACGCCGCGAACAGCCTCGACGCCACGCTTCAAGCCTACGAGCAGTGCCCAACATGCACCCCCCTCACACAGAGGCGGACACAGAAGCCAGGCGGCTCTGTGAGCTGGAGCCAGGGCGGGGAGCCTGAGGAGGGGGGCTTGGAGGAGAACCGTGGGGGAGGCTTCGAGCGGGAGCGGGCGTTAAAGGAGGATGGGGACGCACGGAGCGGTGCGGTGCGGCGGCCGCCTCAAGCCGAGCGGGGCGCCCCACTATCCGGGTCCAACCAGTGGGGGCAGGTTTCCCCAGACGACGGAAGCGGGGCGCAGAGAGCCGCCACTGGTCGTGGGCGCGGTTGGGCTGGTACGGGTGGGGGTGGCAGGGTGTTCCCCCGCTTCTCCTCCTCCTCCCAGCTTGTGGAGGCAGCCGCCCAGGGGAGGCCGGCGCTCACCTCTTCCGGCCGCTTATCCGCCCGCTTAGCGGGTGAGATGCTCGCCTCTGGGGCGCTTGGGGAGGTGGTAGCGGGCGGGGTTGTGTTCAGGGCCGCTGGGGGCTTCGTGGTTGCCTTCCCCATGAGTGAGGAGGGGGCTAGCTTCCTCTCATCGGTACCCGCTCCATCCAATGCGGTTAAGAGGCTGAGCCTCGCATCCCCCGATGCGGGGGACTACGAGGCGCTTCTACGCTTCCTCCGCGACTACGGTTTCCGCAGCCTCGATGAGGTCGCCGCCATGAGGGTGGAGCGGGCCGGAGAAGTCCTCCTCGGCGAGAGGATGAGGCTGGAGAGAGGCCTCCCCGTCAGGGCCGCCGAGCTCAAACTCTTCTTCGATGCCTACGGAGCGGCTCTGCGGGCTAAGGCAAGCGAGTATGAGCACGAGGAGGAGGCCGAGGAGGGGGAGCTCGACCGCATCGGCGAGTACAGGGACACGGAGAGGTACCCCCCGCTCCGCTTGGATGTACCGAGGAGTGCGAGGAACATACTCACACTGAACCCCGAATTCGAGTACAGGAGGTTCGAGAGGACTGGGCGCAGATACGTGTTCTGCGTGGACACATCGGGCTCAATGGAGAGTAATGTGAAGGCGTACACGAGGCTCGCCCTCGCGGCCGCCGTGTGCGCCGCTGTGGCCGAAGCCGACGCCGAGGCCTCCTTCGGCGTCGTCGCCTTCAACACCGAGGGCTCCGTCGTGCTCGAGAGGGGGTCGAAGGAGGAGGCCCAGGCGGCGCTCGCATCGCTCAGAGCGGGGGGAGGCACAAGCTACCCCTCAGGTTTAGCAGCGGCCCTCGAAGCAGCGGAGCCGGGCGACGCAGTGGTCGTTGTGGGGGACTACGAAGATGATGAGGCCGTGCCCCCAAGCATCACGCAGGCGGCCGTCGAGAAATCCGTACGCTTCTACTTCCTCCTCGCAGGGGAGGGGCATGAGTCCTATGCCGAATACCTAGCGGGGGAGCTCGGAGGCCGCGTCGTGGGTGGTGGGGGGGACGCGCGAGAGGCGGTGTGGGGCGGCGTGGGGGAGGCGGGTGGTCTATGAGCGATGGCGCGGCGGGGGGTGGGGTGGGGCGGCTCAGCGTGCACCCTGAAGTGTCACCCGAAGATGTCAGGCGACTGCTCGGGGTGGAGTGGAACGAGGCTCAGAGGCAGGCGGTCGACGTCCTCCAATCCACGAAGAAGAATGTGCTATTGGTGGCGCCCACGGGTTCGGGTAAGTCCGCTGTGGGCTACTGCGCCCTCGCCCTCTCCGGTGGAGGCTACTACCTGGCACCCACCCGCGCCCTCTGCTATGAGAAGGCGGAGGAACTCTCCCGAATCTTCGGGCGGGACAACGTGGTCATCACCAACAAGGACTACTCCGCCACCCCCCACCTACTCCGCTCTGCGCTGGTGAGGGTGACAACACCCTTCAAACTCGCCCAGTACCTCACCTCAGTGCCCCCCTCTGGAACGGTGGTCGTGGACGAGGTGCATAACCTCACACCCGAGGTGGAGACGATCCTTACCGAAGTGAAGCGGCTGCCGGGGGTGAGGGTGGTCGCCCTCTCAGCCACTCTCTCCGATGAGGACGTAGCGAGGATGGCTAAGTGGCTCGACGCAGTGGTCGTCGAGCCGCAGGTTAAGAGGCCTGTCCCCCTCACCGTGAAGGCGATTCAGGCAACACCAACCATAAAACTCGACCCAGAACCACTACCAGTGCTCTCCACACCTCTCGGCGACTACCTAAGCCAGGAGGAGTTCATAGCCAACTACACAGCCCGCCTCCTAACGGAGGAACCCGACGCCTGCGTCCTGGTGTGGGCGCCCACCAGGCGGATGTGTGATACCCTAGCGGGGCTCATCGCCGAGGCGGTTATTAACCGCGGAGTCTATGCGCTCGGCGCGGATGCCCGCATCCTCTCCTCCTCCCCCTCGGATGAGAAGCTCGCCCAGACCGTGAGGGCGGGTGTGGGTATTCACCACGGGGGAGTCTCCCAGGCGAACAGGGAGCTCGTCTACAACCTCTTCAGGGAGAAGAAGCTCAGGGTCGTGGCCACAGCGTACACACTCACACAGGGGGTTAACCTTCCAGCACGCCATGTCGTGGTCACCACACTCTTCGAGACACAAGAGAAACTCATGGACCCATCCACGTTCCACCAGCTCGCGGGGAGGGCTGGGAGGCCGGGTCTCGACCCCTACGGGGCGGTGCACGTGGTGGTCCAGTCGGAGGCTGAGAAGGCCTACCTAGAGGAGGTGATCCTGAAGACGAAGGCGACGCCCCTCGAATCCAGGATTGCGGGCGACTGGTTCCTAACGAAGATGGTGATGCACCTGATATACACAACCAAGCAGCGGGGCGCCGTGCTCTCATTCTTTGACAGCACATTCTACGCCGCGGTGAGGGATGCGGAGGAGGTGAAGACCAGGGCGGCCGAGGTGGTTGAGAGGCTGAGGAGGGAGGGGGTTATCCAGGAGTCGACGGGGGGCGCGCTCGGCTTCACCTCGAAGACCTGGGAGGCAGCTGCCCGCCTCTTCATGCACCCAGAGGAGGCGCGCCTCGCAAGGGATATACCCTCCACTCTCTCCTACCGCGCCGCAGTGGAGAACGCCATCACATACGTTGTGAAGCCGCAGGGCGAGTGGAGGAGCTTCGACCAAGCAGCCAAGGAGGCCGCACAGTTCGGCCTCCTCACATACTACGCATCCTCGAGCTACGAGGCGAGGCAGATAAGCGACCTAGCCCAAGCCTTCTTCGACACAGCCGCACTCTTCAACGCCGCACTGCATGGGTGGAGAAGCGAGCAGGCGAAGGCGGCAAGGGACGTGGCCGAGAGGTTCAGCTACGCCGACATGGATGTATTCAGAGAACTCAGGGAAACCCTCCCCCACAGCATCTTCAAGAACTTTGTGCGCAACTTCGCCCGAAGCGTCATCAACGGCACCATGACACCCGAAGACATCGAGGCCGCAGCCGACCGCATCTTCTGGAACAGGAGGGGGGACGGGAAGCTCAAAGAGGAATTCAGGAAAATACTCTTAAACACACTCACACAACCAGAGCGGAGGGTTTGATCGGAGATGAGAATAGCAGGCTTTGAGATAGAGGAGGGCTGGCCACTCTGGGACAGCGAATACGACGCCCTCCAAGCATGGTTCGAGGAGAAGAGGATAGACGACCTCCCGCACCTCCTCTCAGGGCTGAGGAAGCTCCCAGCCATACTCGCCGAGCAATCATATGGGGCGGGGGAGGAGGAGAAGAGGATGCTCGTGGAAGCCCTGAAGGAAATCAACGAGGCAAGCAGAGAGATAGCCAGCCGAATCCCAAACCTAGGCCTCTACCACTAAGACCCACACCACTCACCCGCAACGGGCGGGAGCCCAGCCACTCACCAGAGGAGGCGCCGCTCTCCCTATTTAGGTTTTAGACGTTTTAACATGAACTTTCCAAAACCTCACCTCTTCTAGGGGTGGGGAGGAGGTCAGCCACATATGGTACGGGTTATACGCGGCCACGTGCTCGAAGAGCTTCGGAGGCTTCCAGATGAATGCGTGGACTGGGTGACCTCCCCCCCATACTATGGGTTCAGAGTTTACCCCGGGGCTGAGGCCGTGGGGGGGGTGCGGAGGGGTGCCCGCATAGCTTTACACCCGACAGCCGCGGCGGGGCCGTGTGTAATATGTGCGGGGCGTGGAGGGGGCAACTCGGGCGTGAACCAGACCCCCACACATATATTGAGCACCTCCTAGCCGTGGGGGATGAGTTGAAACGCGTCCTTAAGGGGACGGGCACACTCTTCTGGAATATGGGCGACACATACGCCGGCCGCCGGCAGTCGGGCGCTGCGCCGCCTAAGTCCCTGATGCTCATCCCCGAACGCTTCGCCATCGGTATGGTTGAGCGGGGGTGGATACTCCGTAACAAGGTTATATGGGTGAAGACCAACGCCCTCCCCACATCCTCCCCCGACCGCTTCTCCAATAAGTGGGAGTACGTGTTCTTCTTCGTGAAGTCGAGGAAGTACTACTTCGACTTAGACGCGGTGCGCAAACCCTACTCCGACCCCGCGAGGTTCCTACGCGCCTTCAGCGGGCGCAGATACACCCAGGCGGAAGCCCAGGAAGCCTTCCTAGGCCGCATCCCAGGCATCCTGCTCAGGAGTCAGCCCAACCTGAGGAGGCTCATCGGTGAAGTGGGGAGCGGCCTCCCTCTCAGGGGGGCCACCCGGGGCGCCGTGACACCAAGGGGTTCAGGCGGGGGAACCACCACCCGGGTGGATGGCTACCTACCACTCGACCGCTTCCTACCCGTGCAGGCGGCTTCAGCCGCGGGCGGCGTGGATGATGCGTTCAGCTTCACCGGAGCCCTGCTTGGGCGGGGCGCCAACCCGGGCGACGTGATCCAGACGGCAAAGTCCCAGCACTCACTACCCCACTTCGCATGCTACCCCGAGTCACTCATAGCCCCACTCATCATCGCTGGGTGCCCGCCTGGCGGTGTGGTGCTTGACCCCTTCGCCGGCTCGGGTACGACGGGGCTGGTGGCCGAAGCCCTCGGGCGCAGCTCAATCATGGTCGAGGTATCCGAGAAATATGTTGATATCATCAAGCGGAGGATCAGCCCCGACGCCGTGGAGGATGTGAAGCGCCTCCTGAGGGCTAGGGGCCTCCTCTAATTTCCCCGCCGGGGGTGCATACGCAGAAACCTAGACTGGCCTTATTTTTCCGTTTTTGGGCTCCATGACCACGCCTTTCCGCTTCCACGCTTCGAGGAGCTTCCTCACATACCTCTCCTCTATGCCCTCCTCCCTGCATCTGAGCACGTAGTCCTCCTCGGGGATACCCTCCGCCCCAGCGGTGGCGGCGAGGGTGAACATATTCTTCAACACCTCATATGCGCGCTCCTCGCTTTTCAGCTCCCCGCTGGTTTTACCCACCTCGAGCTGGCTCAGCTCCGTTAGGAAGCCCTCTTTTTCGAGGAAGTGGTTCATGAGCCTCAGGGCGGCCTCCACGTCCACCTTCTCAACCACCGAGGAGAAGCGCAGCCTCGCGTGGGCGAGGGAGAGGCGCTTCGCCGCCTCCAGCTGCCTCACCCCCACCTTAACCGCCGCGTCCCCGGCTGCCGCGCACTTCTGCCTCACTTGGACGTAGAAGGCTGTGAGCAGCTCCTCCGCCTCAGCTGCGAGGGCTGGGGTGATGTTCTTTGCGAACGCTATGTATTTACGCACGAACTCTGGTGGGTAGGCTGGCGCCTTCTCCTGCCCCCTCTTCAAAACGAACCGCGCCACCTCCTCATCCGACTTCGGCACGATTTCATCCATGAGTATATAGATCAGGTCGAACCTTGAGAGTATGGTTGTGGGTAGGTCTATATTCTCGGCGAGGCTCATATTCGGGTTGAAGCTACCCATCTTCGGGTTGGCAGCCGCGATCATGGTGCACCTGGCTGGCAGCTGGGTGTATATCCCCGCTTTAGCCACGGTCACCGTCTGCTGTTCGAGCACCTCGTGGAGGGCACCCCGGTCATCCTTCGACATCTTGTCGAGTTCATCCACGATGAGCACCCCCCCATTCGCCAGGACAGCGCTCCCCGCATGGATCATGAAGCGCCCCGTGGTCTCATCCTTAAGCACAGCCGCCGTGAGCCCCACACCCGAGGAGCGTGGACCCGACACGTAGACGCCGCGTGGCACGAGCTTGGACACGGAGAGAAGCATCTGGCTTTTACCCACCCCTGGGTCGCCCACCATTAATATGTGGATGTCCCCCCTCGTCACCGTGCCGTCCGGGTTCACCTCGGCGGGCGCCCCGAAGAGGGCTAGGAGTATCCCCTCCTTAACCTCCTCCCTCCCCCTGATGGCTGGCGCAATGGATGCGATGAGCCTCTGCTTGATGTCGGGCTGCTTCGAGGCGGCTACAACAGCCTTCTTATCCTCCTCCGTGAGGTTGAGGTCGCGGTAATCTTTGGCATCCCTCTCCACGGAGAGGGCCTCCACATACACGAAGAGGGAAGCGGAGGAGTAGCGTAGGAGAGAGGAGACACGCAGGATCCCCGTCACGAGCACGCGGTCGCCCTGCGAGAGCCGGCGCACAACCTCCTCGGGCGCCGACACGGTCACCTCATGGGGCTGCTGGGAGTCCGCTGCCACATCGAAGACATCCTGAACCTTCAGCTGCACGGTAATCGCACACACCGACTCCTCCGCCGACACGAGGAGGCGGCCGCCACACCGCGTATCCCCGTCAACCCTCTCCCCGCAGGTGGAGGGGGAGATCACGCTGAAATCCACTCTCTCCCCAACACTCTCCGCCCCACACCTCAAGCAGCGGAACACGGGGACAACCACCTCTCTCCTCGGCGGCGAGGCGGCCACAACCACACCCCTGAAGCACACCAAAGTGTTCGGCGCGGCTGAGAGAAGGGAGGACACGCTTTCATGGGTGACCTCGGATGCTACAACCCTCGGGTAGATGGGTATCAGGTAGTTGACTTCACGTTCACCCTTACCCACAAGCCTATCCCTCACACGCCCCCACTCAGCCCCAACCACCTCAGCAAGCTCTGGCTCCTCTACCATCAGCCTTGTGAGAACCGCCTTCTTCAAATAGCCCAGGAAAAGCGTGGGGTCAGCCTTAGCCTCCCGCACTACATCGAACCCCCCGAGCTCCGCCAAATCCTCAACATCAAACAAAAAGGAGCGGGAGCCCCCCGCGGCCATCTCCCTTATACGCTCAACATACTTCTGATTCGACCCGAGCAGTTCGGATAAAGCCAAATCAGTGATCAAGGCAGAAACCAAACCCCCAACACCTTAAAAGAAGGGAACCCCCCTCAGCGGACACCCATCACCTGGATATGGTGGCACACAAAGCACTCCTGGTAGAAGGAACCCTTCGCCGTCCTGTGCACCCTAACCGTAACACCACTACACCCATGACGACACTCCCTAACAATACACGAACCACTCATACCGAAACCGCACCCAAAACCATTTAAACAACCCGGCAGCAAACCCGAGGGGGCTGAGCTGAAGGGGACCAGTGAACCCGTGAGGTCCCTACGTGATGCACTGAAGCCCAAGCTCCACTACATATGCGACGGGTGCAATGATTTGTACCTGCGTTCGCCTGCCTGACACTCCACCCTGAAGCTCCGATGCTTTCTTGCTCATTTGTTCGTAACCGCGGGGGCAGCTCATCTACTCCTCACAGAGGAATCGGAGTGCTTAATATTAAGCGGTCTACGTGTATTTGTATGGTTGTGGTTCGGTTCTCACTTGGGCGGTCGCTGCATTTTTTGCTTCCCCGCGTGAGTTATTGGGGTTCCCCCGCTCTGGCTCCACAGTATCTGCGCCTGCTTGTGGAGGAGGGTTTGAGGCGCGGCGCGGTGGTGAGGTGTAAGAAGCATCTGGGGGTCTTCCGCGTCTATGAGTACACGCTAAGCGATGAGGACGCCTACACACTCGCCTCCCGGCTTGACGGGTATAATGCTCAGCGCCTCCTCCGCTTCCTCGGCGTCGGCGGC